>JAAUYH010120854.1_pt1 | contig 27441 bp, 20 predicted proteins | sample 7278061 | NCBI WGS metagenome assembly JAAUYH01 (sample SAMN14350203, study PRJNA611818) | marine sediment metagenome | isolation source: surface marine sediment (0.6m) | place: French Polynesia: Moorea | collected 2018-08
CAGGACTAAATATGACCTTTACCCACCCGACGAAAGTCCTCAACAACACCATAATTCTCCTTCATCTATGCTGATTCGATAAAAGTAGAAATTAGCTGAATACAAAGGGTTATTTTTCGGTTTATCTCGATAATTAAGTATTACTAGACGTACATTGTTTAGCATCACCAGTTTAAAGGGGTTAAACTAACTTAGACAAAGTATAATTCGTTTCAACGGCAAGGTGCTCTACCACGACAATATGAAGTAAGCATCATACGGGGATCGATAAGAAACAATGCCAAAATCCGGACTTGAATGCCAACGCTGAAGCTGTAGAACCGTTCACTATGCTGTTACGCTACCTGTGTTTCTGACTAAGTTAATATGAAACGGATCAAATTTCATCACACTAGTCGAATATGGGGTAGTTTAGTTGGAGTACTTTAAGTATAATATGATTGGGTGCAGTCTGTTCTAAAAGGGGAAGGGAAAATGAAATTTTGGTTTGAAATAACCAAACTTAGTAGACAAGTTAGAACGAAGTTTTGAATTTCATTGACTGAATAATTAATCTACCAGTTACTTTTCACATTAGAATCGACCGCCAACAGAGCAGCTTCATCAGATTTATTATGAGTAGGAGAAAGAATCTGAACAGGAAAGTCAGCTACTGAGTTGCAAATGACAATTCATAGCGCATTGATCGCGAGAAATCATATGTCTTTATTTATTTCTATTCAGCTTGCTGTGATTGGTACTTTGTGAATGAATATGCGTCAGTACTTGATTCTATCGTATCGATATCTTTCTGAAATCAAATATATAATTCACACTATTACGGAAAATGCACCGTTTCTCAACAAGGCAGGAACCATGTCATAACAAATGGCAGTGTTATCATTTGCAGTGATTCTCTCGTCCTTTGTTCACTGGAACGCTGACAAATTATTAGTGTCGCTTTATCGTCTACCCCAAGTTTTTTTAAAATATCAACAAGAAGTCGTGAGGTTCAAATTTAAATAATCGAACGGTGCTTTTCTTTAGGACTATCCTCAATTTCTTTAAAACTTAGTGTACAACCCAGTGCTATTAAAGTGGAAGGCTACCTCTTCTAGCAATGCTCCGATGAGATTTTCAGAATGATGACTTCTCATTTTTCGCTACGAATAAAAGTTCTTTGAAACTCTACTGAGCTGTCTTTTTCAAAAACTCGCTAGATTCGACCGCTGATTCATTCTGTCGATCATGGCTGCTCTTTCGTTGGGTACGAAATCTGATCTTATCATATCTCAAACCGGCGAGCACACAAACCCATGATGATACTCTAAGAAATCGATGGGCGATGTTTCATACTCGGGTTTGAAATTGTTTTTAACAGAAATTCTATCTGGTGAAACCAAGTCTCACACTATCACTAGAACGACTGCCCCGAAAACTCTGCAAGCTGTCAGAAGCCGTTCTGTGTCTAATGAAGTGCGAATTGAAGGATGTAAACATCTTGACAAATCACTCAAAAACTTGACGCTCCCTTTCTTAACAGACGCAAAGAAACGATTCGCGTTATCCTTATGAAACTTCACTGCAGAAATCATGTTATTCGCAAGCGTGTGATTGAACGCCTCAGTTCGGTAGGCGTCGTTGGCACGGATAAACTATTCTGTGGCATCATGATTATCAAAAGTGGAAATCTTACGTGCAAGATAAGCGATATTCAGAGTCGCTCTTGCGTTCAGGTCATCTAGGCGCTAACACTTGCATACTGCGCCGAGCAAGCATCGTATCGAAATTGTCGAGCTCTGCAAGGGGGAAATATACGAAAGGAATGTGGAGCTTTTGGAGTTTTGTCTCCAAGCCATGGCATCACTTAATATTTCTTGTATTGCATTACGGAGAAATTGGAAGCAAGAGTCAAATGTGAAGTTTTTGGACTCATTGGGTGTATGCTGACGCGATGTCTAACTATTGATAGCCAAATATTCCAATAATCAAGCAAACCCAGTAAGTAGACAATATTAGACTTAGAAACGTCCCACTATCTTTCCCAGAATATGTGCATGCGGAAACACAATAATGTATCTCTTTCTTCTGCCTCGCTACAAAGTATTCCAATTTCTCCTGAATCATCACTGCCGCACGTCATTCGATACGGGTGGCCGCTGGAATGTTGAAGAAATCCGTCACGGTCATTTCCCAGAACTCCGCTGTTTCTGGTTAAGATGTTTCTGGAGACTCATAATCAGATCCTTTGCCGGAAGAGCAAGACGAGCAACCTTGGTGAGGTTGCAACTTCTCCTATGAACAAGCAGATGCTCGCGAAGTAGACGAACCAGTATTCGTTACATAGACGCTACAGAGAGGTGCATGAGCGAACAGCACTATCACGCACTAGTGTCGGTACTGCACCATGTTAACGGTGAAGAAATGACTAGCTAACACTAAAGACACAACTGGCACTTCATGACAGACTGGTGCCGTAAAAAGTGAGTGTAGCTTCGCCAAAATAGAGCATCAAAACTATGTCTCCAACAGTGTTCGCTCAGGAAGAAGACCAAATTTCGACAAAAAAATCCATTCACCACCAAGTAGTGATTACACTCATTCCTCCTCATCACGAACAACACTGTAGTAACTTCTTTACGTACAGGAGCGATAAGGAAAACGAAAAATTCCAGATCGAAAACTGGAAAACATTCACGTAATCGGTAGCCGAAGCGCAACTCATCCAGCAATGTAATGATGAATAGAGCTTCAACCGGCCACCAAGAATTTGGTCGTTACCGAAACCTTTCCCGATTCAGCAGCAGCGGCTCTGTGAAACAGCATATGCGCGCAGCGGCAAAGTTTCGCAGGAGTGGGCGGCATTGCGCGAGGGTCTCGGAAAGTTCGCAAGTGTATCTAAAAGTGCAAAAGCAACAGCCAATCAGCGCGGTACAATTACATTGCGGCTCACCTTTACACAAGTACTAACAGTGAAAGCACTTGGCTCAGGTCAATAAATCCGGCCAAGAATCGGAATCCGGAATCCGTCTCGGCCATCGCGCTCGCACCACCGGCTTCGTTCCCACCTGCCCGTTTTCGCTTCGAGTCTTCACGATCGAGTACTTCCACACACCGACGGCCACCTCGCCGCCGGAGCTGTGCCGTCGCACCAAGAGCCCACGACCACCACCGCTGCCGTGATGGTGCACCGCGGCATTCGCCGATCCATCACGGAGGACAACATGATCCTCCGCATGTCTAGTGGTTCGGTGTCCGTGTCGACCAAGACCAAGGGTGGCCACCCGACCTTGTCGAGCCTGACGGATTCGGGTGGAAACCGCGATTCCACGTCGGCGCCCCGCGTTTCCGTCCGTCCGCGCGTGCAATTCAATTTGGAACCGAACACCACTTTCTCGGAATCCTTGCGCTTCAAAACGAACGTGTTTTTGTCGACGGAAAAGCATGACCGCTGCCGCGGTCGAATGGGTCCGCGCGAGCACACGGTGTGGTCCACCCGCAACCTTGAGCGGCACGCATACATCCAGCTCCTGCGCCAGATAAGGAAGTGCACTTGGCGTCCGATAAGCTATGTCGACCGTTTCAAGTTGATTCGTGGCGATTGTGACTTCTTGCGTGCGTTGACCAACATTTGGGAGAAGGGTACTCAGATACTGAGGAGCCTCAGGACCCGCATGCATGATCTCGACGACTTCGACATCAACGCCGCTGAGGTGTTCTTCATGGTGCTCGGTTCATTCGTCCAGTGGTACTACCGCAACACGAAGAGCCAAGTAGAGGCACGCCAAACGGTTATCAATTATCACATCAAGGTGGAACATCTCCTACGAAAGATGTCGAACTCGTATGACAACTTCACTATGGAGGCATTCTTGTTGACGGCCGAGCGAGCGCGCAACGCGGCACTGAACATCGCGCAGTACGAGGCCGTGAAGGCCGCGGCGGAAACGAACGACGAGAGGATTCGTTGGAACAGCACGTCAATGGCCAACCGTCTCGCGGCGTTCATGTTATTGCGTGCGAGAAACGTCAACGGGGAAGAGGAAGAGATCGCGAAGCGATACATGAGCGAGGGTCGAGGACCTGGTCGTATTCGTAACCTTGTGCGCTGTCTGGACGATATCGAGCGCATAGCGGAGACGTTCAAGCAAGCGGAAATCGAATATCGCTTCCTATTCGCGTCGAGCTTCTTGCCCCGCAATTCCCGGAATGTGCCGGTCATTCCCGTCAATTAGGGAAGAGCGGCGCACAAAGTAGATGAGACGATTGCATATAACCTTTACATCTCTCTTCCATCTTGGGCGCACTACGACACGGTTCGAACTGACAAGGCCATCTTCTCCGTGTTCGAAATCACCACGAACGTACGACCACTGGTATGACTAGCGAACGCAGGCGGCGCACGGCGCCAAGGTGCAGAAATAAATTGGAAAATAGGTGGTTCTGAAGTATTTGTTGATGTTGCACTACTTGTTTTTATTGAAAGACCCGGAGGTAGAGGCGAATGGATTGAGAGTAAGACACGGCAATGCAAGTTCGTGGGCGATCGCACGGCATAAGGTTTTGAGAAATTTTGCTTTCGGAACTCCTAGTGACTTCTCCCGCGCAGACCTCAAGTACAACTTGGATTTTCGACGAAACAACTTGTACTACAAAACGGTTCACAGGAAAGCTCTCAACAGAGGACGGAACGGTTCATCGAGGAACATCGGAAGTGGTTGAACAGTTCGCATTCGTCGACGATTGGGGATTGCGTAATGCTGAAAAGTGCTCTACTGCCACTGATTTCGAAGAAACAACCAATCGCTTCGCACCAACCACTTGGTGGCTCATATTAACAATGCCACCCAACTCAATCTTCTACAGATTTGCCGGCAGATATGCACACCACCTTTCCCCCATTTTGAAAGCTTTTACCATGGAATTAGTGGCATCTAAGATCACATTAACTGCTGTTGCAAATCAGAAAGAAGTCGAAGATGAGTGCAGTCCAATTCCACAAACTTTGTTCTGGATCTTTATTTACATTCAAGTGACCCAACCTGTACAGTAATTTACACGAGCAAACTATTCACACTTGCATTAGTCCTGGCGTGCATGTCGCCTGGAACTTATCCTCGGACGTCGAAACTCCTTAGCATAGAGCCAGCGGTACTCATCTTCCGCCTGCTGGAACGCGGTCGTGATACGCTCAAGATCATCCAAGTAACGTGTCAGCACCTTGATTCGACCGAGGCCTGTGCCTTGTCCAATATAGCGCGCCGCCATTTCTTCTTCATTTTCATCGACCCGCATCCAGCGCAGCATTATCAAAGCCGCGATTCGGTCCGACAAGGCCGTGCAGTTCCTGGCGAACTTTGCCTTCATGTTTGTGGCGGGGCCATGAACTGCTTCCCATCGCGCGATATTCAGGGACAGGATGCAAGCGCGTTTAGCGAGCGCCAGGAAAGTCTCCAAGGTGAACATTTCTTGGTCGGTACCAAGCTTCCATAGCAGCAGGTGCATTCTCTTAAGGTACATCTGCACTGTGTCACGGGCCTCGAGAGGGCTAGCTGTGCACTGATAATACCACGACACGAACGCGTCTAGTACGGAAAAGAACGCGTCCGCCGCGTTGATATCAAAGTCTTCTACATCGTGCAAGCGCACCTTCAGACTCGATAAGATTGCCGTACCCTTCTCCCACATGTCGACGAGTGCGCGAAGAAAGTCACATCCCCCGCGAAACACCTCGACTTTGTTCGTGTAGCGAAACGAAAGAGTTCGTTCCATTGTGGGCTCATTTCGAATCAAACGGATGTACGCAGCACGTGGTGTGTTGTCCTCCTTCCATACGTAATGCCCCTCTGGGGCCATCCTCGCCAGCCCCCGCCCATGCTTCTCAGTCGCGAGGAACACGTTCGTTGTGAACCGCAGACGTTTGCTGAAGGATGATGAGGGTTGGGTATCGTACGATTCTCGATCATTCTCAACGCTCCCTTCACCCTTCCCTGAACTTCGTGCACGCGGCGATACAGCCGCGCTCCCCTCCTTCACTTTCCCGAACTTGGAACTGACCGACCTGATGCTGGTCGTGTTCAGGAAATAAGTGGGGCGCCGCATGTTGAGGATCATGTTATCCTCAGTGACCGATTTGCAAATGCCGTGGCGAAAGGTTGCCATAGCTTGGTGACTGGGGAGAGGGTGGCTCCTGGCACTTCGCGAGCAGGTTCTTGAGCGGTAGCTGTAGGCTAGTGTGACCCCGATACTGGCAGTCGAGAACAGAAGTGAACGCGAGGAAGTAAGTTCTCCACCACCGTCATAGAAGTGGCTCCTTTTTAACAACCGGCGAACGTCATGCACCTCAACGCCGGATGATATACGTTCAACCGCCACTGTAAGCCCGAACGGCACACTGTTGTAGCGCAACTATTCGATGTTTCTATGGGATCTTAATTTCCAAAAAATTCGAATTTAGAGCCACTGTTCACTTGCAGGACTGGTAAAATAGATCATCGTTTTGAGCCCCTCTTCGTAATTGCCCTACCTCAGTACAGGACCCCAGGATGGGTGTTGCCGTACTGCCTAAATTTGAATTTTGGAATGCGCGCAATAATACGGCGCTTAGTGCATGAACGTAAGAATAAAAAGATATCAATATTGAATTAAGATCAAAGAACATAAACAGGTTGATGCGAAAGTCATGTAAACAAAAATGCAAACACCTCTCCCTGAAGCCGTACACGCTTGCTACTATGAGACGAGCAGTAGGCGTTGCAAATTAGAAAGGGAATAACAACATGAAACGAAATATACAATCGACACGAATTCAACCCAGCTGGATATTTCTTTGAGTATCGCTCTCAAAACAGTCGCCACTTCGCTACCGGGTATAGCATCGCAATTAAATAACTCACTTTCGTACAAACACATGGCCCATTACTTTCTAACATCAAGTGATCAACTACATCGCATTCAAAACGATAAAGCTCCATGAACGGTCATCGACGATTTGTTGGAGTAGACTGCCAGAAACTACTCTCATATCTTATCTGTGTTTGGGCATCTGATCCATGTTGTTTTCGATTAATGCTCAGTCTTGGTCGTATGTCTTTCCTTGTAGCGTTCCCCGTAATATTGACAACGAAATCTTATAAACATACACTAGTTAAATTCTCGTGTAGAAGGTGCATCGAGAGCAGGCGTTAGCGTTTGTATGGAATTTTGTGAAACGTGTCCGACATTTTATCTTTCACAATTTTGGAATTGATATCTTGTCAACTTTCTTGAACACTAAACGTCTGAATCTGTTCAGTAGTGGCAGCACGGCCACAATCAGCTAACCTACGATGTTAGAATTCAAAATTACTCTTCGCAATGGATTAGTTCATGTAGAACAGCCCACTTGAATGTGAGAAATGTTCTGATTTATTCTAGAATCCGCTATATCATGGGAGTGCACTAGAGTCATCAGTACACAGTACCTCTTAATGTTCAAGTTGCGCGAAAGGATACAATGCATTGCAAGAACCATGCCTCAAAATCAATTCGATCTCGTATCACACTAGACAGCTGTCAACGTAAATTTAGTTTTTAGCGGAAGAAATTATTCATAGAAACAACGTATCGTAGCAGAATTAGACCTTCAATATCGTACTGCTCCTCCCGGCCTTCGAAACTTTAGTCGACACCTATATCTCGCGAGCTATCGGAGACCAAACATGTCCCACTATTTTCACATTAACCGTAAGTTGCTGAGAATTTTGCAGCCTCACGAGCCATCGCTATAGTTGTAACTCGGCATTGTCTAAAATTCCAGCTTCCTTCCTGGAAACAAGAATCTCATCCATTGTTCGCAAACGACAGCACCAATTGTCGTGGCCGCTAGCCTGTTCTTCGACTTTATCCCTTTGGATACTATCGTTCTAATCCTTGTATAGATGGAGAACCTCGAGAATTGTTTTGAATCATCTGTGTCATTCACCAAACGACCGCTATTCCAGTTATCCAAAAAGATTCTCGCAAGGTATCTTCAGTGCATGGATTCAAACATGGTACTGAACATGTCTGCAAACAGGCACAGTGGGACAGTAGCAGAGCTGAGACACGCCCCTGGAAACTCTCTGCCAGAAGTTCATTGTGTCGCACACCCTTCCGATTTCAGAGCCATAGAGCGTTATTCTCAAAATATAGAGGTTCTGTATATAGGTCACGCTGAGTTCTGCTGCGGCAATAAGCTGTCAATTGAGATAATGCGTGCACTGACGAATCTTAAAGTGTTGAAGTTTTGTTGCAGCAATAACAATTCCAAAGCTTTCAGTGCAGATCGTCTTTACAGCCTACTGACGGCATGTCCGAAAGATTTGGCAGTTCATTGCGACATGATGTTTCGCCACACTGATTCTGCCCTGAACTACTTCCGAGCGATAGGGAATCGACTGCGAGTTCTTTCGCTCGAGGTAAATCAAGTTGGTATATTTCCAACAGACGTTTTGAATTCGTTCGTAAATCTCGAACAATTGAGCCTCTCTCACCTGTCAAACCGAAGGGATACGAATGAAGATGTGTGGATTCCATTGTTTGTTTCGAATACACTAATGCTGAACCTTCGCAAGCTCCGAATTCAGCATTTGCATGCGCCAACCATGGTACCCGCCCTCAGACGCAGCCTTACGTTGCTGCAAGAGTTTGAGTGCACCTTGCGGCCAATTCTTGTTGACAATCGTCACATTGCACCATTCAATGCGGGTGAGATTGTCAATTTCGTAAAATCCAGCGAGCATCTCCGACGAATTCGCATTAGTTGCATCTATTTCGATTATTCAATCGATCGCATGAATGGGGAAGAGAGGCAAGTGACTATGAACGAAGTAGTGAATGTGTTGTATAGTTTGAAATCCAGCACCGTCATCGAAGAGGTGCTGCTAAATTTCGAGTGCATCCTCTTCCCAGGAGAAATTCGAGAAATTCGGAACGCATGCGTTGCACTACGACTCAAACAAGTGAATATTGTTGTGAATGGAACAAGAGTTTCCCCCTGGTATTCTCCAAAATTCGGTGTTGCGGATGAATGGATGTGGCACCAAATTTTTTAAAGTCGCGCCGACTGTTGGCAGCCGGAGTTCCTCGCATTGACCTCCGTCTCGGCCGCTACAGTTCCTCACTCTGGTCTTGATGGACTTGAATAACTTTTCCGGGTTGCACTAGCTTGGCGAGGCGCATAATGAGAGAGCACAATTCAATTCGAGTGCACTCAAGATAACAGGAGACGAAATCGATTACGGTACCGGTACAGTGTCTGAAGCACTAACCGATCGATCTCAGAGGCTGCGCTGTATCGACGAATGATATAGACAGATTTGCTACACAGTGTGCCGGCGGTGCTAAAACTTGTATAAATAGTCACGTTCAACTCGTGCAATCCGTTCATTCTTCTCCCAGCCCTCAGAACCACTCTAAACAGTGGACCCAGACTGGGGTTTGCTTCATGAAGCAACAACGCGGAGAACATCAACCAGAAAGTATCAGCAAAATCATCCTTAGAAAGTCCACATCGATTGTGACTGGTTTACTACTTTGATATCGCTCACCTCTTTATTCACTTCATGAAAGTTATTGAGCGCGCGGTCTTCTGCCGTTCAGCGGTAGAGAAGCCTGATTTCTGTTTTATCCTCCGTTTCTTTGTACAGTACATTCCCCATGAACCTGAACCGAATTCGTAGTTTTTACTACCCACGTTAAATGTAACGTTGCAATTAGTCCTACTCGTCGTTGGGTGATACGTCGACATGGCCGGCAAACGATAATGAGAAAGTTCTGAATAACAGTCGAGCAGATACGAACAGTGAACAGTTAGAGTCGTTTGTTCCACTTTCGTGAACTGCTTTGGACTTGTTTTTACACTGGATTCGCGGAGGTAGTGCTGTAAAGTGCTCGTGCATGAGTTCACGGACCTCGTACCACCAACTGCCTATTTCCCTACACCATTTCACAGCAGCACTTTCCCTACCAACACGCCCATGACCAAGCCCAATACAAACCGCATTCGCCTCGCACGCACTATCCTCCTCAACCTCCCGCCCCTGCTCGCCGCAAAATCCATGTAATACATATCCGCGTCTACCAACTCGCGCTCGCCGCGCAGCCGTCCGACACCGGGCACCGTGCCCACGACCACGAATCCCAGCTTGCGCCACAGGCGCGCGCTCGCGACGTTGCACCTGTACACCAAGTTAAACAGCGCCGCGCGATAGCCCAAATCCGGCGCCACCCGCACGAACGCCTCGCCCATCAGCCTGCCCACGCCGCGGCGCCGCCAGCCGGGCCGTGTTATGAACCCGCCGTTCGCCACGTGGGCCGACCGCTCTGGAAAGTTGGGCTTCACGTAGAAGCAGCCTATCACCTCGCCGTTGCGCACGCGTCGCACCACCAACGCGCAGCCCGAAGTGAAGTAGCGATAGAACTGATTTCGGTCTAGTGGTTTCTCGAACGGCCACGCCCGCCCCTCCTCAATCACATCGTTCAGCATTCCTTCGCACGTCCCAATATCGCGCTCCTCCAGAAAGTCTACCTCCACCTCTGTTTCATCTCGTAACTTGGCTCGTATCGGGATGTACGACAGTAGCTTGCGCTGTCGCGTCTTCTCCTCCGAGTCTGCCGGTCTGCCGCCATACGCTGACGTCATGGTTGTTCCACTCACTGTTTGGTCTCCGCCTCGGGTTACGTGAGGAAGATGAATTAGGCAGTGCAGCTTGTCATTACAGTATTCTCGCGCCACTCCAGTCCGTTTTCAAAGGAATCGTTCAGTAACGTTTGCCTCGTTCAACGCTAGCGAACAATTCAGGGTACTGCGATAGACAGGCATAAATGAGACACCAACCAGCAACAATTTATTTATCAAACACAAGAAACAGATAAATCTTAGGTACAACAAGGATGGAGAGTTTACTCTGCCTCTAACCCGGAATGTTGACGACTAGTCAGAGCGTTTTGCGTGCGGAGTGTTACCCGCCTTGCTCCTTCGCTTTCGACGACGCTGCTTGGGAGACCTGTTGGCACTGTCCGGAGTGCTCATCTCCGGGATGGCGTCCAGCTGCTTAATTTTCTTGGCCGGCGTGGTCATTCCAGAATCCATGGACTTGCGCTTCGCAGGGGTCTTCTCCTTCTTGGGAGCTTCAGCATCCTTCTTCGCCGACTTCTCCTTCTTCGGAATCTCCGCGGCCTTCTCCTTCTCGGGAGTCTTCTCCTCTGCTTTCTTCTCGGGCTTCTTGTCTTTCTTAGCTGCCGGCCCGTTGCTGCCCTTCTTCCTGTTCTTCTTGGACGACTTCACGACCGGCTCGTCTTCTTCCTCGTCATCTTTTCCGACCTCAGTAATCTTCGGAGGTTCGTTCAAGACGTCGTCCTTCATGTCCTCATCGCTCTCGCTGTCATCCTCCTCATCCTCGAGCCCGTTCATGTCATTGGCGATTGTCTCCATGAGGTCCTCGGCATCGTCGTCATCATCACCCTCCTCGTCAAAGGTGAAGTTGCCGGTGAGGTGCACCTCGTTCTTGCCGGTGACGGAGAAGATGACCTTCTCCTCGCCCTCGAACTGGATGTCGAGGGTGGTGGATTCGGTCTTGCCGCCGTTGAGCACGCACACGGCAAACTTGTTCTCCATGTCGCCCGTCGAGACGTACACCACGGAGCGGCCGGTTTTGTCTTTCATGTTTTCACCGAAAGAGGCCATCGAGACGTGCAGGGTCTCGCCACCCTGCAGGTCGAGGTTGAGCGGGTCATTGGGTTTAATCTGAATGCCTGCGCGAGCGACTGGTTAGCAACGCCGTTGTGGGAACAACGCAGTGAAAGCGAGCGAACGTACCCCAAAAGGCGACTGATTCGGGGTCCATCGTGTTAGTAATTGCTTGCACGGGTATCTTCACACTTCGAAGGTGTTGGTGCGGGTTGGTACGGTACAACGTTCACCGACGGCGGCTGGCGCCGAGTACTATATGTGGATTTTCTAGGAGATCTGTAAGTATTACTGTAAATACCTGATCAAACGCCCGTTCTGGCTCTTCATTGGTCATCTACATCAACTTCAAAATATTTCAGTAATTTAGATCTTCATGCGAATCTTGTCGTCGACGTTGACCCACTTCCGATGTGAATTGGTTCGAACTGTAACATGACGGCGAGCAAGAATCTTTATGTTCCGTTTCGCGCGCTCGGGTTGGTCTGTGATGGACTCGAGGCCACTGGCTGCTCGCCCTATATTTACAAGCGTGGCCTGTCGGTTACTATCACCACTCCTGTCGATGGAGCGCGCGCGCTACACTGCTACAACATGAACTTGCGACTGCGAGCGGTATCACGGCCACTGCCTGCGGGTTGGGTCGACGATGGCGCCCAAATAACCGCGTGCCTTGTGCTGGACGATATCACGTATGCGGCTTATGGAAAGAACATCGTTTTGTACGACAAAATGCGACCATACACTGTATGGGGTGTCCACGAAGACCCAGTATCACATGCGCTTATCCTCGGTCACATTTTGGTCACCGTGTCAGCGAGGGAGCGACGTGTGCTCGCGTTTCGGCTACCTGAATACTACAAGGACAAGCCATCGAAAGCTGCCGAAGTGGTGGCGGACGTTACGCTTCCCGTCGATTTTGAGGTTTCCGCTATATGTCATCCGCAAACGTATGTGAACAAGGTGTTGCTGGGCTCACGAGACGGCCGCTGTATACTGTTGAATCTGCGTAGTCGGTCGATAATTCACAGCTTCCCTTCGTTCGGCGCCGGCGTCACCGTGCTCAGTCCGACGCCTGCGCTCGACGTCGTGGCGGTGGGGTTGGCGGACGGGCGAGTCGTGCTGCACAACTTTAAGTACGATGAAACCATCGCCACGTACCAGCACGGCTCGGGGGATGAGTTCGACGAACTCGATGACCGCACGGACGACGGAGAGGAGCGGAACAACCCGATTCGTGCGATTACGTTTCGAACGGATAAAACGGAAACCATGGTGGTTTCAGACAAGAGAGGCAATCTGGTGTTGTGGGACCTGAACGAGAAACGCATGCTGTCCGCCGCGTTGCGCGTGCATCGCGGTGGTGCGGCGCTGGCGCAGTTTCTGGAAGGAGAACCGATACTGGTTACCGCTGGGCTTGCTGATAATTCGATTAAGGTCCATATTTTTGATGGCAGTGAAGGAGAGGCACGCATGCTGCGTTCGCGGGAGGGCCACAAGCTGCCTCCCACATGCGTCCGGTTTTGTGGCCGCAGTACGAACATGTTCGTATCGGTTGGGCTGGACAGAGAACTACGCCTAGTTTCTTCGGTGCAAGACAACAAAAACAAGACGTTTTCCCAGGCCAGTTTGTCGAAAATAAGCGCCAAGAAACGTAAGCGTATTCGTGCGTCTCGTGGAGTTGAAGTCGGTGCGAAGGACTCGAATGTTGCAGGGCTGCTGCCGATTGTCACTGCACTTGCAACGAGTACGTCCAAGTTACGTGACGAAGAGTATGCGAACATTATCACGGCACATGCAAACCGTGAGCAGGTCTACACTTGGCGTTCTCGGAATGCCAGTGTGTTTCAACATGTGTTGAAACCGGGGCCGAGACCTGGGAAGCTCAAACTTATGCTGGATGTATTGCGTGAAGGAAAAAATAAGAATAAGAAAGAGAAGCTCACCAAAAAACAAGTAGATACTGAGAATCGAACGGCGTGTGCTGTCACCATCTCGCGTTGTGGTAATTTTGGAATTGTGGGGTCGATGGATGGCCGTGTTCATGTGTATAACCTGCAAAGTGGTACCCATGTCGGTGCATTTGAAGATGTTGGAGAAGATACAGAGGAGAAGAAGAAGACGGAAAAATGGGGATACGCCCATGAAGGGCCAATATCTGAAGTAGCAGTGGATGCGCTCAGTGACGTTCTTCTCACAGTTGGACGGATGGACAAGAAAGTCAAGTATTGGAAACTAAGAACGCGGGAACGCATACTCAATGATGATGGAGAAGTTAAAGGGGCACGCACAATTGAGACGCCGTCTGAAATCGTGTCAATGCGCCTTTGCAAATGCTCTGATTTAGTGGCGGTGGTTTGCGAAAACTTCACATTGTACGTATATGATGGACAATCTGGGAAACTGGCGAGAGAGTTTGCCGGTCATCAGGGGCCTATCACAGATGTTTGTTTCACAGGGGATGGGCGACGGTTGGTTTCATCGTCGATGGATGGTACGCTTCGCACCTGGGACCTCGTTTCTGGTACTTGCATAGATGTACTACACTGCTCAGCCCCGCCGACAAGTGTGGTTGTGGCAGCTCGTGGCGCGTTTCTAGCTACGACGCATGTTAACAATTTGGCTGTCGTGCTCTGGATTGACCAGTCGAAGTACATCCCACTAGACGAGGTGAAGAAACGCGACGAGTTGCCGACGCTGGAGCGTGTCGTCATTGATGGCGACGAAGCAAGTGACACTGATGTAGAGATGGAGGACGAGGAGGGAGACGAGGAAGATGTGGTTAATACCACATGTCTGGAACCTGGGCTTGTCACTTTCAGCGGAAAGCCGGCATCGCAGTGGACGGTGCTGAGCAATTTGCATGCGATAAGAGAACGCAACAAACCGCTGGCACCGCCGAAGAAACCTGCAAATGTCCCGTTTTTCCTGCCGACGAAGAAGGGACTTACACTCGAATTTGATGTTGAAGCAGCAATCGAAGGTGACAAGGAAGAAGACGCTGATGCTGACGATATTATCTTAGATAATAGCCAGTTTGGTAAGCTCGTATCGGGTGAGCATTACGAGGAGGCGACAAAACTACTGGATGCGCTACAGCCGTCTGATGTTGATGTTGAGCTACGCACAATAGAAGGAAAGAAGGCGATGCACGGCGCTGCAAATTATTTCCTCGACCGGTTAAGAATGTCCGAAAACTTTGAACTTACTCAAGCACGCCTAGGCGTATTTTTGGATGCGAATGGAATGGAGTTGGCGAAGATGGACGGTGGTGGTGACGTGCTGGAGCAACTTGCAACCGCTCAGGAAGAAGCGTGGACGACGCTGAGAAAAAGATTCGAGGCGGTAGTATCACTCGGTAGTCATTTTGCAGGACAGGTTTAGTTGTAAAGTTATCAAGTTGTGTTGTGAAATACGAGGAGCTGTTCGGGTAATTTATTGTCTTGCGGAATAGCGGTGGAGATTGTCAACATGGAATTCTCGATAGGTAACGAGATCATTAGATCTGAGTTGTGAGCAAGAATTAATACCCCTGCATGCGCTGCGCAACAGTGACGAAGAGTTTCTTGCGACGAGCGCAGGGCGTGCTGGCAGCACATTACGACTACCCACTGCCCGCTTCGCGCATCGCACAACGGCCGCTGGCAGAGCGTGGCGCATCGAAACTGCTGGTTGCCCGTGGAACGCCGGCGAGCGTGACGGACCATCAATTCAGCGAATTGCCGGCACTGTTGCCGGCAGGGTGCCTACTTGTGCGCAATGACTCGCGCGTGATACGAGCGCGGATACGAGCGCGGAAGAGCACGGGGGGCGCGGCGGAGGTGTTCCTGCAGGAGCCGCTGGGCAACGGGGTGTGGCGGTGCATGATCGGAGGGCGGCGCGTGCGCGCGGGCGACACACTGACGTCGGTGCCGCCGGGCGCGGCGGCGGATGTGCTGCGGCGCGAGGGCCGCGACGCGGTGGTGCGGCTGCGCGGCGCCGTGGACGCGGTGGCGGCCATGCCGCTGCCGCCCTACATCGCGCGCGACGCGGACGCGCGCGACGACGTCGACTACCAGACCGTGTACTCGCGCGCGGCGGGCTCGGTCGCCGCCCCCACCGCGGGGCTCCACGTCACGCAGCGCCTCGAGCGCGAGCTGGCCGCGCGCGGCGTGCAGGTCGCAGACGTCACCCTCCATGTGGGCGCCGGCACGTTTGCCCCCCTCGGCGGCGAGCTGGTCGGCCAGCACACCATGCACGAGGAGCGCGCCTGCGTGCGCCGCGACGTGCTCGACGTGCTCCTCGCGCAGGTACGCGCGGGGCTGCCGGTCGTGGCAATGGGCACTACTTCCGTGCGTACGCTCGAGTCGGCGTACTGGTTGGGGGCGAGACTGCTGAGGGATGGGCAGAGCGATGACGTGGGCGTGGTTGAACGGCTGGACCAGTGGGAACCGTATGAATTGATGGACAAACTTGGGGTCGATGGACTGCCGACGCCCACCGAGGCGCTCAATGGGGTGGTGAACTCGATGCGTGATGTGGAGTCGCTGAACATCGCCACGAAGCTGCTGATTGTGCCGAGCTACCCATTCCAAATGTACGTCACTCGATATTTTTGTGTTCTTTGCGCTTCGTCTTCTAACTTGGATGTTCTTCAATCAGTGTCGACGCACTCGTTACTAACTTTCACCAGCCGAAGTCGACACTGCTCATGCTGGTGGCGGCGTTCGCGGGCGGTAGGCACGAGCTGCGCCGTGTATACGACCATGCACTAGCGAATGATTACCGGTTCCTCAGCTACGGCGACAGCTCCCTATGGCTGCCGAACCACGAGTAAAATTGAGTGCGAGTACGCGCCTCCGGAAATGTTTGAGCGTCTGATCAGAAAACAATGCACCGAGATTCGAGAAATTTGTACCCCACAGTTCGTGGCTACGGGCATAAATATGAGACTGGTATCCACCGCGATTCGAATTGGGTCAACGACCGAGAAAGATGGTTGCGCCTGCGTTCTCTAGCTCTGTAGCACTGTCGAACAGGCCTACACGCGGCGCGAATGCGGTGTGTAACAGGCGTCCGGTGCGCGCGTGCGCGTCCAAGGTGAGCGACTCGGAGTGGCAGGAGCGACTGTCACCCGCCGAGTACGTGGTGCTGCGCAACGGGCGCACGGAGTGGCCGTGGAGCTCGGAGTTGAATGGCGAGAAACGTGACGGCGCGTACCACTGTGTGGCGTGCAACGCGCAGCTGTTCGAGAGCGACACCAAGTTCAACTCGGGCACCGGGTGGCCGTCGTTCTGGGCGCCGGTGGAGGGCGCGATCAAACTGAAGGAGGGCCTGTTCGACCGGTTGGTAGGTCAGCGCGAGGTGTCGTGCGCGTCGTGCGGTGGGCATTTGGGGCACGTGTTTCGTGACGGGCCGAAACCTACGGGCGAGCGGTTTTGTATCAATGGAATCACGCTGCGATTCGCGCCGAAGATTGAGGGTGGTGGCGATGAGTAAATCAACTTTTTAACAATGAATGGGTTGCGTGCGAGTGTGAATGTGATGCACGTTGGTTTGTACTGAGCTGCAGAAAATCGGAAAGAGGCAGAGATAAGAAAACGCAACGATAGTGCATACAAGTTCCCGACCTTCGCACCTAAACTTGAAATTGAAGGAGGAAGGTTGAGTCAAGGAAAAGGTAGTTGTTGGGGTAACCTAGCGCTGGTCTTATTGCTTCCGCAGTGGTAACGGCGACGGTATGCCTGCAGTACTGGTCTATGTACCGTACAGTACAGTACAGTCGTAATCTGCTTGCATTCGCCCCCGAGCCTCGACAAGCCGATTAGTCTGCCCCTTTCGTAAATATGAAGTTTTGAGATGAAATTTCTCTTGTTTTAGCTCCTTCTCTAGCGAGGGGCTCAGAGCAATCCGAATTAACTTGTATTTTATCGATAGAGATACTACGCTCTGCTTGGGGTGACCAACTCGCCCGGGCTGCCATAAATAGTTTAGCTATTTATCTCTTGCAACGGGAAAATCGATTAAGCAACGGAAAAAGTCATGTACCACTCTACTAGTTCTCCTCCAGGTTTGGCAGTCGCAAGAACGATTCTTCGAATTTCCTCTTCGACATACTGGTACTCCCTCCGTTGCAAATTACTTGACCGATTTCTCTATTTTTTTCTGTTCTAGAATACTTGACCGCATTTTTACTAGTCTTAGTTTACCTGACCAGTCCCTTCATTCACCTTGTTCTCAATATGACACCACGAGTCTGTGTGTGGTCATCACCGATGACATTCAAAATGGCATTAGTGACCTGTCTGTGGTACTTCTCCTTCGTACGCGGTATAGTGCCGTTTTTCATACGTTATTCTTAGCAAATTCATTACGACATATAACGCCAATATCTCGCTGAACAACCCGAGCTGTTGATCACCTATTGTTCCGTTGTACTTACGCGAACTCTCCATACCCATCTTCAACAACAGATACGGCAAATTGAACTGAAGGAAAAGGTTGAACAGAGAGGTGGTTTGGAGAAGCAAATTTAAATGGTCCTTTACTACTGCCTCTGCGTGCTTCTGCTACTACTGTTACTTCTACTCGATGACGAAACATGTCAAGAGACGTTGTCCAAAGCGACGAAGCTGAATTTGAGAACACCGCGATAAACTTAAACGTTAATGAAATCCGGTCAAGTATTTCGGAACGGAGGGAGTAGTCATCAATGAACGACGCCACAGCATTAGCTCAATGGTCGGTGTTATCACGCTGTTCAAACAGTAGATGCGCTTCCAATCGTTGTACCATTTATTCATACCGTTCCACTACATCCGTGGTCATGTACGGGATCCTAGCCACACGTAAGAGATATGCATGCCCGGCGAGCAGTGCAGTAGAGATGAGACGATGTCGATTTTTGGGTTTCTTGAAGTGCGGGTCCGGGTAGCAGAAAAATATCTTCTCTAATTCACCACGACCAAAGTAGCGTGGAACATATTTCATCGCGTTCGTGCATTTGAATCCAACAATCTTAGCTCCAAGCTCTTTCAGAGGTGAATTGCAGTATACCGGCACTCAATCGCGAATTTCTAGACCCAGAATGTTCACGGCGGGGAACGTCGCCCGGAGCGACTCGAGCAAATCGCCATAGATGCACCCGATATCCACCATTTTACCGGTCTGTTATTGCCGAACACATTGCGATTTTAACATTCCATGTGGTTTGCCGATGGCTTGAAGTTGCCGCTGTTAGTGGATTCGAGTGGGGCGTGCTTGCCAATCCCGCAAACTCATCACTCATTGGCCTTGTTCCGCATTTCCTTCGCCAGTAATGCACGCATGCCAAATTTATTAAAAAATAGCTCTATGACTAGCCAATTAAAATGCTTCGGGGGACCCACATTTTTAATGCAGCCATTCCAGGGATCGAGGTGTACTATTGTGCCACTGTACTAACGGTAAATCGCGTTGATCCGAAATCATTCGTCTGCATTGTACGAACACCGTCGGCGCGATGGTGAAGGTAAAAAAAACGACCAAGTCTCCCAAGGCTGGTAGTACGGAGAAAAAAGCGAAGAAGCGGAAGAAGCCGACAAGTTCCGAGGCAGTCGAAGCGAATGGCCACACCGCGAACCCCGTGCAGGTGACGGCTGGGGCTCGCAGCTTCCCGCTGGCGTCAGAAATCACGCTGCCCACACGCGACGAGCTGCTGGCGCTAGGCGGCGACGAGCAGAAGGAGTGCTTCGCGCAGCTCGGCACGACGTGCGAGCGCTTGGTGCGGCTCATCGACGATACGCAGGCGGTGGCGACTGCGTGGCGCGAGAACGAGGGGGAGTCGCGGCGCGACCCGCACGCGGTGGAAGACGCGCTGATAGCGGACATGGCGAAGCTGAGGGGGCTGCCTACCGCGCGAAGGTTCTCCGAGCAGTCGCTGCGCAAGCGCATGAAGCGTTTCACCGACGCCACGGCGGAGTACGTGAAGGCCGTGGCGCCGGGCATGCGCGACGAGGCGAAGCAGAAACACATGGACATGTTGACGACGCAGTTTGCGGACGAGCTCAACGCGATTAGAGAGAAGGAGCAGCTGAATGTGTCCGGAGTGCAGACTTTGCTCAAGTGTTTAGATGAGACCGCGGAATTGGCTATTGCTACAAGTAAAATTGTATGATTCCTGTCTGACGCATTCCGTCGCTTGATTCTTTTGATCACCTACCACCGTCCCAATCCCATTGTTGCGACCCCGGCGATATGGCGTTACGTGGGGTTTGGCAGCTGCGCGAGCTGGCGATCCGCTACAGCCTCGAGGGCGGCAGCAGCCGCGGCGTGCGTGCCTTCGTCGAGGACGGCTTGGTGGAGTTCGCCAAGAAGAACCCGCAGATTGCGATTACCACCAAGCTGGAACCGGGTCACCCCAACGTGCATGGCAAGTACCTAACCGGCTACGAGAAGAACCTCAGCCTCAAGAACATGGACAAGGGCGATGTGGCCAAGAGGATTCAGCTGTTGCGCAACACGCTGGGAAGGAAAACTCGCAAACATAACGAGATGTGGTACGTGGAGCGTGACTTCGTGTCTGTGACCGGCTTCCCCGTCAACACCAAGGAAGTTGGGCTGCGCGAGCTACCGGCCGATGTCGAGCGAAGGGAAGAGGTGACGGCCAAGTACGAGATGAGCAAAATGGTGGACGAGATTGGCATCGCCGGCGTGGCGAAGGTGCTGACCAAGCTCAAGGAGAGACAGGCCGCGGCGAAGCAGGCGGCGCTTGACCGATTGCAGAAGAAAGAGAGAGTTTTGCCTACGGAATAGTAAAGTGTTTTGTAGTTTGTCTATTGCTGAAGGTATTCATTCGTTTCTTCTCAGTCGGTAGATCGTTTTCTCCTCACCGGCACGTAGGATATATGCTTGTCATTAATCTCAAAACATCATCGAAGAAACGAATGAACGGGACGGCGAGCGCGTCCTTCATGGACTACAACTGTGCTCGGCCATCTCTCGCGCAACTGTGCACTGGAAGGAGTGCTGAACAAGAGAACGAGGCTTACCGCAGGGCTGAGCCCGTGCGAGCTCGCGCAAATGAACGTTGCAATGATTGCTGAACAGAGGATCGGTGCTTACCGCAAGGCGGAGCCCATGCGAGCTCGTACGAGCCAAAGCTTGCCCGCCATGTTCATCGATTGCGTAGTGGCATGTCGAGGTGACGACGGCGGTGAAAGATGAACAAAAGTTCGTATTTATATTGGAAGAATTGGATCAGCATTACAGAGATGACATTAGTCATTATTTCATTGGTGTGTAGCATTTGATCCGACCAATCCGCGCGTACTTGTGCGTTTCCAGAATGAGATCAGTGGCATCGAGATTGGGTCAAGGAGGACGCGATGAGGCTTGCCTTCTGTGCGGCAGGAGCATTGGCAAGGCAAGGACTGCGCGGGAGATTCGTGGGTTCGCGAGTTGCCAGCTGCAGGGGTGCGAATAAGGTGCACTTCGTACCTCCGTCATGGCAAGCGACGTTATCGACAGAGAAACCGGCGGTGGCGACGACGACGCCTGATGTGCGACCGAGCGTGGAACCGATTTCGACGGCTACGGCGTTGCGCACCCACACATGTGGAGAGCTGCGTAGTAGCCATGTGGGCACAGAGGTGAGACTGCAAGGGTGGGCGCATGCGGTGCGAGACCGTGGCGGCGTACTCTTCATTCTATTACGCGATCGGCATGGCATCGTTCAGGTCACTGTGCAGTCGCCCAGCGGCACTGCGAAGGACGTGCGGTTAGAGTATGTTGTCGACGTGAGGGGCACCGTTGCGCTGAGGGATGAGGCCGTGGTCAATGAGGCGATGGTGACGGGCACGGTGGAGGTGATTGCGAGTGAGGTGTCGATTGTAAGCATGACGCGCCCGATGCCATTCCTGATCAACGAGGCAGCAGATAAGGCAAATGAAGACACCAGACTCAAGTATCGCTATCTCGATTTGAGGCGGCCTGTACTGCAACAGAATCTTGCCGCGAGACACAGCGCGGCGTTGGCGGCGAGGAATTTCTTAGATGCGTCGGGTTTTGTGGAGGTTGAGACCCCTGTGTTGACCAGTGCGACACCGGAGGGCGCGCGCGATTATTTGGTTCCGAGTCGTATACACCCGTCGCGTTGGTATGCGCTTCCGCAATCTCCGCAATTGTACAAACAGTTGTTGATGGTCGGGGGTATGGACCGATACTTTCAGATTACAAAATGCTTCCGTGATGAGGATTTGAGGATTGATAGGCAACCTGAATTCACACAGATTGATTTGGAAATGTCGTTTGTTCAACGTGAGGATGTCATGCGAGCGGCGGAAGGAGTGGTGAGAACGATGTTTGAACGTGTTTGTGGCTTTGAAGTGCCGAAGATTCGACATATTTCGTACAAGGAAGCCATGGACCGATATGGCGTTGATGCGCCAGATATGCGATTTGGAATGCTGTTGAACGATATTTCGCAACTTGACGATATTGAGACGTCGCAGTTTGCGCCGGTGAAGAATGCGATGGAGAGTGGTGGTATGGTGAAGGCGATGGTTGTGGAGGGTGCGGCGAAGGGAACATCGAGGAAAATTATTGATGGATACACCGCGTTTGTGAAAGGATATGGGTGCTCTGGTTTGTTGTATGGAAAAGTTGGTGCAGATAGCGCTATCACTGGACCGTTTGGAAAAATCTGCGAAGATTGCACTGGACTTGTGCAACATCTTGGTGCGAAAGAGGGTGATCTTATCTTGTGTGCGGCCGGAAAGTCGGCGGTGGTTAACGCGGGGCTTGGTAGATTGCGTGTGAAGATAGGTGAGGAGCGGGGATTGATGCAAGATGGACCGAAATTCGCATTTTGTTGGGTTGTTGACTTTCCACTGTTCGAATTTGATGAAGACGAGGGTCGATACATGAGCGTGCATCACCCTTTCACGAAGCCTGTAGATGAGCATGTGAAAATGCTTGAATCGGACGAGCAGCTTGGTGAAGCTGTGAGCGATGCTTACGACCTTGTGTGCAACGGAAATGAGATTGGAGGTGGCTCAATTCGTATCAGTGATGGTGAAATACAGCGTAAGGTGTTTCAAGCACTAAAAATCGGTGATGATGAACAACGCGAGAAGTTCGGCTTCTTACTTGATGCACTTGCCTATGGAGCGCCTCCTCATGGTGGTTTGGCGTTGGGTCTTGACCGATGTTTAATGATTATGACAGGGGCAGACGGCATTCGAGAGGTGATTGCGTTTCCGAAGACCACTAGCGCGGCTGACCTTATGGCTGGTGCGCCGTCAGTTGTACCCGAGAATTTGTTGTATGAACTTGGAGTGAGGAACGTGCGTGATGAAGAGAAACAATAAACATTTACATATTCGTACTGTTTTTCGGTTCTAGTCAATGTGCCATTCGCTTGTGAGTTTCCTAGTTGCAGTTTGGTCAGGCCAAACATGCTCGCAGTTGTACGCAGGTGTCTACCTCAGTAAAAAGGTCCATACCACTCAACCAGCAGAGAGATTCATGCAGAGTGTTTCGCCCACCACTAGCCGTGGGCGGCGCTGTTACTTGCGCACAACTTCGAGTGTTACGATGGAATTACCGCGAACCATACTGGTACCCAACGGATTTCGTTCGCCATCCTGGCTAATCTGCACACAATCATCAAGCACAATATTCATGAACTGGTCGTATCCACGCAATGTTCCTTCGATATTCCTGTTCGCATTCAGGCCCACTGCTCGCACGCAAAACAACGCGAAGCGCGCACGAATTCGTGTTAGAAAACATGCCCCAGTGACGTGACTTGGAAATTGATAAATTGAACTTACGGCTCACGCGCTGGTCCATCAGCTTCTTCATTTCGGGCAAGTACTTTGCCATCGTATTCAACAGCTCGTTCGTTGTACCAACCAGATTTTCCGGTTACTACAAATTCCAAGTTTGTTCGCATTGGTTGCAACGTGTGATTAGCAGACCAATTAATTTATCAAGAATTTATATTATAATTAAAAATCCCTAAAAAGTGAAAAAAATTTGCGCTACAGTTTTATTTTATTGAAAACAAAAACAATTATTTCCTTAAGAACAACTTCGACAATTGCGAGAATGGCAGGTATTTTAAAAATGTGAAACTTTTGGCCATATCGAACTCTTGAAATAATGTCGGTTGTCTCAATATATTCACAGAACAGCAAAAGGATTATACAATATTTTTTAAAACTAGTACTGGGAACTCATCGATATCTCTGGATGCCGTTCGTTCCTAGATGGTTTCAACTAATTGAACAAAAAATTGACTTTCACAACATAGATACAAATTTTTGGTCGAAAGCCTAATGATTGACTCTTAACCTTCGTTTCTATGTTCATTATAACTCGATCAGGGCTGAGCGGGCATAAAAATATCAGCGGATATACTAGTGAAAAAAGTAACAGATGATACCTATTCGTGTATATACAGGATAAAATTGCCAACCTGTCCTTCTAACTCTGAAAATCGTTCAATGAACGTTTCTCGATTTTCATTCTTGCCCCGGTATACGAAATTAGAGCCTACAAGATACAAGAGTTTCTGCTCATCTTATTGTAAATGATCGTCATGCTGTATAATTTACTAAAAATATGAAACATTTTACCCAAAAAAGTTCGAAAAGTGAAAGCTTCTATTTACTAAGATTTTGAAAGTAACAATACTGTTCATTCACTTAAGAAATTTTTGTTTTCGACGTCTCATGTGTTTGCAGGTTGACTTTTCTTTTTGGTCTCTTGCCTTCATACAACCAGGAGAACATCCATTTTAATTTACTCTTGATCTAGTGCATAATGCTGGTCATGCACAATTAGGTAGATTGTAGCTTACTGACGCTGCTGCATCTTACACCATCTATCGGAAAATAAATTATTTTAATTTTTGGGTTCTAGAATTCAAAAGTTGTTGCAAAACTCAGTCTGAGACATTTTTATCACTACTCAGGTTACTACTTATCATTCGGCTGTGAATATAATTCGCACTCGATTAACTTGATAGAGGATTAAAACTTAAATACAAAAGAAATTCAAAGTTACCCACAAAGCAAAAGAAACTTACCAAACAGAACTTCAGAAAATCTTTAATAAATTGCTGTAAAACGAAAGGAAAATTAATCTCGAATCAATCTGTTTCGCGACCATTATGCCAGTTAGCTGGAATTCAAGGACCTTCGTGAGCATATTAGCTGTATTATCAACTAATTTGACATCCTTCAAGACGATAGTTTTGTTTTTTGAACGGCTTCCACGAAGTGATTCTTGACGCAATGTCCTTGTTCTCAATTGATAGCTGCTTGTACAGTTCAAGCGCTTTAGCCGCCGATCTAGTGGTCTGCACAGTCATTTGCTTTAAATTGATACCTCTCTCAGTGCAAATTTCCTTGATGTACATATCCCAAAATAATTTGCACATCCAGCTCACATGTTCAGCGCAATCAATCAGTGCGACGGATTACCTCGCGTTCTCTAGAATACGAACCTGCCGTTAAAGGCCATTACCCAACCTAAATTTGACTTCCTATTCTCTTTGCATCCGCTCCAATTGCTATTAACGGAAGGGCGTAAAGACCGGGAATACACTGAACAAGAACACTGTCACAAGAGACTAACATCTGCCGACCATGCAACATAGCGCATAATCCACTTTACCAAAGCAGGATGTCCAAAGATAGGGGTGTAAACTTGCCTCGCTAAAACTGCCACAGAGAATGAAAGGTCGTTCTTATTGCATACGGCCAGATAAAGGAAGATTCCAATCATAGTGCGGTATTCCATATGCCTTTGGTGATCCATCCAATAGTTCTTCGTTCTAATGAGCTGGTAATGGATTTGCAGTCTTATGCAATATCGATTCTGCTGCGTTTGATGTTTTATGCCATGGTATTTCAGGATTTGTTCGATGTACCCACTTTGGGTGATCTTGATACTTCGTTTTGATTGGGTTATGCTCCAACTAACAAAATATGTCCAAATACCCAAAATTCTGACGTCAAGGTTTGCTGATAGGTTTTGTTTTAGATGATTTCTGAATTGTGCTGAGTTTGATGCAAACGCGTGATCGCCGACTAAATAGCCAAAACAATGGAGTACTTGCCGTGTAGAAAGAAGTGGACGCATTCACCAAATTTTGAAGGATTGAGTCTTCGATCATATAGAGATTTGTGCAATAGAGTGGAGCGAAATGAAATATTCGAGATCAGATGCGAATCGGAAATAGTACTGGCAATTACTGCTGCAATCTGTCGCCTGGCAGCATATAGTAAATTCCAATTTTTCGTGATTTCCAAGTACTAATCCAGTAGCTACAAAGTAAATTAATTATTTACAGTACGACCACCGCTCGTTATATAAATGTCTTTTTAGCTTTCGTTAACAACAAGTTCCGGCATAATGGTCTAGCATCTAGAGTGAGGAGGAAGATGGCAGTGCTATGGACACACCGAGCTCTCTTCCAGCCGTTTTTGTCCAACGCTATATCGCGTTGGGGCACACATCACAGCTGGGCGCCTACCACTTACTGCACCGTGCATGTTAAGTACTTGCATTACGACCCATCATGGTCAACAAATGCAATTTGACGATTGCATCTAACGAAGCAAATTGGTTTCCAAATGAACTTCTTCGCTTTAGCATCACATGGCTTCAACGTGAAAACCCATGTAAATAGTGTGGGTTGAATACTCGGTTCTAATTTGACGCACGCCGAAGCATTCTTTGAGATAAGTGCGTTGTATTCCCTGTTAATAGCCTTTTCCATCCAGGATATCGAAATGCTTTCTCAACCCTTATTGGTATGTTGGGACCAAACTTCTTCCTCGTACTTGAACATAGCGGAATTAGAGTAGGAGGTGAAAAAAATCGTTCAACAAATGCGGTTATTGTAGCATGGTTTTGCTTTTTCTTCTTCTTTGACGAATTTTTAGGCGATAACATGCAATAGAATCTCGACATCGGGAAGTCTAGTTTTGTCATGAACTCGAAAGTCTTCGATACAAATGCACAGAAAAGAATCAGTCTGAGGTATGCAGACCTTTGATTTAAGCCAAATCACTGACCATGCCCATAAAAATAGCAAATACTGACCGATGTAGCAGTATTTTCCTTGCGCATTTCGGCTCTGTAAATATGGGCAAATACAGGAGTGAAAAATTCAAGAAGAATTAAGCAATAGATTCTAGCCTCGGTATCCATTTTATTGTTCTAATTTCATCTTCAATGCGATATTCCAGAAATCTATTTCACAGGTAATTACCGTGAAAGAAAGCTTCATGCCAAAGTCTGTTGGTAAAATACAGCTAAATAGCATACCTTGAGCACGCAACTAAGGTAACTGAATCAATCTTTCTACTGTGCCATTGCTCTTTCCGGCGTGAGCAGGAAATGGCTCTAAATTGATTCCAAGGATTCCGAAAATAACCTATACCGGATATGATAAGTTGTCTCCGGCACGATCAAGTCTGAGTTTTGTTGTACGGTACTTTTGACCTTGCACATCGCTTTAACTATGAGTAAGCTTTCAGAGAAAAAAATTCAATAGTTCTGACTTGTCATTCAGGAAATAAACATCAGATTGGGCGGTAAAATTATCCAGGAGTGCAATAGTGTACCAAAGGTTGGTTTCGTAGTGAACGTCCAACTGATTCGGATATGTCAAAGAAGATTATTTAAAAAGTACGAGTAATTTAACTAGTCGACCGTATAATCTTTGCTCGTCGTGCTTAGGCGATAATACACGAAACGCATTGGTGAATTGATCGTTC
>JAAUYH010054912.1_pt1 | contig 27438 bp, 22 predicted proteins | sample 7278061 | NCBI WGS metagenome assembly JAAUYH01 (sample SAMN14350203, study PRJNA611818) | marine sediment metagenome | isolation source: surface marine sediment (0.6m) | place: French Polynesia: Moorea | collected 2018-08
ACCGCTTGAGCAAATATTATCTCGCTACGCTCGTAGTTTTTAGTAGTTAGTATTTAGCTCGGAACGAACTGGCGTTTAACGCCAGTTCGCGGGGTTCACAAGGTGCTGGGGAAACCCCAGCACACGACCCCTTGCAAGCCGAGCGCATTCCGCGTAGTTAGTTTTTTTTTGGGTTAAAGACGAGGGGCTGTCTGCGGAGGTCTCCTCCGCAGTTTATAAGCTCCGTCCCCACCATAATCTTTGATTTGGTGGCTTATAATTAGTGGCGAGTCCAATCTCCCACTAATTAATAACTTTGAACTAACAACTTTGAACTAACAACTTTGAACCTGCTTGACGGGACTGTTGAACCCTAAAGGCTAATTACTACTTGAGATTTCTATTAATTAACCCTCACAAGTTCTTCAATTTATTTATCTATTTTGGAGGCAGAAAGAAAAAAAGACAGGTCTTTATTGCTCATTCTATCTTGATAAGCTTAGGGTATTTTTTCTGTCCTAGTAATGGTAGGAGGGTAAATTTAAATTATGAAACTACATTTTCACGGTCAAGATTATGAAGACCCTTACTTAGAATGGAAAGTAACTGAAGGTAAAGTAGGGGGAAAATATCGTGGTGTACCTTGGAAAGTCTATCGTATGAGAGAACAACACCATATTTCAACTCCTCATGTTGAATTAGTTTATCGTGGCGTTCACTATATTAAATAGTAAAATCGGTTTGGAGGCAATGAAAGGCGATCGCTTCGCTGCTACTTCATAGTCGCGCAGTGCCACAGCGAAGCCCGATCGCGCAGTTATTACTTATTCCTTCCGCGCAGAGGTATTAGCCTTACTAACAAGTCACAGAGGAAAAATAGTTATGAAAGCATCAGATATTATGACCACCAATATAGTCAGCATCAACAGCTTGATGACTATTGCCGAAGCAGCTAAATTCATGAAGCAGCATAATGTAAGGGCTTTGATTGTCGATCGCACTTCAGATCAAGATGCTTATGGCATTATCACTGCAACTGATATTTCACAAGCAGTTGCTAACGCTAAAAATCCTCAAGAAACTTATGTCTATGAGGTGATGACTAAACCTTGTATTGTTGTCAATCCCGATCTAGCCGTAGAACACATTGCCAATCTATTTACTAGAGCTAAAATTCATACCGCACCAGTAATTAAAGATAAACTACTCGGCATTATTTCTATGACTGATATCTTGACAAAAACCAATGGTTTAATCGAAAATACAACTCAATTAACTCCTCAAAAAATAGAAGAATCAGTAGAATCAGCAGAAATTTCTCTCGATCGATCGAGGGAAAATGAATGGGGTCTCGACTATGACAATTGGTGTAGTGGATAGGGCATGACCTAATATCTCTTTCATTTTTAATCATCTATTCTTAACCTTTAATTTACTTACCATTAACGGTAATTAACTAAGATTACTCAATTGGTTAATACCCAATCAAAACTTAGGGTGATAACTCTGTAATCTAGGCGATAAAAAAATGCAATTAAAGCAAGATAGTTGGAAAATATTAACAGGAGTTGCTAGTGTAGCTGCCGTGTTAGCTCTAGCCGTACCTGTTGTTAAATCTCAAGGTAGAACTCTTATTAAAATTGACGGCTCTAGTACTGTTTATCCCATAACCGAAGCAGTAGCCGAAGAATTTCAGATTGACAAACGTGGGGCAGTTCAAGTGACTGTGGGTATTTCTGGTACTGGCGGTGGTTTCAAAAAATTCTGTTCTCAAGATGCTTCTGTCCGTACAGATATTTCTAACGCATCTCGCACTATCAAAGATTCAGAAAAAGAAGCTTGTAAAGCTGCTGGTGTAGAATACATCGAACTTCCTGTTGCGTACGATGCTATTACCGTAGTTGTCAATCAAGATAACCCCATCGACAGTATGACTGTTGAGGAACTCAAAACTATGTGGCAACCAGAAGCTGATGAAACCGTTACTCAATGGAGTCAAGTCAACTCTAGTTGGCCTCAAGAAGAATTTACTTTGTTTGGTCCTGGCGCAGATTCAGGTACATTTGATTATTTTACCGACAAAATCACTGGTGAAGAAGGTGCTAGCCGTACAGATTATACCCCTAGTGAAGATGACAATGTTTTAGTTCAAGGTGTAGCTAGCGATCCTTTTGCTTTAGGTTATTTTGGTTACTCTTATTACGAATCTAACCGAGACAAACTCAAAGCTGTAGCTATTGATGATGGTACAGGTAACGCAGTATATCCCTCTTTAGAAACTGTACGCAATGGTGATTATAAACCTCTTTCTCGCCCTATCTTTATCTATATCAATGCTGAAGCAGCAGAAAAACCAGAGGTAAAAGACTTTATTGAGTTTTATCTCGCTAATGCTAGTGAACTAGTTCCAGAAGTAGGTTCTGTACCTCTTGATGACTCAGGTTATGAAGAAGCTCTTGCTCGCTTCCAAAACAAAGTGTTGGGAACAGCTTCTGCTCAATAAAAGATAGCTATAAGCTTCAAGCTATAAGTTGGCAGTAATCAGTAAATCGCTGATAAATGTAAATTTTTAATCTACATTTATCAGCTTTTAAGTTGTCGATATTAGCAAGGTTCTCTAAGGACAATCACAATTAATTGCAATTAAAATACTTGAATGGCGCAAAGATCTTTTAAATTGGTTCGTAAAAAAAAATTATCTTCTAAAGTAGTTAGAGAATTGCGAGAAAAAGTAATTGAATTAATCTTATTTTTAGCTGCTTTTTCTTCTGTGGCAACCACCATGGCAATCCTCTATATTCTGATCACAGAATCAATCTTGTTTTTCCAACAAGTACCATTAATAGACTTTCTCACAGATACTCGCTGGACACCCTTATTTAGAGATCGTCACTATGGGATTATATCTTTATTATCAGGAACATTAGTAACTTCAGGAGTTGCTTTATTAGTAGCTATTCCTGCAGGAACAATTGCTGCTATTTATTTAAGTGAATTTGCTTCTTCTAGGGTTAGGGAAATAATTAAACCCGCTCTAGAGTTGTTAGCAGCAATTCCAACGGTAGTTTATGGTTATTTTGCTCTTTTGTTTGTTACTCCTTGGTTACAAACTATTTTTCCTAAATTACCTGGTTTTAATATGCTTAGTGCTGGGTTAGTAATGGGTTTGATGATTATTCCTTTTATTAGCTCTATTAGTGAAGATGCCATGAGAGCAGTACCTGTCGGTTTGCGAGAAGGCTCTTATGCAATGGGAGCAACTAAGTTACAAACAGCCCTAAAAGTGGTATTTCCTGCTGCAATTTCTGGTATTAGTTCTTCCTACATTTTAGGCACTTCTAGAGCAGTAGGAGAGACAATGATTGTAGCCGTTTCAGCAGGATTAAGACCTAATCTTACTTGGAATCCTTTTGAGCAAGCAGCAACAATTACGGCTTATATTGTTCAGGTAAGTTTAGGAGATTTACCCCACGGAACTTTAGAGTATCAAACAATTTTTGCTGCGGGATTAACTCTAGTATTGATGACATTAATGTTAAATATTATTGGTCATTTTCTCGCTAAAAAATATCGAGAAATTTACTAAATTTTTTTTGCCTTATTACCTAACTCTATGTCCTCAGCAAACTTACAAAAAATTAGAGCAGATATTCAGCGTCGAAAGCTAATTAATACTATCTTTGCTTTAGTTGGTATTTTAGTGATTATGGTGGCAATCTTGACGCTGCTTGGACTAACTATACAGATGGTTATAGAGGGTTCATCTCGTCTCACCCCAGACTTCTTTACTTCTTTTCCCAGTCGTAGAGCCGAGAGAGCAGGAATTCTCTCTGCTTGGGTAGGTACAAGTTTGGTAATGCTAGTTACTGCATTAACAGCTGTGCCTTTAGGCGTTGCTGCGGGTATCTATTTAGAAGAGTATTCCCGTAAAGACTGGCTGGCAGATCTGATCGAAATTAATGTAACTAATCTGGCTGGTGTTCCTTCCATTATCTATGGTTTACTTGCTTTAGGCTTGTTTGTATACAAACTGCAATTAGGTCAAAGTGTTATATCTGCGGGTTTGACTTTAGCATTACTCATTTTGCCCGTAATTATAGTTACCACCAGAGAAGCTTTGAGGGCTATTCCCAATAGCTTGAGGGAAGCAGCCTATGCTTTAGGAGCGAGTAAATGGCAAATGATTTGGGATCATATTTTGCCTTATTCCTTTGGTAGTATTCTTACTGGAGTAATTATCGGTCTTTCTAGAGCGATCGGTCAAACAGCACCATTAGTCACAATTGGTGCTTTGACCTTTATCGCCTTTTTACCAGACTCTCCCATCAAGTCAGAATTTCCCTATATTTCTTTTGATTGGTTACAAGCTCCCTTTACAGTTTTACCCATTCAAATGTTTAACTGGGTATCTCGTCCTGAAAGAGAATTTGAAATGAATGCTGCTGCTGCTGGCTCAGTCTTAATTGCCATGACTTTGACCATGAATGCTTTGGCTATTTATATCCGCTATCAGTTAAGAAAAGATGTCAAATGGTAGAAGAAATGTATTCTAATTCACAAACAATTACTGCAACTATTCCTAAAGCCGAAGTTGCCGATCTTCATTTTTATTATGGCTCGTTTCATGCCCTGAAAAATATTAATATGGTAGTACCTGAAAAGCAGGTGACTGCATTGATTGGCCCTTCAGGTTGTGGAAAAACTACTTTCTTGCGCTGCTTTAATCGGATGCACGATCTTTATCCAGGTAATCGCTATCAGGGGGCAATTTGGCTAGATTCTGATACTAATATCCTCAGTCGCAAAGTCGATCCGATCGAAGTACGAATGCGGATTAGTATGGTATTTCAAAAACCTAATCCTTTTCCCAAATCTATCTATGAAAATGTAGCTTATGGCTTAAGAGTGCGAGGAGAAAATAATCGTCAGGTAATTGCCGAAAAAGTAGAAACTGCTCTTACTAATGCAGCTTTGTGGGATGAGGTGAAAGATCGTCTTAAAGATTCTGCCTATAATCTTTCTGGTGGACAACAGCAACGTTTATGTATTGCTCGTGCTTTAGTTGCCGATCCAGAAATTATTCTTTTTGATGAACCTACTTCTGCCCTCGATCCTATTGCTACTGCTAGTATCGAAGAATTAATCAGTACCTTGAAACAAAAAGTTACTATTTTAATTGTTACTCATAGTATGCAGCAAGCTGCTCGTTTTTCTGACTATACAGCTTTTATGTATTTGGGTGAGTTAGTAGAATTTGGTTCGACTAAAGAAGTTTTTGCTCAACCAGCGAAAAAACAAACTAAAGACTACATCAGTGGTAGAATTGGCTGATTTTAATCTAATTAAATAATAAATGCGCTATTTGGCAGATTCAAATAGCGCGATCGAGATAATCAAGAGGAAAAGTTTAGTTACTGTAAATATATGTAGGCGATCGATCTTTTATGCCTGTTTATCTCGGCTATTACCTAAGTTTAAGATTAAAGATTAGATGAATTTTATTTGAAACTACTTTTAATTTGCTTTTCTACTGTTTTCTTCATGGTAATTTATCAAATATATAGCATTGCTCAAATTGATTAGGTAGATCCAATCAACCATAAAAAACGAGAGTCTTAACTTTACCTCGTTAAAATAAGAACTGCTATAAATTCTCAGTAGACAAATTAATTGATTAAGTTTTATAGTAATGGCTAATAATAAAGATAAAGATCGTTTAGAAGCATTAGTATTTGTTGGTAGTGGTTTACTTGCAGGTGCGAGTGTATCTACTGCTGTTGGTGGTATAGGTTTAGCAGTAGCAGAAATTGCTGTAGGTATTGGTTTAATTCCTATCGCAGCAGCAGGAGCAGTAGTGGGATTAGCTGCCTATGGGTTAAAAAAAATTATCTAAATTAATCAAGATTAAAAATAAGTGTTTTTACTCGTATTACTAATTGTAAAAAATATGCAAAATTTACGTGCAATTACTTAGATACTTAATTAACATAGTATGGAAAAAGCTGACCTTTATAGCAAGTATTTGTCTAAGTAATCTATGATCGATATTCTTATTGTTGACGATCAAAAAACTATCCATACAATTCTAGAATCTTATCTTAAGACAGAATCCGATTTAAATATAGTTGGATTTGCTCTTAATGGAGAAGAAGCGATCGAGCAAATATCCCATCTACAACCCGATGTAGTTTTGATGGATCTAGAAATGCCCGTCATGGATGGTTTAACTGCTACCAATATAATCACAGATAGATTTGTTAATACCAGAGTTTTGATCCTGACAGTTCATGACAATGACCAACATTTAAACCAATCATTAAAAAATGGGGCTAAAGGATATCTACTCAAAAATGCTCCTGCTGAAGAATTAATTAATGCTATTCGGCAAGTTAATCAGGGATATTTTCAACTAGGACGGGAGTTAGTAGAAAAATATCTTTACAAAATTATTCAACTAGAAGCAGAGATTGATGAAGTCTCTCGGTTAAAAAAAGAAGTAGAAATACAATCACAAACTCTAGAAAAAATCAATAATCAGTTTGGTATCGTTAAAAAAGAGATTGAACGAGAAACTATCAAGGAAGTAGAAAAAACTCTGGATAGACATAAAGGGTTTTTAATCACTGGCGATCCTAATCTACAGTTTGAAGTTGATGGCATATCCCATCGTCTCAAAAAACTAGAAAAAAATGTCTATCATGTTTCTAGATTACAATTAATTTGCTTCTTAATTCTTTTAGCTTTAGCGACGTTTTCGATCTTAATTAACCTTTAATCATAAGAGAATTCTGGCATAATTACTATAGACCTCGTTTGAGTCAAGGGAAAAGGTAAGAATAGCCATGACTACTGCTAAAGCTAGTGCTAAAGAAATCGATCTTAATGACCCCAAATATTACTTTAATCGTGAACTAAGTTGGCTAGAGTTTAACCGTAGGGTTTTACATGAAGCACTAGATGAACGGACACCCTTATTGGAACGTCTCAAGTTTATGGCAATATTTAGTGCCAACTTAGATGAATTTTTTATGGTGCGGGTAGCAGGATTAAAGCAGCAAGTAGAAGCAAGAGTAACTAAGTTGACTGCTGATGGTCGTACCCCAGAACAACAACTAAAGGATATTAACGATCGACTGCTTCCTTTGATTCAAGAACAACACCAGCATTTTGAACAAGTTTTAAAAACCAAATTAATTAACCATGGTATTAATTTCCTAGAATACGTCGATCTTAATCAAGAACAAAAAAATTATATAGATCGGTTTTTTGAAGAACACATCTTTCCTGTTCTCACTCCTCTGGCTGTCGATCCTTCTCATCCTTTTCCCTATATTTCTAATTTAAGTCTTAATTTAGCTGTAGTAGTTAAAGATCCAGAAACAGAAGAAGAATTATTCGCCAGAGTAAAAATACCTAGAGTTCTACCGCGTTTTGTGCCTCTCCCAGAAGAGTTGCGTCAACGACAAAAAGGAAAAGTAGCAGTGTGGACTGGTGTACCCCTAGAACAAGCGATCGCTCACAATTTAGAGTACCTCTTTCCTGGGATGAATATTATGGAGTGTTATGCTTTTAGGGTGACTCGGAATGCAGATTTAGCCGTAGAAGAAGACGAGGCTGACGATCTGCTCCTGGCGATCGAACAAGAATTGTATAAACGGCGCATTGGTGGCTCGGCAGTAAGATTAGAAATTCAAGCAGGTACTCCTGATGATGTGCGCTCTATGCTCAAAAGAGAGTTAGCCTTAGCAGAAGAAGATATTTATGACATTGATGGGTTACTAGGTTTAGGGGATTTAATGTCTTTCATGGGATTACCTCTGCCAGAATTAAAAGACCGTCCCTGGTCTCCTGTGACTCCTCCTAGACTACAACGATTACAAGATATTGACCTAACCAATAATTTGAATAATTTGGAAGACGGAGAAGATTTTTTTAGCATTATTCGTGACGGAGATCTATTAGTTCATCATCCTTATCATTCTTTTAGTGGCACAGTACAACGTTTTCTGACTCAAGCTGCTTACGATCCTCATGTTTTGGCAATCAAAATGACTCTCTACCGTACTTCTGGAGATTCACCAATTCTCAAAGCTTTAATTGCAGCAGCAGAAAATGGCAAGCAAGTATCAGTACTAGTAGAATTAAAAGCCCGTTTTGATGAAGAAAATAATATTATTTGGGCAAGAAAATTAGAAAGGTCTGGAGTACATGTTGTCTATGGTTTAGTAGGGTTAAAAACCCATACCAAAATCTCTCTAGTTGTTAGGCAAGAGGAAAACAAAATTCGCCGTTATGTTCATATCGGTACAGGAAACTATAATCCTAAGACTGCTAAACTCTACACTGATTTAGGACTGTTAAGCTGCCGAGAAGATTTAGGAGCAGACTTAACCGATTTATTTAATTTCTTAACTGGCTATTCTCGGCAAAAATCTTATCGCCAATTATTAGTTGCTCCTGTTAGTTTACGCGATCGAACAGTTGCGATGATTCGTCGAGAAATAGAACACTGCCAAAATGGTGCTACAGGAAGAATTATAGCCAAAATGAATTCTTTAGTAGACCAAGAAGTTATAGCGACTCTCTATGAAGCTTCTAGGGCAGGAGTAGAAATTGATTTAATTGTCAGGGGAATTTGTTGTTTGCGTCCTGGTATTAAAGGAGTAAGTGAGAATATTCGTGTAATTAGTATTATTGGTCGTTTTTTAGAGCATTCGCGCGTTTTCTATTTTCACAACAATGGTGACGAAGAAATATATATTGGTAGTGCAGATTGGATGAAACGTAATCTTAGTAGGCGAGTAGAAGCTGTCGCACCTATCAAAGACTTAGAACTTGCTAAGGATTTACAGGAAATTTTGGGGATAATGCTATCTGATAATCGTCAAGCTTGGGAATTACAATCAGACGGTAATTATATTCAGAGAAAGCCCAAAGAAAATAGCCAGATACAAAGTTCTCACTCTGTCTTAATGGAAATGAATATGCAATCTGTGGGTATTGCTTAAAACAGACATTGAAATTCAGCTGTAGGGACGATCTATAGATCGTCCCTACAGGAGTCAGAATAAATGTAGTTCACAACCTATATATATCAATTAAAAAATATCTGTGATTTTACAGATAGTAAATCGAGCTTTACTAATATTTGACCATTGCCAAGATAAAGCAGATCACGTCAATTAGCTGCTTGTCTAAATTCTTTTTTTATGGAGCAAGATTGATGAATTCATTCGCCCAATTACGCTTATTTTCTCATAGTAGTTTGGCTGTAATTACTTCTACCGTCATGATGAGTTTTTTAACCATTGCAGTATCAAAGGCAGAACCTCAACCACCCTGTTTTATGATCGATGCTTCTGGTGAAGTAGTCAATTTAGCCTATATCTGCAAAGTAAAGCCTCAGGGTCAAATAAAATCTAACTCAATAAGACGAATTAAAAACGCCATCAATAGTGATTTTACTGCCAAGAACACAGAAATTCCCAATCTTCCAGCAGAACAGGTTTATTTTGTCGGTAATGGTAGTTTCCCTTTTACTTTAGGGACTTCTAGCGCAGCTTATTACTCTGGCGGACGTTTCACCTATGTGAGAAGATATCGTGAGTCTCAAAGATTTAGCACTCGGAATAATGCTAGAGAGGCTTTACTAGGATCGCAAGCAAATGCTCGGAGAGGTCGTATTTCTGGTAGAAAACCATTCATTATCTATCGATACCAGAAATAATTAGGTAGGCAAAATTAATTAATTAATCTGGCTTTGCGGAGAATTAAAGCTAGAATTGTTTCCTCTCTAGTAATAATATCTGCCCTAGCTTTCATCCCAGATTGCAATAAGCATTTTTGCTTATCTTTACGGAGAGCAAGACTAGCTGGTTCAATTATTACTTCATAAGTATCACTAGCAGAATTAATATTTTGCTTTTGCTCAGAAATACTTGTATTTTCTTCTTTCGGAGTTTGGGAGCTAGGGGGGGAAATATCAATGGTTTTGCCTTGAAGTGTCCCGTAATAAGTATGAGGACAGGCAAATACTCTTAAGCTGACTTTTTGATTTTTGGCTACTCGATCGATATCTTGAGAAGCCACAGAGGCTTTAACTAAAAGGGGAGCTTGATTAGAGGAAATTTTAGCGATTAACTCTCCTGTATGTATTGGTTGTTCTTGATGATGAAGATAGAGCTTTTGTACAGTACCAGTTATAGGAGCGCGAATATTACTTTCCCGTAAATTATTTTCAATTTTTTGTATCCGTTGTCGATCGCCTTCCAGTTTTTGTTGTAGGATTTCTTTGGTTTCCTGGAAAACAATTTTTTGTTCGCTAGTGGGGGATTTAGACTCTGCTATCGTATTAGTAATTTGCCAATCTAATCTATTAATTTGACTATCTAGTTTAGTAATGTGCTGTTGGACTCTTTCAATGGATTCCTCTAATTGCTTTTTGCGACCGTGTAGTTGAGAATTCCTGATGACTGCAATGGTTTCTCCTGCTTCTACTGTCTGATTCTCTGTAACTTTTATCTTGTCAATTGTTCCTTCTAGGGGAGCTTGGACTACAACTATTTCACCACTAGGACTAATTTGAGCCTGGGCAGTGACTGTCATTCTATACCGAAAAACACTAGCTAGAAAAATAACAACACCAAACACAGATAAAGAGACAATTCCCCAGGTTTTAGGAGAGTTATCAAAGTGTTTGAGAGGGGGTAGAAATTTGTAGAGAGTATCTAGAGAAAGAGAAGATAGTCTAGACTTGGGAACATCAGTCACCTTTATCTGCGGTGACTTATCTCGATTTATTGGCGAAGTTTTGGTTGTGAAAGATGATAGATTATTGCCTGAATTGTTTGAATCTATATTCTTAGAGATACTTTTTTCTGGTTCTATTGTCTGTTCATTTTCGCGTTCTTTTGTTGCTATCTCTGTTTTTTGCAATACTGGTTCTGGAATTGATTCTGTATTTTTTGTGCTATCAGAAGAATCTGGCAAAATTAGATAAGGCTCTTCTTCAGAAAAGGTTGGTATTATCCTTACATCCTTTTCATAAATTAATTGAATTGCTTCTGATAATTCTTCTGCTGGTGTACTTTTAATAAAATAACCATTTGCCCCTACTTCTAAAGCTTTATCAATATAGTATTGAGTATTATGACTACTTATCATTAATACTTTAGTTTTGGGAAAACGCTCACTAATAATTTGCGTAGCAGTTAATCCATCCATTTCTGGCATTTCCATGTCCATCAACACAATGTCAGGAGTTAACTCTTCGACTAGTTTTAAAGCTGTTTTTCCATTCTCAGCAGTTCCCACTATTTCTAAGTTTGGTTCAAGCTTAAAGTAAATATTTAAAGCCTGCCTAATTAGATTAGCGTCATCAGCAATTAAAATGCGAATCATTGACAGTTTATTATACAACAACTACAACTATGTTCAATTTATAAGTGGGTTTATTACTTAAGTATATTTACCTAATGTGAGAATTTAGTTAATATTAGGGGTATTTAATTAATATTAATTTGAGAATCATATCATTTCTAATTAGTTTCAGGATAGTCCTTTTCTAATATTTATGCTCAAAATAGAGACTCGATTGATAAAAATAATCTTCCTAAAAATTAATACCTGCTTAAATTTACATAATCCAAGCTATTTAACAGCTATCAGCCTACAGCATAGAGTGTTGTATTTTTATTACTTCTGATTTTTATTACCAGAAAATTGAGCGGAAGTATAAAATATCAATTAATTCTTACTAAAAAATATAATAAAAAAAGGTTAATTAAATAATAAATAAGAGACACAATATATTGCGTCTCTACAACCATAAAAATTTAACTGTCACTTTTCAGTAATCCATAAACAACATGATCCTGATAGCGATCGTCAACTTTAGCAGCATGACGAATAGTACCCTCATTCTTAAAACCTAAACGTTCAGGAATGGCACGACTGCGAGTATTTTCCACGGCACATCTAATCTCAATGCGATCGAGGGCATAGTACATATAACCTATTTCTATTAATTCCCTAACACTTGTGGTCATAATTCCTTTGCCATTGTATTCTTGCCCCAACCAATAACCGATATAGCCAATGTTATTAGCTCGATCGATTAGATACCCTAATACCCCTGCAATCCGCTCTTGGTAAAAAATAGTAACGGGTAATGCCTTTCCTTGTTGAAATTTCAGTAACTGTAATTCAATAAATTCTCTAGTATCTGATGATTCTCTAACATTATCTAACCAAGGCAACCATTGCTTGAGAAAGTCTCTGTTGTTATTTGTCAGTTGAAACAATTCTTCAGCATACTGTGGTATGGACAAACTTAACTTGATATCGCGATCGATCTCTCGGAAAAACATATTCTAAAAAGTAAACAAGAAATAATATCTCGATCCTATTAGCTCGAAAGTTGAACTTGAACCTAAATCCTTTATGGTTGAGATGAAATACTTGAATACTTGTTACAACATGAAGGATAAAAATGCTGTCCGCAGAATTATTGGTTTGACTGGAGGGATTAGTACGGGGAAAACTACTGTATCTAATTATTTAGCTACAACTTATCAATTACCTGTTTTAGATGCAGACATATATGCAAGAGAGGCGGTTAAACCAAATTCGTCAATTTTACAAGCTATTTTGGTCAGATATGGAGATCGCCTGATCCTCTCTGATGGTAATCTCAATCGTTCTGCTTTGGCGGAAATTATTTTTCACGATTCTCAGGAAAAACAATGGTTAGAAAGTAAAATTCATCCTTATGTGCGCGATCGCTTTGTTGAACAACTGCAACAATTAGAGCATAAAATAGTTGTCTTAGCTATTCCTTTACTCTTTGAAGCTGAGATGATGAACTTAGTTACAGAAATTTGGGTTGTTTATTGTGATGAGCAGAAACAGTTAGAACGTCTCCAAACAAGAGATAATCTTACTCTAGAACAAGCAAAAACTCGTATTGCCAATCAACTACCTTTAGCAGAAAAAGTCGCCCAAGCAGATGTAGTTTTAGATAATAATCTTAATTATGCCGATCTTTTCGCTCAAATCGATCATGCCATCAACGGAAAAGGTTAAATTTCTTGAGTAAGACCAAATCCAGTTTATATAAATTATTTAAAAAGAAAATTATGTTTTCAAATCAAAACAACTTCTGCAAAACAAATTTCTTGTCTTGGTTCTTAAAAATTTGTCTGAACTCAATGCCTATAGCTTTGATTACCTTTGGACTGGATAATGTGGCACTCTCGCAGACTAGCTTTGACTTTGATGCTACCTACAATACCACTGCCATCTCTTCTGAACTCGATTTAGGAGTTTCCAAAGTATTAATCACAGGAGAAAGTACAAACGCTCCCTTTGGATTGACTCAAATTAGCGGTGTGACATATTCTCAAACAGATCTGCTTACAGGTCAATTTCGCGCTAATACAGACCCCACCGTGTTTGGCTTATTAGAAGAACCTCTCGGAGAAATTGTGTTTTTTGGTAGCGGTGATAACAAGTTAGTAGGTAGTGACGATATTACAGGAACTATTGATTTTGAAACACTAATCGCTACATCAACGGGAATTTTTACTATTACTGATGGAGAAGGTCAATTAGAAGGGGCTCAAGGGATCTTATCATTCTCGGAAGTTAACCAACTTAGTTTAGATCCAAATATTCCCTTTACAGGTATAGCTACAGTAAACGGTACTTTTGAGATCCAGTATGTTCCTGAACCTCGCTCTTCAGTGACTTTAATTGGTTTAGGTTTAATTAGTTCAATATTTTCATTTCAAAAAAGTTTTCGATAGCAGCCAGCTATTATATTAGTGCATTAGGAGATTAACGATCATCTTACTCCCTACTCCCTACTCACTACTCCCTACTTACTACTCCCTACTCCCTACATGTTTTAAAAATCGCCACCTTGGTCTATTTTACGAACAGCGAAATAAACTAATCCAACTAACATAGCAATAAATATCAGAATTCCCACCACAACGATATAACCTCTGAGGGCAGTCAGTATTATGGCAGTCAGGTAAGGAATTATTATAATAGCGGAATAAAAAATTATTGTTGAGCGATTCCACTCAATGTGAAAGTTTGTTTGCAGTCTTGCTCCTCTTCCACCTTTGGGAAGAGGTGTGGGTGCTGCACCCAAACCACGACTTTTTCCGAGTCTCTTTGTGTCTAATTTCTTTCTTTTAGGCATTTTAATAAATAATTTGTCTATACTTTAGGTTAAATTTACGGTACTTTTATGTTTGGAGTTTGGAGTTTAACTCCAGTCTAGTTTCATATCAAGATACTCTTCTAGTTTTTGATTGTGAGACTGAAAATAATCAGCGAGAGTTTTCCTCAATTCATCACTAATAGGATTATAAGAACCTGCATTAATTTTGGGATATTCTGAGAGTGGATTATCTTCTAAACCCAAGAAAGCAAAAACTTTTTTCATTACTTCCTCTGGATTACTGTATAAATCTTCACTTTTAATTAGACAAAATTGTTCTCGATCGAACAATTCCATCCAGACTTTTAATTTGTATACATATAAACTACCAATTATGTTATCTGGGTTGTGATGTACTTTCAGCATCAGATCTTCTTCACTAAAGTTTTCTAACTGTTTCATTTCCTGGGCAACTGCTTCAGCAAACGTTCCTTTAGCCATACCACTATTGAGTTTATGGTAATGCCAAGATACAGCTCGATCGATGGGATTTCTGAGCAAAACAATTAGTTTAATTTGGGGGAAATGAGATTTGATTTTTTGGGCTGCTTTAGGAAAACGGATATAGTTAGGAGTTGCCTCCCCTGTTATAAAATCTGGTCGATCGCTAATACTGGGAAATTGAGATAGATACCAATTAATGCCATATTGAAATTTACTACCAAAAAAATTAATTTCTTTTTTATGAGGAAGAAGAATTTGAGGATGGGATTTTAGATAATTGAATAGAGAAGATGTACCACATTTAGCTGCACCAATAATTAAGAAGTCAGGAGCGTCTTTTTTGGGTTTTTGCCAATCTAATTCAGCTAGTTGAGGATCGGCGTTTACTACTCTGTGATAACAACTGGTTTGGTAGCAAGTAATCGCCTCTTGAATATTGCCTTTATCTGAGAGAGCATCTCCTAAGTTACCCCAAGCAATATCAATATGAGGATGCTGTTTGACTATATCTCGATAAAAATCAATTAGTCGATCCAATTGCTCTGAGGCAATATTGGTATATTGAATAGCATAGTAAGCTCCTAAAAACTCAGGATTAAGCTCGATCGCTTTTTGATAAGCAGCAATTGCTTCAGAAAAGAAACTTTTACGTCTGAGTATGGTAGCCAATTGATGATATTGTAAAAAGCTAGACTCAGGATTATTATAAACAGCCTCCTTATAAGCAGCGATCGCTTGTTGCTCAATTTCGGATAATTCAGGAGCGAGATTAAGAGCTCGACGATAATAGTTAAATGCTTGCTGATACTTGCTTTGATGTTGAAAAATAGCTCCTAATCTTAGATAAGCAGGAATAAACTTAGGGTAAATTGTAATTACATTTTGATAAGCAGCAATAGCCTGAGACCATTTTTGTTGCTTTTCCAAAACATTGCCTAATTGATGATAAGCTTCCCAGTATTTGGGTTGTAACTTGGTAGCTTTTTGGTAGCATTGACTTGCGGTCGACCATTTTTGTTGTTGTGTGAAAACTGTTCCCAAACCGTAGTACCCAGCAGCAAAATTTTCATCCAATTTGGTTGTCTTTCGATACTGAATAATTGCTTGTTGCCATTGTTTTTGTTGTGCTAAAGCTTGGGCTAGACAAAAGCGAAACTGAGGATTCTGGGGATTTTGTTGAACTGCCTGGCGATATAAAGCGATTACTTGGGGCAATTTCCCTTTAATAGTTAATATTTGAGCCAAACTTTGATATGCCGAGAAAAAATCTGGTTGAAGTTTAATTGCTTGTCGATAACAGGCAATGGCTTTATTGAGTTTTTTATATTTCCATAAGCTATTACCTAGGGCATAATGTTGTTGAGCATCTGCCCAATCAGGTTCTAGGGTTAAGGCTTCGTACCAAGATTCAAGAGCTTTTGCTTCTTTCCCTATTTCCCGAAATACTCTAGCCAGATTGCGATAAGCTCCAGCAAATTTAGGGTTGAGTTCAATCGCTTTTTCATAACATTCGATCGCATTTTGCCATTGTTTTTGCTGGGCATATAAGCTACCCAAATCCGCATGTAATTCTGCTGCTTCAGGCTTCTCAGAGATTAGTTGAGTATATTTGGCTATATTTTCTGTGGTAAAGGAGGATTGCTTAGGAGAAAGTTTGGATTTTTTCTTCATGTTCACCTTGATTTATGTGAATTTTATCAAACTCCATAGATTGAAAATATTTAATTCAGTTCATAGAGAAAAGTCATTGGTCATGTGAGTTATTATGCCCTCACTCTTATCACGTATTCAGAAATACCTACTGGCTTAATTTATTCATAACAATCTATTGCAATTGTTGAAGTATTAATAAGACGGTCTAAATGGACTATCGGGAACGTGCTATTTATTAGTAAGAATTATTAATAAGCAAATAACTTAAAAAACAACATTATTATTCATCATTAGTGATTTATGTCTTGAAAGATATAGTACATAACTCGATCTCAAATTGGTGAAATTAGCTTTAAAAACTTCAATAAATAGAACTTTATGAATAGGATCTTATTAAGATGAACTGTCATCAGTGTCAAAAAAATTGTTACTCAATTAAGCAGAAACATAGCTGGTGGACAAGATTAACCAAAAAGTATCGAAAGGAACCTCTACTGGCGATAGATGGCAATATAGCTTTAGTGGGAACGCCAAATGTGGGCAAAAGCGTCTTATTTAATCGACTCACAGGAAATTACGTCACTGTTTCCAACTATCCAGGGACAACAGTGGAAGTAAGTCGAGGCATAGCTAAGATTAAAGACTATCAAATTAGAGTCATCGATACCCCAGGCATGTACTCTCTAGTGCCAATTAGTGAAGAAGAACAAGTATCTAGAGACTTGCTGTTAGAGGAATCATTAGATATGGTGATTCATGTGGTAGATGCCAAAAATTTAGGACGAATGCTGCCTTTAACTTTTCAACTAATGGAGGCGGGATTAACTGTAATTTTGGCAATCAACATGATTGATGAAGCGGAACAATTGGGGCTGAAGGTAGAACCAGACGCTTTGAAAATAGAATTAGGCATACCTGTAGTTGTGATGTCTGCTGCTTTAAATCGAGGTGTGAGGGAACTTAAACAAACCATACTCCAGTTGTTATCATTCCAGCCAGAGCCAGATTCGGCTAATGTGGAGATGGTAAGATGACGAATCCGATTATTTATCCCGAACCAATCGAACAAGCGATCGCTTCTCTAGAAAACTGGCTGCAAAGTATAGGAGAGCAAAATATTCTGAGGCACTATTCTCTTTCTCCTCGTAGTCTCGCTCTACTGTTACTCCAAAAAGACCCCACTATTTGGCAAACTCTCAAACAAGATGATAAACAGCAGCAAGAAGTTGAAGTATTGCTTACAGTGGCGGAAAATCAACTGCAATATCCTGTAGATTTAGCGATCGCCGAAAGCAGAGAAAAACACGCCCGCAATCTGGCAGGAATTACTATCCAGACAACTCAACCTGCTGCCAATTCTACTCAAGAAATCCTCCACCGTCTAAGCGTTAATCCCATTACAGGATTTCCCATCTTAATGGTCATTCTGTACTTTGGCGTTTACAAGTTTGTCGGTGAATTTGGGGCAGGAGAATTAGTCGATCGCATAGAAGGTTTTTTTGAAGGGCAAATCAATCCTATCGTCAATCAGATTGTTGCCCAAATCTTACCTTGGCAACCTCTACAAGATTTAATTGGTAACGATTACGGCATCATTACTTTAGGTATTCGCTATGCTACCGCTATTGTTTTACCCGTAGTGGCTACCTACTTCCTCATGTTTTCCCTTTTAGAGGACAGTGGTTATCTGCCCAGAATGTCTTTAATGCTCGATCGTCTCTTTAAATCCATTGGACTATCAGGAAGAGCAGTGATCCCCATGGTTTTGGGCTTAGGTTGCGATACTATGGCAACTATGGTTACTCGTACTTTAGAAACCAAACGGGAAAGATTGATCGCTACTTTTTTACTCTCTCTGGCGGTTCCTTGTGCAGCGCAGTGGGGAGTAATCTTAGGATTATTGGCACAAAAACCCGCAGCTTTGATGGTTTGGGGTGGATTGATTGTGGCAATTTTTTTGTTTGTTGGCTACCTCAGTGCTAAATTCTTTCCTGGGACATCAGGAGCATTTTATTTAGAAATTCCTCCTCTAAGACTACCCAAATTAGGGAATATTCTCACCAAAACCTGGATACGAATGAAATGGTACTTTTGGGAAATATTACCGCTATTTATTTGGGCATCGGTGTTGATTTGGTTAGGAAAACTTACAGGCTTATTCGATCTAATCATCAGAGGTATCGAACCCTTTGCCGTAGCTATTGGAATGCCTCCAGACACTGCTCCCATTTTTCTTTATGGATTTTTCCGTCGAGATTATGGAGCAGCAGGACTATTTGATATACAGCAGCAAGGTGGACTAACAGGTAATCAATTAGTAGTAGCTGCTGTGGTGCTAACTCTATTTTTACCCTGCATTGCCCAGTTACAAATCATGATTAAAGAACAAGGTCTAAAGACGACTGCCATAATGGTTGCGTTTATAGTTCCTTTTGCTTTTCTGATTGGTTACTGCGTCAATCTATTTTTAAATGTATTAGGAGTGACATTATGAATGCTTTATCTAAAGTTCAAATTGGTCAAGTGCAAACAGTAGCTCAGTTACAAACTCAGGATATCACCATACGGCGCAAACTCATGGCGTTGGGAATTACCCCAGGTAGCAGTCTGGTTTTAGAACAACGCTTCCCTTCCTATGTTGTCAAAGTAGGATATACCCGCGCTGCTTTAGATCGAGAAATTGCTGCCAGTATTTTCGTCAGATGAATTAATATAACCTTGTCGTAGGGAGTTTCCATGGAAAGTCTCTACTATCGATCGCTATTGCTAGAGTTGTTAACTGGATGATTTTTATCTTCAGACCATTTGGCAGGATTAGTAATAATATATTCTCGAATTATATCTAATGAACCATCATTACGAATAATATGTTCATAAAATCTAGATTGCCATGCGAAGTAATCATGATTATTTTGTTTACACCATCGCGTTACAGCAGATTTATAGGAACGAATAATTACACTAAGTGACCCAGATTGTGGCGATAATTCAGACATTAATTGCGATAAATCATAATCATTATTCGTTGTAGTAGGTACGTACCATGTTACGTCCCTACAAGGATTATCGGGATTGTCGATCGCAATAATTCCATGAATATGATTGGGCATTATAATATATTCATCTAAATAGTTATATTTTGAATGTTGCGGTATTTCCAACCAAAATTGATTGGCGATTTTTCCTATAGGGGATAATTGCATTTTGTGATTAACTATATTGCCAAAATAGCAATGTTTTTTATAGGTACAAATTGTTACAAAATAATAGCCGTTAGCTGCATAATTTCTATTTGGTAATCTGAGCGATTTACGCCTAGATCTATTTTGACGCGATGTCATAATTAGGGGCAAATAATAATGTGGGGATGTACCATGGTACGTCCCCACAGGGTTATATTTTTATGTTGCCCAGATTGAATTAATTATTAATCAATTCCTTCAATCTTGTCTTCTACTTCTTGATACAATTCCCTCAGTCGATCGAGGTTTTCTTCACTAGTTTCCCAGTAACCACGACCGTTAACTTCTAGCAAAGTACCCACAATCTTACGGAAAGAATTGGGGTTGAGATCCATCAGCCGTTTGCACATTTCAGGATCGTCGATGAAGGTAGTATTAACATCTTCGTAAACCCAGTTATCTACAGCATCAGCAGTGGCACTCCAGCCCATAGTATTCACTAACCGCTTGGATAGTTCGCGCACACCTTCATAACCGTGACTTAGCATACCTTCATACCATTTAGGATTGAGTAATTTTGTACGGGCATCTAAGCGGACAGTTTCAGAAAGGGTGCGAATTTGGGCGTTAGCAGTAGTCGTATCAGCGATAAATGCGGTAGGTTTTTTACCATCATCTCTTAAGCTGGCTACAACTTTAGTGGGATCGGAGTCGAAGTAGTGGGATACATCAGTGAGACTAATCTCTGAAGAATCCAAGTTTTGAAAAGTAACATCAGCAGTTTTGAGGGAATTCTCAAAGATTTGCCGACCTTCTTTCATTACACCAGGATTATCGGAGTCAAAAGCAAAAGATTTGCGGTTGAGGTACATATCTTGTAACTCTTTTTCTTCTTCCCAAGTACTGTTTTCTACAGCTAGGTTGATATTAGAGGAGTAAGAACCAGAGGCATTAGAGAAAATGCGGGTAGCTGCTTGACGCAAATTAATACCCATTTCTTCTGCTTGTTCCATGGCGTGTTTGCGGACAAAGTTCATCTCAATTGGTTCGTCTGCTTCTGCTGCCATTTTTACGGCTTGATCTAACAGGTTCATTTGGTTGATGAACAAGTCGCGGAAGACCCCAGAACAGTTTACTACCACGTCGATACGGGGACGACCTAATTCTTCGAGAGGAATTAATTCCAGTTTGTTAACCCTTCCCAAAGCATCAGGTACAGGACGAACCCCTACCATCCACATAATCTGTGCTAAAGATTCACCGTAGGTTTTGATATTATCTGTTCCCCAAAGGACACAAGCAATAGTTTCTGGATATTCACCATTATTATCTAGCTTTTGTCTTTCTAAAAGTCTATCCACTACAACTTTGGCACATTTAACCGCAGCTAAGGTAGGAATAGACTGGGGATCGAGAGCGTGAATGTTCTTACCTGTAGGTAATACGTTAGGATTACGGATTGGATCTCCGCCAGGCCCTGGTAAGACGTATTCTCCTTCTAAGGCTTGGAGTAAACCACCTAATTCATTATCGGCACAAACTTGTTCTAAGCAGAATTCTAAATATTCAAACAGAGGTTTGAGTAATTCTTTGTCTACATTGCTATACCCCAAATTATATAATGCTTCTACCCAAGGTTCTTTTTTACCGATGTTGAGGAAGTTGAGTTTAGAAACCATGGAAACTCTTCCTTCGGCATCGATCTGGGCTTTAACTAGTGCTGATACAGCAGCGCGAGTTGCTTGAGTAATATCTTGAAATAGTTGCACATCCGCTAAGACACCGCGATCGTTGTTAGCGTAAATTTCATCAATATCTCGATCGATACTTTGGGCAATAATCCGAGGAAGAGAAACGATTTCTTCTTCTTCTCGATCGAGGGATGCTATGTTAACTAAAGTGGCGATCGCTTCTTCGGCTGTAGGGGGTTTACCAATAACATGTAAGCCACAAGGTAACAACCTAGATTCGATTTCCATTAGTTTTTTGTAAACCAAACCGACAATAGTATCCCGTTCCTCTTGGGACATTTCTTTGGCATCGGTTTCGGGTAAGGCAATATCTTTATCTAGATTAACCACACGGCATTTATCCATGATAGTATCGACAATTTGAATCCCTCTTGCCCCATCTTTCAAGGTTTGGTAAGAACCAATTAATTCCCCTAATTCTTTCAAACCTTTATATAATCCAGCGTTTTCCGCAGGAGGAGTAAGGTAAGAAATGGTCGAAGCATAACTACGGCGTTTCGCGATCGTCGCTTCTGAAGGATTATTAGCAGCGTAATAGTAGATATTAGGAGTACTACCAATTAAGCTGTCAGGATAACATTCTCCAGACATCCCCATCTGCTTACCAGGCATAAATTCTAGAGAACCATGAGTCCCAAAGTGGAGAACTGCATCTGCTTTCCAGATTTCTTCTAGGTAAGTGTAGTAAGCTGCAAAACCGTGGTGGGGAGAAGCAGAACGAGAGAACAACAGTAACATGGGATCGCCTTCGTAACCGAAAGTAGGCTGTACTCCAATGAATACGTTACCGAATTCTTTGCCGTAAACCAAGAGGTTTTGCCCATCGCTATTGAGATGTCCTGGTGGTTTACCCCAATTTTCTTCTAACTTCACAGAATAAGGAGTTAAGCGTTCATACTGTTCTACCGACATCCGATAGGCAATATTTAACTCAGGGGAAGCATACTGGGCTTGGGCATCATGAATAACTGCTTCCATCAACTCTTGAGGAGAGTCAGGTAAATCTTGGACATCATAACCATTACTGTTGAGTCCCTTCATTACCTCATAAATCGACCCAAATACATCTAGGTAAGCAGCAGTACCGACATTGCCTTTATCGGGAGGGAAGCTAAAGACGGTAATCGCAACTTTTTTATTGAGTTTAGGTTTTTTCCGCAGATTACCCCATTTCATTGCCCTACGAGCGATCGCCTCGATGCGATCTTGCAGAGCAATTGCTCTTCCTGTAGTCCCATCTCTCCCTGATAAGATAATGGGTTCGATCGCGCCGTCTAATTCGGGGATCGCAATTTGCAATGCCACTTGGATCGGATGCAAACCTAGTTCACTGGCTTCCCACTCTTCCGTCGTTTGGAATACCAAAGGTAAAGCCACCATATAGGGACGGTTGAGACGTTTTAAAGATTCGATCGCTTTGGGATGATCTTGTCTAGCAGGACCTCCTACTAAAGCAAATCCAGTTAGAGAAACAACTACATCAACTAGTGGTTGTGGTTCTGTTCCTTTTAATCCAACTTCCCAGAAGTAAGTATCGACAGGTTTAGAAAAGTCTAAACCTCCAGCAAATACGGGGATCACTCGCGCTCCCATTGCTTCTAGCTCTTGCACCATTGCTACATAGTGAGCATCATCTTGAGTAACTAAGTGTGTTCGTTGTAATACTAAGCCCACACAAGGAGCAAGAGGGTCTTTAAGATCGGCAGGAATATCACTGCGCGTGTTAAACCAGTTGAGATATTCTTTAACATCCTCAAACATATTCGGGGCAAGAGGATGCCAAATACCCATGTCAGGATAAACTATGGGTTCTGCGTATTCTACTCCTTCACTTAAATTCTTTTCTTTATAAACATATTTATCTGCCAGCATCAGCAGGAAGTTTTCCAAATTATCTGAGTTACCCCCAAGCCAATACTGAAAACTCAGCATAAAATTACGGGCATCCTGAGCTTTTTCCACAGGAAGATATTTTAAGACTTTAGGTAGAGTACGCAATAGCTTGAGCATTGCATCCTCAAAAGAACTTCCCGATTGCTGCTTGCGCTTCCGCATAAATTGCGCGATCGCGCTTTTGGACTGTCCTAACTGTGCCATGGAAAAGCTACCCATTTTGTTTAGGCGCATAACTTCTGGCATAGAAGGAAAAACTACCGCAGCATCAAGGCGATCGCGATGGGGTTTAACTGCTGCTGCTACCTTTTGTGCTAAATCTTCAATAAAAATCAATGAGGCAATAAATATATTCGCCTCAGATATATCTTTTTGAAAGTTAGCATAATTTTCTTCGTTTCTTAATTCTTCGATTAAGTAACCACTCAGTTCAACTGCTAGATGAGGATTATTTTGATTTATATTTCTAGCTGCTTGGGAAAGCGTACTTTGATACTGAGGCTCTAGCACGACATAGACCACCCTAAGCAAGTCCCGTCCATTTATTGATTCTGGTCTTACTTTCCGAATGGTGGACTTGACGTGAGTGAACATAAATTTGATTCTCCTTATCTACGATGATGGGGCGAATAGCAATATAAGGTTCTAGTAGGCTTAATTTATTTTCCTACTTAGACAACTATGGTTTCTGTTAAGTATTTTTATCAAAAAATGTTGTTAAAAAACCGTCAAATAACCGATCTGACACAATTCGATAAAAAAAATGTAATCTTTTGTTACAAATATTGACAATAATTCTGAGCGAATACTCATTTTTGTATTTACAAAAATAAACAATTTACTTTTGACAATATTGTTAAGGATTTTTTTTTGCTCTACCGATTTCAGAATTTCTTACTTATATTGGAAACCGCAATCAAAAGAAGATTGTGAGATTAAAAACGAATAAAAATGATCTTAATCTTTAATATTGCGTATATATACTGAAAAATTGCTTTTATTAAGCAATTATGAGGAGTGAATAATCATGAATAGCAGTAAACTGAGTGTTGTTGGTTTGGGTATTACAGTCTTGTGTATAACTACATTAAAGGTGAATGCTCAAGATATATCGATCGCAGAAACCAACATAAAAGAGTCTCTATCTTTTTCTACTAAGGCAGCAGATTTAGTCGAAGACAATAATTTGTATGTCAACTCTCACAAATATCAACTAGCTGAAGTTCCCTTAAATTTAGACAGATTTTGTCGAGACTATCCTTATAATTCTCGTTGTGCCAATTTCCCGCCTTCAACTAGAGAATCAGAATCGCAACCAAGAAGAAAACCAACTAGCGATAATCGCGGAGAAGATTCTAAAAGTCGTTTTGGTATTGCCCCAGAAGTAAGTACCTTAGGATTAGGTGGTTCTGTTGCAGCTAGAATAATACCAGAACTTAATGCCAGAGTTGGTATCAATGGTTTTGGCGTAGGGATTGATTACGAAGAAACAGATACTACTTACGAAGGAGATATTAATTTATTTAACGTTTCCACTCTGGTTGACTATTATCCATTTAAAAGGTCTGGTTTCCATCTAAGTGCTGGATTAGTCTTTAGTGATAATGGTGCAGATGGCACAGCTAATGCTTCTAGCGGTGAAACTATCGAAATTGGTGATAGTACTTTTACTGCGGAGGAACTAGGTTCTGTAGATGCAGAGGTTTCTCTTACTAGTGATGTTGCTCCTTATTTGGGTATTGGTTGGGGAAATCCCGTCGCTAAAAATAAAAATTTAGGATTTTGGTTCAATTTAGGAGTCATGTTTGGAGGCTCACCAGAGGTTGCTATTACTCCTAATTTTGGTTCAGCAGCTACTCCTGCTATACAAGCAGAGATTAACCAAGCGATCGAGAGAGAAGTAGACGACATTGAAGACGATCTCGATTTTATTAATATATATCCCGTACTTTCTCTAGGATTGTATTATCATTTCTAAAATTAACAATTGATAATCCCTAGTATAATCCCACGTTATTTCTACGTGGGATGGTTTAAAAGGTAAATAAAGTAAATTTTTGCCAAGATTATCTTGACAAATTGCGCACAAAATAAATTTGCCACCAACTAGTTTAAACTGAGAAAATACTGATATCAGTCTGTATAATTTTGCAGGAGTGGCACAGAGAAACTAGGCAATGTTAAATCAATTATTAGGCGGTCGCTACCGAGTCCTACAAGCTTTGGGAGAAGGAGGATTAGCCAAAACTTACATTGCGGAAGACCATCATCGACCTGGTCATCCTAAGTGTGCTGTCAAATTTCTCAAGCTTGCTAGTCATGAGCCTGACTTCTTACCTACAGCTAGACGTCTTTTTAAAAAAGAAGCAGAAATTCTCGAAAAGTTGGGTCATCATGACCAAATTCCTCAGTCATTCGCTTACTTTGAAGAAAACCAGGAATTCTATTTAGTACAAGAGTTTATTGAAGGTCATACTCTCCGTACAGAACTACCCAGGGGTCAACGTTGGTTTGAAAGCCAAGTAATTCAGATGCTCCAAGATGTCTTGCAAATCTTGGAATTTGTTCATAGCTTTGGGGTAATTCACCGCGATATCAATCCCAACAATTTGATTAGACGACAAAAAGATAATCGATTAGTGTTAATTGATTTTGGTGCAGTTAAGCAAGTTCGCACTCCAAACATTGCAACTCAGGAGTTAGTCACTCAGAAGACTATTTCTATTGGTACTAAAGGATATATGCCCACAGAGCAAGTCAGAGGTAAACCCCGCTTTAGCAGTGACATTTATGCCTTAGGAATGATCGCTATCCAAGCCATTACAGGATTACATCCCATTAATTTTCAGGAAGACAGTGAAGGGGAAATAATCTGGCAAGAGTGTGCAAAGGTTAGCGATGAGCTAGCTGCTATCCTTACCAAGATGGTACGCTATCACTTTCAAGACCGTTATCAGTCTGTGAGCGAAGTACTGCAAGCACTTCAACTATTACCCCATAATTTTAATCTCTTCCAAGCAACCTTAGATGATAGACAGATAAGGTTAGAAGTAGACCTTGAAACTAAGCTACAGGAAACCAACTTTTATCCCAATATTAATGATCTCGACCCTGATCCTTGGACTCCTTGGAATCCAGATGCACTTACTCAAGCAGACCAAGAAGAAACAAAGATAGCTCCAGAGGTTGAAGAGTCAACTTCAGAAGTAGTTCCCGAGCCAAAAAAGGTTTTCAAGCTAGTTTTTCCCAAAGATTCCGAAGAGTCAACTTCAGAAGTAGTTCCCGAGCCAAAAAAGGCTTTCAAGCTAGTTTTTCCAGAAGATTCCTTAGCACCACCAAAAGATTTAGAGCTAAGTCCTACTCCTATTGTTATGTATCTCAATAAATTCAAACTGTTTATAGGTGCAGGTCTGGCATCTGTACTTGTTGGTATATTCGCTGGTTATAGTTACATGACTCACAGACAGCATTCCTTGCAGGTAAAAGTAGCTTTAGAGAAAATTGAAGCACTCAAGTCAGCTAAAAAATATCAAGAATGCTTACTGCAAGCAGAAACATTTACCCAAAATCATTCAGACTTATATGCTCAGGTAGAAAATTTCCTCCATGAATGCCAGCAGGGTCAAAATAAAGGTAAACTCGATCGAGCGATCGAGTTGGCAACACAAAGTAATTTTAAAGAAGCGATCGCTCTTGCTACTCAAGTTCCTGTAGCTAACAATAATCATTTAGAAGCACAAAAGCTGATATCGCAGTGGTCTGAAAGAATTTTCCAAACCGCCAGTAGTAAGTACGAAGAAGGGAATCTTGAAGAAGCAGTAGGAATATTATTGTCAGATATTCCTGATGATAGTCCTATGACTACAAAAGTAAAGATGACCATTACGCAATGGAATGACGAATGGGAACAAAATAAGACTCATCTGCAAGAAGCTCAACAAGCAATAGATGAGAATCGTTGGCAGGATGCCATCAATGCAGCCCAAAAAATTAGCAATAATAATTATTGGCAGAAGCAAAGCGAACCAATTATCCAAAAGGCAGAAGCCGAAATCGCCTCCGCTCAAACTACCTCTCAGAAAGCATACCAACCTAATTCCAGGTCAGTTCCTCGCTCTAGCCCCAATTATACTCGTTCAAGATCGCTTCCTCCTTCTCGGTCAAATGCTTCTAGTTCAAGATCGCTTCCTCCTTCTCAGTCAACTGCTCCTCGTTCAAGATCCGTTCCTCGACCTACCATAATTAATCCTCGACCCAAATCAAATCCTTGGATTTGTTTAAATAATCCTAATCCTAAATGCCGTAG
>JAAUYH010088543.1_pt1 | contig 27433 bp, 20 predicted proteins | sample 7278061 | NCBI WGS metagenome assembly JAAUYH01 (sample SAMN14350203, study PRJNA611818) | marine sediment metagenome | isolation source: surface marine sediment (0.6m) | place: French Polynesia: Moorea | collected 2018-08
CATAAGTGACCGGATGCTGGAGACGGTGGCACCGGCTGAGGAGACGTCATCGGCCACCGTGGGGACGGTGGATTTGGACGTCAGTGACCGGATGCTGGAGACGGTGGCGGCGACCGCGGGGGCGACGACCGATGAAGCAGTGGAGGCAGGGGGCACGAACGTGGCTGCGGGGAAATCGGCCCTCAGCACCAAGCCCGAGCAGCGCCAGACTGTTCCTGCGCGAAAGGCGAGAAAGGGGGCGGCAGCGAGGCACAAGACCGGGCCCACGTCGGCGAGGTCATCGGGGCAGTCTAGGGCAAAGTCATTAGCAAAATCTGGAGCGAGAGCCGGCAGCAAGCAGACGCCCCAAGCTGGCGCGACCGTTGCGAAATACCAGCTCATTCGAGAACTCGGCCGCGGCGGGATGGGGTCAGTGTTTTTGGCCCGTGATACCCGTCTCGGTCGGCTAGTGGCGATTAAGTTTCTCAACGTTCACAATCCCGAACTCAACGCGCGCTTTATTGCCGAGGCGCAAACCACGGCACAGTGCAATCACGAAAATATTGTGGTGCTGTACGAGGCCGACGAGCACGATGGCCAGCCGTATATGGTGTTGGAGTATCTGGAGGGCAAAGCTCTTGATCGCATTGTCGATGAGAGTCGCAGTGCACAGAGAGCAGCCAGCAGCGATGGAGAGGACACGGACGGGCTGATTATGCCGGTGGCGCGCGTGGTCGAGCTCATGGTGCCGGTGCTCAAGGCGCTCGAACGGGCCCACAGCATGGGAATTGTTCACCGCGATCTCAAGCCGGCCAATGTGCTACTCACCGATAATGGCACGGTGAAAGTCCTCGATTTTGGCATTGCCAAAGTATTGGCCGATGGCGGTGCCTCGGCGGGGGCACAGGCATTGGCGACAGAGGGGGACGGAGGCGCTCCAATTGCGAAGACGCCTGCGAAGACGCCAGTGGCGACGATATCCACGAGTAGCATGGTAAAGACCCGGGGCATGGCGGGGACGCTGCCGTATATGGCGCCAGAACAGATATTGAGCGGCCATATCGATGGCCGTACGGATATATGGGCGCTCGGCATCATGCTCTACGAGATGAGCACGGGAGAGCACCCACTTGCGCCTGTGACCCTGAAGAAGCTCGACACCGTTGCCGACCTGTCGACGCCGATGCCGCGGGTGAGCGAGATGCGGCCGGAATTGGGCAAACTCGGCGCCATTATCGATCGCTGCTTGATCAAAACAGCACAGGACCGCACAGCGTCGGCACGCGAGCTGCTCGAAGAGCTTGAGCCGCTCATGCCCCGGCATGGAGGTGCCCATTTGGGCGCCGACGAGAGTCCGTTTACTGGGTTGTCGGCATTTCAGGAGGCGGATGCCGATCGATTCTTTGGCCGCAGCGACGATATTGCCAACTTGGTGGCCAAAGTTCGCAATCAGCCGCTCGTGGCCGTGATTGGCCCGTCAGGGGTGGGCAAGTCTTCGCTGGTACGGGCCGGCGTCGTGCCCGCGCTCAAGCGCTCGGGCGAGGGCTGGGAGTCCCTGATCGTGCGCCCCGGACGCAAGCCGATGGCGGCCCTGTCCGACCTACTGCAGCAGTTGAATAAGCGCCAGACGACCACCACCTTTGGCGGCACCCGAAGTGGGGCTGGGGGGCAACTGGCGGCAAAACACCGAGACGACGATGCCTCTCTCAGCGAATGGCAGGCTATGGAGAGCAAATTGGGGCAGGAGCCGGGATTGCTGGGCACTGAGCTGCGCGCCTGGGCTCAGCGCAAACTGCGCCGTCTTTTGATCTTTATTGACCAATTCGAAGAAATTTACACCGCCAATCCAGATCAAGATGAACGGGCGATATTTTTGGCCTGCATCGCGAGCATTGCCGATGACGCGACCTCGCCGCTGCGGGTGATGCTGTCGATGCGCTCCGATTTTCTAGAACGCATGGCCCACGACCGCGCATTCATGGCGGCAGCTACGCGCGGGCTGGTGTTTTTATCGCCCATGGACCGTGCTGGATTGCGCGAGGCGCTGGAAAAGCCACTCGACAGCGTGGGCTATCGCTTCGAGAACCCGAGCGTGGTCGACGCCATGCTCGACGAATTGGAGAGCACCCCCGGGGCCCTGCCGCTCATGCAGTTCACCGCCAGCCACTTATGGGAGGATCGCGATCGCGGGCGCAAACTGCTCACGGAGGCCAGCTATGAGGCCATGGGCGGCATTGCGGGGACACTCGCGCGCCATGCTGACCACGTATTGGCGGGGATGCCAGCGTCACAAGTGCGGGTGGCGCGCGGCATCTTCGAGCGTCTGGTCACCCCGGAGCGCACCAGGGCCATTGCCAGCATGAGTGAGCTCATGGCGTTGCCGGGCGGCATCGAAGATATCCAAGATGTGCTGCAAACGCTGGCCGACGCCCGGTTATTGGTGATCGAGAGCAGTGATGTGGACCGGGCGAGCATGAGCATGGCGGGCGGCATGGCCGACAATAGTGCGGTGGAGATTGTCCACGAGTCGCTCATCGACCGCTGGCCCACGTTGCGGCGCTGGCTGGATGAAAACCAGGACGATGCCCAATTTTTGGCCCGCTTGCGCACGGCGGCCAAGCAGTGGCATAAGAGTGGGCGGGCCGCCGGGATGTTGTGGCGCGGAGACGTGGCGCGCGAGGCAGAAGGGTGGTTTGAGCGCTATCAGGGCAAGCTACCGGAGCAAGAGCAGCAGTTTTTGCAGGCCGTGTTTACCGCGGATAAGCGCTCGGCACGGCGCAAGCGGCGGATTATCTTCGCAGTGTCAGCGGCAGCGGTGCTATTGGCACTGGTGGGCGCGGTGGCGGTGACGCAATCGCGGCAAGTGGGCCTCATCAATGCGCAAAAACAAGAGCTGAGCGATAGCAAGCTGCGCTTGGAGGAGCTGCTGTTTAAGGAGGAAGAGCTGCGCAGTCAAGCTGAACACGCGCGGCAGACGGCGGAGCGGGCGCGCGACGAGACGGCAGAGCGCGAGCGCGATGCCCAGCGGGCGCGGCTGGATGCCGAGCGCCAGCGGCAAAAGGCCGAGGAGCAGACATTGGAGGCCGAGCGTGCGCGGACCGAAGCCGAAGAGCAGCGGCGGTTGGCCGAGACTCGTCAGCGGGAGGCCGAGGCTGCGCAGAAGCAGGCGATTGCGACGCTGCGGCGAGCGGAAAAGGCGGAGGAGCTAGCCGAGCAGGCTCGCAAGCTGGCGGAGGATCGGCAGAAAGAGCTGCAGCGGATCATGGACCGGCATGGGATTAAGAAGTTGGAATTGGAGGGGAATTAGCGCGAAATGCCTGAGGTGGTGGGCGGGGAGTGGAGGTGCTGCAGCTGGTGGGGGGCCAGGATTGGTATTCGTGGGTTCTTAGATGCCGGTGTTCTGTGGGCTCAGAGTGAAAACCAGATCCTCGTCGAGGAGATTTCCGTCCTCGTCTACAATGTTTAACTGGAAGTTGAAGTCTACATCGTCCACGGTTTGGAAGACCTTGATCATAATCCGAGTGATTTGTTGATTGTCCAAATAGGAAGGAACATCAATCCGCAACGTTGCCTGTTGGTTGGCAAGAGCCTGCGTGCTCTGATTACCAGCAAAGAACTCGATATCGTTGGCTGACGCAATCGAAAATATCGTGCTGATGGACCGAGTCGATGTATTCACGACATAGGCGATCGCGTAGACGAGTCGGTCGGTGGCTCGATCGCGAAAGAATCCCTGATCCCGATCGTTGAGATCGACCACGGGATCGGCCGAAAATAAGCCGTCCCAAAGACCGCCGTTAAACTGCGTTGGGCCGCCTGAGATATCAAAAATCCGAGGCATGATACTGTCTTCGTTGAAGATCGCTTCATCGGTCACTTGCGATGCCGGAAAGTCACCTCCGACGAGGTAGTCGAGCAAAAATCCTTGACTGTCAGTACGCAGGCCGGCTGCCCACTTGAGGATATCGAGCGCCTCAGGATCGTCTACCGCAAAGTACTCACCGCCAGGATGTGGGATTTCTGTTGTCAGCGGATGGTTGATGTTAGCGATTTCATTGGTCGGATATAGAAAGAGCGAGCTCTGGTCGGCGCTCCTATAGCCGAATACGGTAAAATTGGATGCGGATATGAAATTGAGTAGTAGTCGGCGTTTGTCCGCGGCCTCAGCGATGATGGGGAAGTTTGAACCATTGAGCGGAGGGGTTACGCCATCTTGGGAACCGTGACACGTACCGTCAGCACAGGTTGTGTTGAGTGCGCCATCTCGCACCGCATTGGGATCGTTGAAGATCACGTTGATGCGGTTGACGAAGAAGGCGAAGTCGAGCGGTCTCCTGCCGTCCTTGAGCACGTAGATGTATGATAGAATGCGCTGGTAGTTGAGGTCCGTCACGCCGTCGAAGAAGTCTTCGCCCGGGTGACTGCCGTTGAATTGGCAACCGCGTGAATCGAGTGGACAGGTTAGCAACTGTGACAGCGCAGGATTGTCGAAATTGATAAAGCACGAGAAATTGTCGAAATTCTCCTGAGTCGTGCGCTCGTCGTCGACGTAGAATTTGCCGGGGCCACGATCTCGGCCGTGGCACTCGGAGCGAGCGCAGCCAGAAGTCACGCGGGGGTCTGGGGGATCATTGAGGTCGACGCGGCCAAGTAGAATCGGCTCAATTTCCTCGGCGAATACATCCAGGTTGACGGCGTCTAGGGGTTGGCAGCCCGCGACGGCTGGGCTATCTGGAGCGATATTCACTTTATCCAAAGCGAATTGGATCCACGCGTCAAGAGCTCCTCGCGCTTGCGAATCAAATACTTGGTTAGCAGCATGAGACCGGGTTGCATAGTCGTAGATGACGGTTTGTTCGGGGTTGGCTACGCTCAGATCTATACGAGTAGCCACTGCCTGGAGGTTTTCCTGCAGCTCAGGGCTTGACCGGAGCGGCGTAGCCGCGAGGCCAAAGCCACCTGCAGTTGTATTACGGTCATGACAGCCGGGTACGATGCATCCGAGCTGGTCGAATTGCGGTTGAATCTGGTCGGCATAGACATCGGCATCATAGTAGAAACTGGTGTTGCCACCACCACCGCCATTGGCGGCATAGTTGTCAAAGCCAGCCTTGATGTAATCTTTGATATTTACGTAATCAGGAGAATCTTGCTGAAGAATAGGCGGGTGATTGTTGCGGCTGGAGGTCACGCCACCGCGGGCCGCAATGAGAACTACACTATTGGATACGTTCTGGCGAAAGTCCGTATTGTGATAGAACTCGTTGAAAGAGGTGACGTAGTCACAATCAGCGCCAGTATCGGGCACCACCGTATAGCGATTGTCATTGCCATAGCCATGGCATCCCGCTATGGCGGCACCACAGCTAGCCTGTAGAATCGGCCAAATATCGCTGCGAAATACGCCGGCCTGGAAAGGATACCCCGGCGATGGCTCACCGTCGGTGATTTGTAGCTGACACGCCGGTGGCGGATAAGTGAACTGGCAGTTCGCTGGACAACTGTCTCCAGGCAGGTTGTTGCCGTCGTCACAAATTTCGCCCGGGTCGAGCACGGCATTGCCGCAAGTCTCGTCCGAGCCGCAGTCGGCCGAACAGCCATCGCCCGGCACGTTGTTGCCATCATCACAAACTTCGCCCGGGTCGAGTACGGCATTACCGCAAGTCTCGTTAGAGTCGCAGTCGGCTGAACAACCATCACCCGAGAGGGTGTTGCCGTCATCGCAAACTTCGCCAATCGATTCGATAACGCCATTGCCGCAAACGGGTATGTCGTTGTCAAGCAAACATGTCTGGGTTTCCGCATAACATGTTTGCCCCGTTGGACACGAACCATCAGCAGCGCAGGGTAAGCCTGGCATGGGAGAGTCCGGGTCGGAGCATGACATCAATAGGAGACAGGTGATAGCATAGAGAATTCTTGGCGGCGTCACGGAACTACCTCGATCTTCAGAGGGAATAGAACTCATTCATGGGACAAATCAAGAGAATCCTTAGCGCTAGCATATGTTGGGCCACAAGCGATGACCGTCAGCCTGATGCTGGTCGGCCAATCATCTGGGCGAGTGCATTGTTCTCTCTACATGGCTCGGCGTAAGGACGAATGGGCGTGTCGGCACGCATGACAGCATTCCAGAGAGAGAAGTACGGGATGCTGGTGGCACCTGTGGACGTAGGCAAGCAGTACCGTTCTGAAGCAGCTTTGCTATGTATCGAACATGTCCTGACATGTCCAATATAGCCCGATACGACCAACCACGACGTCATTCTTGCCCTATCTGCGCATTGCGGCAAGGTCCTATTCTTGCTAAACGCTCGTGCATGCATCACAGCTTCGCGCTCGAAGATAGCATGTCTCGGAATCCTGGCCTGGTTCTACTCATGGTTTATTTGTGAACAGAGCGCAGTAACTACAGATGTCACAGAATGCGTGCAAAAGCAGTATATAGAGCTGTATAGCGCAACATCCCCTGACGAACTTCGGAGCAGCAAGACTAGGAGGCGACAAATACCCAAATCTACTCCTGTTTGTAATTATTCGGTTGAATAAATAAACGACGTAGCATGATAACAGCCATCAAATCCAAAAATTGGAAGCCCAGTCACGAACTCGGCATTGGCAATCAATTCATCGGTATCGCAGCCACCACCGTTATATGGGTACGAATAGCCGCACGACCAGTATTCGCTCCTCTGGACCTTATGGTCGTGGATCTCGATTGGAATATCAGCAGGCGCGGAGACGATCTGTTCGTGGTATCCGAATACAACGATCCGGTCGAGGGCAGCGTCATTAGCAACAGAAATATTCCAGGTTGTGGGCTCGTAGGCAGAGAGTGCCAGAACATTGGAACCAGGCAGGGTAAACTCAACATTGGCTTCGCCCATCGGATGATAACCACCAGAATGGTCGCTACGTGTCTCATACACTGCACCTAACCACAGCCTAGTCGCAGCTGATTCCCCAGTTCGAAACGAGTAGCCATCAGTACCGCAATCCTTTATCACCTCATCTGCAGTAGGTGGCGTGCATGCATCCTCATTCGTAGCCACAAACTCGAACTGGCTTGCATTATAGCAAGCATCAAAGCTGGCAACCTGAAGCCCTGTAAGTTCCTCGATGCTCGGACATGCACCTAAGCCTTCGGTGAGCTCACGTGGGCATCTTGCGATGACGTCACCACGGCTTATGTAATCGTAAATTTCGATTTCAATACTGGCCGGGGCGGTGATTTGTTGCTCATGATATCCGATGACTATAATTTTTTCGAGCTCGGCACCGGGGGTAAGATGGACGTACCAATGAACTGGCTCGTACGAAGATAGTGCCAAGACATTAGAGCCTGGGAGAGAGAATAAAATCTCGGCTTCACCCATAGGGTGGTTGCCGGCGGAGTGTTCACTGTGCGTTTCGTAAATGCTCACTACGTGTAGGGCAGTTCCTGCCACCTCGTCTGCTCTCCATGAATGTTCCCGGTATTGTGCTTCGGTGTTGCAATTGAGAATGACAGGACTGTCGGCTAAAACCGGACATGTATCTGGTATCTCCGGAGGATCCGGTACTTCTGGGATATTCGGTATTTCCGGAGGATCGGGAACATCTGGAGGCATCGGAGCCCCCGGCGTTTCCGGTACATTTGGAGCATCGTTAGTATCCTCATCTGGCTTGCTATGCTCATCACCGATAGGTCGTTCGTATGTAGGTTCGGAGTCAGAATATAAAGAGCAACCACTCGTCAGAAGAGCGACAACAGATAGAATAGGGATTGAACAATGCATGGCTTTTTATATCACATCTGTGACGGTAGTGTCGCCATGAGATTGCACTGATATTAGACTGGTGACAGTCGACAGGGAGATACCGGACAGTCCGGTATGTCTGTACCTTACTTAGTATGTTGAAGTAAGCCTGATAAGCCGATGATGTTGGCGTCAAGAAAACGGCTGTCTTGACTTCGTTCTACGAAAACGTCAGTATTTAAAAGAGGTTAAAGCTTAGCGATATATAGCATGATAAAAAATACTGCCGATTAGAAAATAGAGATCCACGGTCCGGAGATCATGAAAAATGTAGAGACTTTCTCCCTTAGATATTTGTTTGGGAAATCCAGTTGATAACGGATTATATGTCATATGTGGTTATCATTGCCTCCGTAATAACTGTGCAGAACTTATGCGCAGTAGCCGATTCTCGCTGGACGCGTTCTGGTACGTTCCAGGCGTCATTCTCATCTCGTAATTATTGGCGAATCCCGCATGGGCCCGTGACGAGCCCGTAATGCTGGCTCACCGTTTGCCCCGCTTGCGTTTGCGTTTGCCAGACCGGCCCGAGCGCTTTCGCGTCTTGGCTTTGCCCTTGTCCTTGCCCTGCGTAGGTGGTGAAAATGCTTCCTCCTCCATGAGCGCGGCGGTGATTTGCAGCAGAAGCTCGAACTTTCGGCGCATTTCGTCCGAAATATCGTCGATATCTGCTTCGAAGTCGTTGCCGTCGTCAGCGTCGTAGTCGCCAGCGTCGTAGTCGCCAGCGTCGTAGTCGCCAGCGTCGTCATCGTCAACGTCGGACCAATCTGCAAACGGATCGTCGAACGAGTCGTCATATGAATTACTGTCTAGACGTTGCAGCTCGACGATGAGTTTGCTCAGGCTGATGCTGCCGTCGATAAATCGCTGGACGCAGTCCCGGATACCGATGCCTTCGATCCATTGATTGTCGAGATCGGTGCTGATCTGCTCCAGTGGCGTGGGATAGTGGTTTCGTTTGGCTCGGCGGGTTTCGACAACCATGCTGCCGGGGAGTGAGCGACGGAGCCAGCGCACCTCTTGCTTGAGCTCTTCGTACTGTCGTATCAACTCTTGGAGCATCTCGTCGGCGCCGCGGAGTTCGTCTAGGTTGAGTCCGATTTCTTGTCCGAGTTTGAGCAGGCGATCGACATCGCGGCCGCGGTAGGCGTCGTTTACTTCGCGCATGACCGACTCGTGGTGGGCTCGCTGCTCGTCATCGGCCGCGCGGTCGGGGTGAAATCGAAAGGCTAAATCTCGGTACAGATCGCGCAGTTTGGGGGCCCGCGAGGGGGAAGAGCGGGATGGTCCCCAGGGGGCGTCGTCATTGTCGTTATCTCCGCCGCCGTTATAAGCGTTATAGCTGTCGTAGGTATAGCGCTCGTTCGATTGGTCCGCGTAGGGGTTGTCGGTCTCTCCGCGCTCGTATCTGCATTGAGGACAGTCGCATTCCGAGTCGGAGTCGAGCTCAGACATGACGGTTCCCTGCGCCTGCAGCATGATTAGGAGCTGCATGACTTGCATGCGTTCTTTGTTCCGAAGGCGCGGTAGTTTGCTGGCTCGCTCGAAGAGATCGCGAATCTCGCTATGAAGGGCAACGAACTCGTCCTTGCGCGCCATGACCTTCGCTATTTCGCCCTGTATCTTGAGGATCTCGGCCTCGAGCTTGTTCTTTTCCGAACGCTTTCGACGCAGCAATCGCTGCACGCGGGCGATGGCGGATTCGGGCGGCTTGTCTTTGGCCGAGGTGGTTTTCCTACTGGTGAGTTGCACAGCTCCTTTATATCAATCCCTGACCGTCGCTTCTACCGCTTTTGGGCAAACTCTTCGGTGCCAGGCAGGTGCCAGGCGAGATTGGGGAGGCCGCCGCGCCATAATGGCGCAGTCGCGGTTCTTTGCGCCATTATGGCGCAGCTGCAGTGCTACCTGCGCGCGCGTGAGCCCAGGTAGATGGCGGCCAATGCTAGTGCCGCGCCGATGGCTTCGCGTGGGCTAAATGGCCGGGCGAAAATGAGGACATCCCACACAAAGGCCAGGGAGGGCTGGAGCAATAGTACGAGGCCCACGCGCGAGGCGGGCACGTACTTGAGGGAGCCGGTGATGAGGAGCCAACCCAGTACTTGGGCCACGAGGGCGTAGCAAAATATGAGGCCCAGCGCGTCGACCGACGGCAGGCGAAAGGAGGCGCCTTCCGCCAACATGATGAGGGCCAAAAACACTGCCGCGATCAAGGATGCGACGGCCAGGTCTCGCGCGGCATCGTCGGTCGTGGCGGTGCGATGGGCCCAGCGCAAACTCAAGATGTAGGCGGCATATGCGGTGGCCGTGAGAAGGCCATAGATGACGCCCCAGCGATAGTCGCTGGATAAGGTGTTCCAGTCGACGCCGACGATCATGAGTAGGCCCGCCATTGCCACAGGGATGGCCACGGCGAGGTGCCAACTCGCTCGTTCGCCAAAGAAGAATATCCCGGCCAACGCCAAGGCGAACACTTGAAAGTTGCCCAATAATGTCGCCAGGCCCGGGCCCACATACCAAATACTGCGATGCCAAACAAATAGGTCGAGGGCGAACATGGCGCCCGCCAATACCGAGGCGAATAAGGCGATAGGGCCGGCATATAGGCGCGGCTTCGGGGACTGGCCTGTGCGTCCGCTCGGGCGTGTTCGGCGGCGGATAAATACCAGGGCTAGTAGCATGATGCCGCCCATGAGTACTCGATAGAATGCACTGGCCGTGGGGGTGACTTCGATGAGGCGGACAAATACGGGGGCGAAACTAATTGTGACGGCTCCTATCGCCAGCTGTACGAGCGCTCGGCGCTGCTTGTGGCGAGAATCTTCGCCATGGGCGTCCGTCTGGTCTCTGTCTGCTTCAGGAGGTGCGTTTGCGCGTGATGATTGCTGCTGCTCGTTCGTCATTGCTCGCCTGCTTGCTCACTGATTGATTCGTTTATGTTTACTCTGGGTGGGAAGCAGGGGCGTCAGTTGTGGAATAGGCGCTGGTGCCAGGGCGCGTGCGGCTGCTGCTGCCCGGCGCACGGCGGTAATGCTCGCGTCGTCGGCTGCCAAGTGGTTGAGCGCATCAGTCACCGCCGCAAGGCCCTCGGCGGCCGTTTGGATGTCGCTGGCCGCAGCTGTGAGGGTCAGCGCCAGCAGGCGCGCGGCCGCCTCGGCCAACTGGGCTCTATTTTCGGTCCCGTTCTCGGTCCTATCCGTGTCAGTGATAGTGCGCATGGCCAGTCGTAGCGCCGCGGTTTCTGCCTCGATAGAGCGCGGTCCAATCTGCGGTAGCTCGCTGGCTGCTTTGCGGGGGGCACTTTTATCTAAGTGTTGCCGCAGCCGCGCAAGGGCTCTCTTATGGTACGCCGAAGGAATATCGCGCAACCATGCTGTCGCCATCGCCTCGGCGTCGCGGTGGCGTCCAAGTGCCTGCATCGCGGTCGCCAAGAGGGCAAAGACCGGGCCGCGCGCACCTGGTGGTGTCAGCATACTGGCACGTCGTCCTTGCGCAATGGCGTCGAGGTGGGCTCCAGTGGCCAAAAAGTGTGCGGCCGCTGCGAGCGCGCTGGCGCCGGCATCGCCCGATTCGGCCGCCGCGGCGGTGAAGTGCAACTGTGCCCGCTGCGGCAATCCGGCCGCTGCCGCAGCAGCTCCTAAGGCCATTGCATAGGGGGTGTGTCGCGGGCTTTCGTCGGCAATGTCTTGCCACCAGGCGAGTGCGCGTTCGCGATCGCCCATGGCGCGAAAGAGTGCTGCCACTGCTGGCCCACGCTGGCCCTTGGCTGCACTGCCAGTGACCCAGTCCCGGGCCAGGCGCTCGGCGACGGCGGGGTCACGCAGATACCACACTGCCATGCGGACAAGGGCGGCAACGGTTTCGTCGGCATTGTTGGCTCCGTCATTTGGGGGGCGTTTGTGGGGCGAGGCGACCTGGGCCGAGCCGGCGTGGGTCATGGCGACTAGAATCCCGGTGATCATGCCCGGCTCTATGTTGGCGAGTGCGCGGTCTGCAGCGCCCTCGGGAATTCGCTCTGATACCGCCGCCAGGGCCCGCCACTCGCGCCAGATTTGTTCGCGTGCGGCCCGCAGTTGCGGGGTTCCATTCAACGCGCTCCACCACCAGGAGAGCGTCAGCGGGCTCTGTTTTTGCATCCACACCAGGGGGCCGAGGAGGCCGTGGGCGGCAAATGCGCTCGCGGCGGCGTTTTGACTCCACGCTGGCGCTAGTGTCCCCGCGGTCTCGGCGATGGTTGGCGCTGCATCGGTCTCAGTATCGGTTTCTGCAGTGGTCTGGGCTGCCTCTGGTAAGTGTGTCGCCATCATGTGCTTGAGCGCGGGCCAATCGCGGGTGCGAATCGCATGTCCCATTATGGTCTGCGCAATCATCCGAGCGAGCTCATTGTCGCCACGAGCGAGCCATTCGGCTGGGGGGACGCCGCCCGCAGCCGTCGGGTTCATGGGCATAGTTTGCAATAGTTCCGCGGCTGGGCGTCCTGCGCGCACGGCCGCGATGACGTGTAGGGCCCATCGGGCAGGCGTTGCTTGGGTCTGTGCCGACGGCGATAATATCCAGGCCCGCTCGGACACAAGGGTAGGGGCGATGCGGTCGGCCGTAAGCGTTATCCACGGTCTGGCTGCGCCCGTAATGAAATCGCCCATACGGGCCCGCAGGGCCAGTAATGCCCATGCTGGTGCTTGTTCCGCGATGTCTGTGTGCCAATGGTTGGCGTCCGCATGGTGCCAAACCCGCATGGCGATATCACTGCGGCGCTCTGTCTCGGCCACGGCGGTTTGCAGTAGGGTATCGCCACATCCCGCGGCATCGGGACTCGTGGCTAAGAGACACAAGGATATGCCGTGAAGCCGAGCGATGTCGATTAGTTTCCACGGCGGCAGGGACGAGGCGGCGCTTCCACGCATCGCTGCAGTGCCTCGCCACCAGGCCAGCTCGACGATGAGCTGTTGTAGGGCGTCGGCATCTTGGCCACCGTGCGCGATGTAGGGTTCGAGAACTCGCAGTGCCGCCTTTCGGGCACCGCCTCGATGCAGCCATTGTCCGACTTCTTTTACTTGGTCCAAGGGCGGCAGAGGTTCTGAGTTCTGTGCCTTGGCGCTCATCCCAGACGGTGCGGGGGCGCGACTCGCGGCGAGCATTCCACGAGAGAGTAGCTCGGCAGTGCGCAGGCGGGCATCGTCGGGGCGCAGCTGCCGGGCCCGCGTGAGCAGCGCAGCTGCGGCCTCATTGCCCCATCGGTCGCCGCGCCGCAGTCTTGCTAGCACCGCCGCAAACACACCTGCAGCGAGTTCGTCTTCTGTCACAGCGGGGTAACCGGCTTTGGAGCCCGCTTGCTCCGCTTGGGTCTGGAACAGTTCGGCGTCTCGATAAGCGTCGCCATCGCCGAGCGCTAGCCGTTCGCGATAGCGGCGCAAGAGCAGGGCGGCAAAGCGCTGTCGGTTGTCATTGGCGAGTCCGACGCCGCGATGCACATAGGTAAATTGCGCCAGCGCGGCCCCCCATAATTCCGCATCGTATTCGGCGCGGGCCAAGCGCAAGCGGGCGTCGACGTCGTCGGGCTGTGCGGCTACGCGGTAGCGCAATTGCACCAGTGGGCTCGGGCCGCCGGGACCGTCGTTTCTGCTACTGCTGCCGCTGGCCGGAATCGGGGGGGCGGTATCGCCGCTTGGGTCAGGGGCGTCAGCGACGTTGGTGTGGCCGCTGCGTTGCGAAGTGCACGCAATCGCTTGCAGCAGCAATATAGTCATGAGCATCGAGCGATATGGCCACCTCTGCCGAGACAAGAGCTTGAATCGCTGTGTCTTCACTGAGATTTCGCTGGAAGAGGTGGGGTGATGCCGCGGTTTTCGAGCTCCCGCATCACAGTCTGCAAATCGTCCCAGGTGGCGCGCTTGCCGCGAGGATTGCGCAAGAGATACGCCGGATGATAGGTCGGCATTACCGGAATGCCTTGGTACTCGTGAAATCTCCCCCGCAGCGAGCCCAACGATGCACTGGTGTTGAGGAGTAGTTGGCTCGCCGGGCGTCCCAGGGCAACGATCACGAGTGGTGCGACAGCCATGATTTGGCGGGCTAAAAAGGGACGACAGGCCGCGATCTCGTCCGATTCGGGATCTCGATTCCCCGGCGGGCGACACTTGAGCACGTTGGCAATGTAGACCGACTGTCGGTTCCATCCCATCGCCGCCATCATGCGGTCGAGGAGTTGACCCGCTGGCCCCACAAATGGCTCGCCGCGCAGGTCTTCTTGCTCTCCAGGAGCTTCTCCGACAAACATGAGCGGCGCGTGAGGGTCTCCGACACCAAATACGATATGGGTGCGTCGCGGCGCGAGTTTGCAGCGCTCGCACGCGCCGAGATCGGCGCGAATCTGTTCGAGGGTCTCAGTCGGTGCTGGGTCATTGACGGGGGCTAGGCCCGGGTCAGTGACCTCGTCTGGTTTCTGCTGCACCGCTTCCAGAGTTTCTTGGATGAGCGGTGCATCTGCGACGGCTGTCATGGATGCCGTTGGAGAACTTGTTGGGGACATTTCCGGGGCTGCCTCGGAGGACGCCGCCGGCGGGTCTGGTAGCGCAGCCGACTGCAGCCGCGGACTCGCACCACCGGGCACGGCGTGAATGCCGACGCTCTGGTATCTGCGCAGGGTTGCGCGCAAATCGTGCAGCAGTTGTTGGAACTCTATGCCCAAGTTGGTATCGTTCATGATTGAGCCATCATTGTATTAGCTGCAGTGGGGCTATAGCAGTGTGATTATCCGGTCGAGAATGCCGTGGGCAATCTCCTCTTTACTCGCCAATTCGAGGTGCTCTTCGCCGTTGGGTCCGACGATGATCACTCGGTTGGTGTCGACCTCAAATCCGGCATCGGGCTCGGAGACGTCGTTGGCCACAATAAGGTCACAGCCTTTCTTGGCCAGTTTGTCGCGCGCCTTTTGCAGAAGGTCGCGAGTCTCGGCGGCAAAGCCAACGAGCAGCGGGCGCCTGGTGCCGCCTTCGTAACCGAGCTCGTGTGCTTGTTCCGAGCGCCACACCGACAATCCGGCCAAGATGTCGGGGTTGCGTTCGAGCGCGAGACCCTCGCTGTCGGCGAGCAGCGAGCTCTTGGGCAGTTTATGGCCCGATGGCAGACGAGGGCGAAAATCGGCCACCGCCGCGGCCATAATCACTGCATCGGCCCCGCGGGCGGCTTCGCGCACTGCGCCCTCCATGGCGCGGGCGTCGGTGACGCCAATGCGTTCTACGCCGAGCGGCGCTTCAAGAGCCACCGGTCCCGAGACTAATCGTACCTCGGCCCCGCGTATGCCCGCGGCGTCGGCCAGTGCATACCCCATCTTGCCCGACGAATGGTTGCTGATGTAGCGCACGGGGTCGATGGCTTCGCGGGTCGGTCCGGCGGAGATGACCACGGTTTTTCCCGCCCAATCCTGCTGGGTGAGTAGGCGTTTGGCTGCCGCTTTGATGTCGGCGGGCTCGGCCAGGCGGCCGGGACCGGTCCAGCGGCAGGCCAAGAAGCCATCGCCGGGTCCCACCACCGCCACGTTGGCCATGTCCATGAGGCGACGCACGTTGGCCTGGGTGATGGGATGGCTCCACATGTTGACGTTCATCGATGGGGCCAGCAGCACTTTGGCTTTGGTGGCGAGCGCCATAGCGGTAACTGCGTCGTCGGTCATCCCCGTCGCCATGCGGGCGATGACGTCGGCGGTGGCCGGTGCGATGATGACCAGATCGGCGCGATCGGCGACTTGGATATGGCCGATCTCCGACTCTTGCTGCAGATCGAATAAATTGAAAAACACCTGACGGCCGGACAGGGCCTGAAACGTCAATTCACCGACAAAGCGGCGTGCACGCTCGGTCATGACGACCTGCACTTCTGCTCCGGCTTTGGTCAATAGACGCAAGAGCTCCACCGATTTATAGGCGGCGATGCCACCGGCCACGCCGAGCACGATGTGTTTATTCTGCAATCCAGAGGCGCTCACCCGGGCATCATACCCCGAGTACGTGAGAAAATCGGATCACAGTGGGATGGATCTCGCAACTTCGCTCGGTCAGAACGTCCCGGGGGTGATGCCCGGGTGGTGTATGCCGAAGCTCGCTCATCTGCGCCCGTGATCGCTATTTGTCACAGTTGACCAACTGCGCCAACCGACTTCGCTAACCACCGACACCCGTGATAGCTTAGGCGCCATGACCTGGCTCGTAAGCAAGGACGTACTGGCGCGTACCGAGTACCTCGAAACGCCTTTCAATCGCCACGGCATTGATGAATTTGGCGTCTCCCGCGTTGAAATCGCGCGCATGATGACGGTCTTTGGCTGGTTTTATCACAAGTACTTCCGCGTCATTGTCCAGGGCATTGAACAAGTCCCAATACGCGGTCGCGGGATTGTGGTCGGCAATCACTCCGGCGGCGTAGCCATTGATGGCATGATGATGCTGGCATCCATGTTCTTTGATAAAGAGCCGCCGCGGCTGGTCCACGGTATGGCCGAGAAATTTATGAGCCGGATCCCGTTTGCGTCGCTGTCGAGCGCTCGCACTGGCAATTTTGCCGGCACGCCCGAAATCGCGACTACTCTGCTGGAACGCGAGCGCCTGCTCATGGTGTTTCCCGAAGGAGCCCGCGGCACAGCAAAGCTCTATAGCCAGCGGAATACCCTGGTAAATTTCGGCACCGGATTTATGCGCCTGGCGCTGCAAACCGGCGCACCGATTATTCCCTTTGCCTGTATTGGTGGCGGCGCGGCCATGCCTACGATGGTGAATCTATATCGACTGGGCAAGATTTTTGGCTTGCCGTATATTCCGGTTACGCCTTATCTCTTGCCCATCCCTCGTCCCGTCACCCTACAGCTCTATTACGGAGAGCCCATGCATTTTGAAGGCAGTGGCAACGAAGAAGACAATGTCGTTAACGATTATGTGGCCCAGGTGCGCGATCGTATCGCCGCCATGATCGAGAGTGGGCAACAAGAACGCATATCGCAAGGATGGGGACAATGAGGGCCCTCGTCACTGGCGCTGCAGGGCAAATGGGGCGTCTGGTATGCCGCATGCTGCTCGAACGTGGTCATGAAGTCGCCGGCATCGACCGTCGGCCGTGGTCGGAGCCACCCCGGGATATGACCCTGCATAAGGTCGATATCCGCAAACGTGCAGCGGAAGAGATCTTTCGCAGTTTTCGGCCCGAGGGAGTGATTCATATGGCCACGGTGTCTCACATTACTACGCGTTCTACCGAAGACCGCTATCGAATCAATCTGTACGGCACCCGCGCTATCTTCGAACACTGCCACACCTACGGCGCCAAGCACGCGGTCTTTGTCGGACGCCATACCTACTACGGCGCGGCGCCCGATACTTCGCTGTATCACAAAGAAGACGCGCCGCCGATCGCTATGCATACCTTCCCGGAGCTATCGGATCTGGTCGCCGCTGACTTGTATGCGGGCTCGGCCTTGTGGCGCTTCCCCGAGCTGAATACCGTGGTTTTGCGTATCTGCTACACCTTGGGACCGGCGCGGCAAGGTACCCTGGCGGCGTTTTTGTCTGGCCCTCGTGTGCCCATGGTGCTCGGCTTTGATCCGCTGTTCCAATTCATTCACGAGTACGATGCCGCACGCGCCATCTGTATGTCGCTCGAAGACAATATTCGCGGGGTCTTTAATGTCGCTGGCCCCAATCCGATCCCATTATCTCTGCTGATTCGTGAAACTGGTCGGCAGCCGGTGCGGGTGCCGGAGTTTATGATGCGCTACACGCTGGGCCGTTTTGGTTTGCCAGTGCTACCGCCGGGCGCCATCGAGCATGTGAAGTACCCCGTCGTGATCGATGCCGGTGCCTTTGCGGAGGCCACTGGCTTTGCCTACGAATACGACGAGGACGCCACGATGAAGGCGTATGGCGGCCCGAGGTACTAACAGCTTTTAGTTACGCGGCTACTTTACGCTACCTGGAATATGGCTTCGATTTCGACGGCGGCGTTGAGTGGCAATGCCGCCATGCCGACTGCGCTGCGTGCACCGACGCCGGGCTCGCCGAAGATGTCCTTCATGAGATCGCTGAAGCCGTTCATGACTTGGGACTGCCCGGTGAAATCGGGGGCCGAATTGACCATGCCCAGAGTCTTTACCAGGCGTCTAACTCGGTTGAGACTGCCGAGGTTTTCGCGCACAGTTGCGAGCAGATGCAGACCGACGTTGCGGGCGGCTGCGTTGCCTTGTTCCAAGGTGAGGTCTTTGCCAACTTTGCCGCGGAGCGGGGTGGTGTCGCCCTCGGATAGAGGCAAGGGAATGTGGCCCGATGTGTAAAGGGTTTTGCCGGTTCGCACCGCAGTCACATAGGTAGCCACCGGTTTGCCGACAGCGGGCAAGGTCAACCCCAGGGCCTTGAGTCGCTGTTCGGGCGTTTGCCGGCTCTTGGCAAATGCGGGGGTGATGAGCTGATCCCAATCAGCGGTTGTGGCAACTGCGCCCAGTGCTGCGCCCGCCGAAATCAGTGTGGTGCACTTTAAAAACTCACGTCGAGTATGAGACGACATCACAAGTCCCCTGGAATATTAGCGGAAAACGACCACCTGCGGTGACGCAGTCCTGCGGCGAGGCAGGCTCGCGGGCAGCGCCCTACGATTTTGGCAGTGGAATCTCGGCCCCGGTGCGGCGGCTGACTCGGACCAAGGCGTCGTCGACGAGTTTAAAACCGACGCGGGTCGGTTTGTTGTCCTGAGGATCGAGCAACATCACGTTGGAGATGTGCAGCGGGGCCTCTTTGTCCAAAATGCCGCCTTGGGGATTGGCCTGGGTCGGTTTGGTGTGGCGTTTGACCACGTTGACCTTGTGCACCAGGATTTTTTGTTCCCGCGGCATGACTTGTGCCACGGTGCCGCGTTTTCCTTTTTCGCGGCCTGCGACGACAATGACGGTGTCACCTTTGACGATCTTATTGGGCATGGCGCTATCTCTCTACCAGCTCGATTTGACAATGCCGGGCAGTTCGCCGCGCAGCGCATATTCGCGCAGGGCCACCCGAGACAGACCAAACTTGCGATAAAAGCCGCGCGGACGACCGGTGATGTAGCAGCGATTGCGGAACCTGGTCGCACTTGAGTCCCGAGGCAGGGCGCGCAACTTTCGATATGCCTCTTCTACTTGCTCTGCCGTGCTCTTGGGATCGCGGATAATGTTCTTCAGAGCGCGGCGTTTGTCTGCGTACTTGGCGATCTTTTTGCGGCGGCGCTCGTTTTTCAGCACAGCACTCACTTTGGCCATATTGGTTTTGTCCTTGTTATTTCTTGGCAGTCACTGCTCGTGGTGATTCGAGACTCGACGGTGCGTCATGCATATGCACGTGAGTGCTCATCTCAAAACGGTCATCCTTGCTCGACCGACCGGATGAATTCTCGACCAGTAGAGCCGTTGCGGATTTTACCGGACGGCGAATAAAGCACCATTGCCGGCAAGTGGCAACGGATAATGCGCGGCTTATGCTCGGGAAATGCCATGGTTGGGCATGCTGCCGGCGTGGGCGAGTGCTGCGATTGCCCAGAGGCCTTCTCTGTTGTTCAGGTGGGCTTGAGTCCACGCGAGGCCAGGGTCCGATGCATTGCCGAGGCGGTGGGTCCGCGCTGGCCTTGGTATTTGGAGCCCAAGTCTTTGCTGCCGTAGGGGCGCTGGGCAGGCGTGCTCATCTGCCAGAAACTCACCTGGCCGATGGGCATCCCGGGATAGATGGTGATGGGCAGGCGAGCGACGTTGGATAGCTCGAGGGTGAGCTGGCCGTCAAAGCCGGGATCGATGAAGCCGGCGGTGGAGTGGATGAGTAGGCCGAGGCGGCCAAGGGAGGATTTTCCCTCGAGTCGGGCAACGAGGTCGTCGGGCATGCCCAGGCGCTCAAGGGTGCTGCCGAGGGCGAACTCGCCGGGATGGAGCACAAACGCTTCGCCGCTCGGGATGTTGACCTCGTGCATCAAGTCTTTGGGGGGCTCGCGCAGGTCGATGACGGCGCGGCGTTCCTTGCGGAAGATGAGGAACTGGTCGCCGATGTGTAGGTCGACTGAGGATGGCTGGATTGCCTCGGGATCCAAGGGGTCGATGACGATGCGTTGCTGCTCAAGGGCCTCGCGGATGCTCTGGTCAGAGAGAACCATAGGGGGAGGCTACGCGATCGCTTGCTGGGGGCCAAATTTTACGACCTTAGGTCCCGGTTGATTGGGGGCAGACCTAAAAAAGACCATAGGTCGTAGGGTCCGAAAAATTCGTAAAAACTTGCGAGTTTTTCGGACCCTACGACCTATGGTCGTGCAGCGAGTCGCGGACGCTAAGGCACCGCCGGCCTGGCCAATATCAGTTACGGTCAGCCGCTCGATAGCGAGCGGGCGACATATTGTGCTCGCGAGTGAATGCACGAATGAAGCTGAACGGTGATCCATAGCCAACCTCGTGGGCGATCTCGGCGATGGACTGATCCGACGAACGCAGCAGATGGGCGGCCAAGGCCAAGCGCAAGCTCGTCAGATATCGGATCGGCGGCACGCCGAGGACATCGCGAAAGCGCCGGGCAAAGACCGCGCGCGACATACCGGCCTGGTTGGCCAGTTCGTCCACCGACCATGCCCGCAGCGGTTCGCGATGCAACATCGCCAGGGCACGGCCGAGCTGGACATCGTGGGTGGCAGCCAGTTGTGGCGATGACGGTGGGGCATCTGCACGCACGAGCCAGTGACGAAGAATATAGAGCAACATCGTATCGACCATGCGGTCCAACACCCATTTGCTGCCGGTGCCGGGGTTGGCGAATTCTCGCCGAATCACAGTCAACAAGTTGCCCAGCTGTTCATCCCCGGCGATATCGCGATTTGCCAGATGAAGCACCCGCGGCAGCATAGACAGCACTGGTGGGTTGTCCTGGTTGGCGTCAAAATGATAACAGCCGCAAATCAGCACACAATCACCACTTGCGTGAACCCGTTTCCGGTCGCCTTGAAAGATATCTGCGTCGGCCACATAGGTCCTGGCCCCGGCAACGCATGCCTCACCGAGAACCTCGCCGACAGTGCGAGCCGGCATCCCGGGCTGGGTGGTGAGCATGTGGCCCTCAGCCCGGCCGATGAGAACCAACTCTCCCGCCTCGACCCGCGTATGGGCGGGGGCGTCGTCGAATTCGATCCAGGCCGAGCCTCGGATAAGCCAGTGAAAGCCAACCCAAGAATCGGGACGAAAGCGCAGGGCCCACGGGCTCTCCAGGATGAGCTGATTGAAAATCGCCCCACGCAGGGCGCTTACCCGCAATGCATCCACCAAGACGTCCACTAATACTTCTGGATCTGGCTCGAACTTCCTCGTCATTGGTCCTCGCGGCGCGTTCTTGCTGGCCTAACGCATGACTACGATGTACGGCACGAACCGGCGCCGCTCATGCGCGACCAATTTTCGCAACCCCGATTTTCGCAACCTTGGTGGAGTGAGACAAGCTTTTGCAATAGGCAATAAAGTACAACTTTGGCTCGATGTCGCAGAATGACAAGCGGCAGAATAGAGACGATGGGTCAACCCTTTGAGCGTCTGGGTGCTAGCGGTGAGAAAGCGAAGGCTTCATTGTACCTGCATCGTATACCGACGTCACTTTATCGTCGGCGAGGTCTGCATATGATGGTTGCTACCACGGATTTTCAGCGACAGGATCGGCCTGGGGCCCGCGTGTGGGCGGAGGCCGCCACGACCGTCGTCCTCGGCGCGATATTGGCCATTCTGGCGGCATGCGGGGCCAAGGGCTCGTCACCGGCCCCCTCGCCCGAGCTCTTCGCCGCATTTGCCCCAGTTTTGCAGCATCCCCGCTGTCTCAATTGCCATCCCTCGGACAACTATCCCCGACAAGGCGACGACAGGCGGCGCCATTTCCTCAACGTCCAACGCGGGCCCGCCGATCAAGGCGTGGTTGGCATGCGCTGCTTCACTTGCCATCAGGATCGCAACCAAGATTATGCCGGTGTGCCTGGGGCTCCTCATTGGCAACTGGCGCCGTCCAGCATGGGATGGCAAGGCTTGTCGGTGGGGGAGATGTGCCGCTCGATTCTCGACCCCGGCAAAAACGGCAATCGCTCGCTTGCCGACCTCGTCAAGCATCTCAACGCCGATCCGCTGGTTCTATGGGCGTGGCAACCGGGCTCCGAGCGCCAGCCGCCACCCCTGAGCCGCGATGAATTTATGCTTCGCGTTCGCGCCTGGGCCGACGCTGGCGCGCCTTGCCCGCCGTAACTCCGGGATACGCTCGCTTCGGCGATGATTATGTCATATTGCTCTCTATCGGACGGCTCTGTCAAGTGTCCTGCTCATGGCACTGCTCGCGGCCGTGGCATCATTCTCTCTACTCATCCCACTTGTAATAAACGCTATGAAACGCCGACAATTTATCGAAGTCAGTGTCGCAGCAGCCACCGGCCTGATGCTGCGCGGCTCACTCACTGTGCCGCTGGCCCACGGTGCCCCGCAAGGCACCGCCCGCGACGCTTCAGATAGCTCTGACGTGGTGATGAATGCCTGGCTGCGCATCAAGCCCGACAATCGTGTGACCATCATCCTCTCGCAGGCAGAGATGGGGCAGGGCGTTTACACCACCTTGCCGGCCATCATTGCCGACGAACTAGGGGCCGATTGGTCTGGCGTCGACATCGAAAATTCGCCAGTGGCGCCCGCGTATCGCAATCCCAGACTCAACTGGCAATTTACCGGCAACGCAGAAAGCGTACGTTCATTCCACGCATTGTTGCGCACCATGGGGGCCAACGCCCGCGATATGCTCATTGCCGCCGCCGCGCGTCGATGGCGCGTGCAGCCAGCATCCTGCGCAACCGAGAGCAGTCACGTCGTGCACCGCAGTAGCCGTCGCCGAGTGCCATTTGCCGAGGTTGCATCCGCAGCGGCGCGTGTGCCAGTGCCCAAACAAGTGAAACTCAAGGAACCGAGCGAGTGGACCCTGGTTGGCCGCCCACTGCCGCGGCGGGATGTGCCGCCCAAAGTCACCGGTACCGCCGTATTTGGCATCGATTTCGAAGTACCCAACATGGTGCACGCCGCGATCAAGCAACCGCCCGTATTCGGTGGTTCAGTAACGCGGCTTGAGCCGTCATCGGTCACTGCGCTTCCCGGCGTTATCGATGTAGTATCATTGCCCAATGGCGTGGCTGTGGTGGCTGAGCCCTACTGGCAAGCGCGCAAAGCCCTCGGTGCGCTGGACGTCAAATTTGACGATGGCGGCAATGGTGCGGTGTCGACCGAATCACTCAAGCAGCAATATCGCGCCACCATGGATGGCGACCGTTGGACGGAGGTCGTCAATGAAGGCGACGCTCTGGAGCTTATGAATGGCGCGCCACCAGAGCGGCGTGTGACGGCCGAATACGCATCGGCATGGCAAGCCCATGCCACCATGGAGCCCATCAACTGCACTGCGCAGGTGAGCGGAGATCGCTGCCACATATGGGGGCCGATTCAGGGCCAGGAAATGGTGCAGATTCGCGTTGCTGCAGCGCTTGAACTTCCACCCGGCAACGTCTCGGTCGAGCGTACATTTTTGGGTGGCGGCTTTGGCCGACGACTGATCGCCGACTATGCGGTACAAGCGGCCCTCATCTCTCGGAAAGTGCAGCGCCCAGTCAAAGTGCTATGGTCGAGGGAAGAAGACATGCAACACGACCACTATCGGCCCCGTGTCGAACAGCGCATGTCGGCGGTACTGGGCGACGATGGCCTGCCTGTTGCCACAGTGCAAAAGCTGGTATCTCCGACCATCTTATCGGCCGTTCTCGGATCGGGCCACGTATTTCGCTATCCCCAGGCCGACCCCTCGTGTCTCGAGGGTCTGCAGCACATGGTCTACGATTTTGGGGCGCAGAAGCTCGACATGCACGTGCTCGACGTGCCCATTCCCACCATGGTGTGGCGCACAACCGGCTATGGGCCCAATCTTTTTGCCTTAGAGATCTTTATCGACGAATTGGCCCATGCGGCGGGCCAAGATCCCATCGCCTACCGGCGAGCGCTGCTATCGCGCGGCAAAGGCGACTCGCGAGCGCTGGCAGTACTCGAACGCGTGGCGCGAGAGGCCGATTGGGACGGCGCGCGAGCTGCCGGTCGTCATCTCGGTGTTGCTGCAGCATATGCCTTTGACACCTATATTGCCCAGGTCGTCGACATATCCTTGACATCGGATGGCGTGCTCGACATTCACCGCGTGATCTCAGCGGTAGATTGCGGTCGCATCCTCGACCCCGTGGTTGGCGCCTCCAGCATCGAGGGCGGCATTGTCTGGGGCTTGACCCAATGCCTGAGCTCTGAGATCACGTTTGCTGGCGGCCGAGTGGAGCAGAGTAATTTCGACGATTTCCGCCTATTGACTCTGCCTGAAACCCCAGACACCCAAGTGCACTTCATCGACAGCGGTGCCGCCCTTGGCGGACTCGGCGAAGTGGGACCCATTCCGGTTGCCCCAGCGTTATGCAACGCCATCTTCGCTGCCACTGGTACCCGCTATCGCACGCTGCCCCTGAGCCACCATGGGATTCACACCCGCTATGCCCGACAGTTTGTCGCCCCCTGAGAGAGTGAGTGAGTCGCGTCTCGCAGAGATTTCGTCACGGAGATGTAAATGATTAAACTCAACGTAAACGGCAAGGTTCACGAAGTCGACGTCGACCCCGACACCCCGCTGCTGTGGGTGCTGCGCGACACCCTTGGACTCAAAGGCACTAAATTTGGCTGTGGCGCCGCCGTATGCGGTGCCTGCTCGGTGTTGCGCGATGGTGACGTGGTGCGTTCGTGCGCATTGCCCGTGAGCAACGCTGCGGGCGCAGAACTTGTTACCATCGAAGGCATTGGCGAGGGCGTTGGCGCAGCTGAAGAGCAGCGGAGCACTGGCAGCGGACTTCATCCGGTACAAGAGGCATGGATCGAAGAACAAGTGCCACAATGCGGCTACTGCCAGCCCGGCTTTATCGTGGCCACTGTGGCACTCTTGCACCACAAGCCCAATCCCAGCGACGAAGACATTGCCCAATCCATCACCAATCTATGCCGCTGTGGTACCTACGAGCGGGTGCGCAAAGCCATTCGCCGAGCTGCTGCGAAATAATTATTGCTGGTTGACAGTGGTGATATCGATAGATCGCGGGGGCGAAAAATATTTGATCTTTTAATGAGGTTATGTATTGACGGTGCCCATGTCGATTCCGGCATCATGCTGTCTCGCATTGCAAGGCGTGCCACGTCGGCTACGTGTTGCCGCCGCCCGTCGATGGCTGGTGGCGCCATCGGCTAAGGAGTTGGCGCTTGATGCGAATGCGCGCGATCCATGACCAGTCCACCATGTTGGTATGCGATTGCGACAACGCTTGTCATCACGCCTGACCTCGGGTGCATTACCTCATCCGTCGTCGTTCTCCAGGCGCAACTTTTTGCGCGGCCTCGGCCTTGGCGGGGCCAGTCTCATGTTGGTCACCGGCGGCTGTGGCTACTACGCGGCTGAATCCGGTGATGCCTTCTCGCCATGGGACTATCCCGGCCATTTGGATAGCATGGATGCTGGGCCCGAGATGCGCGCAGTAGCGGCGGCGATTTTGGCCGCCAATCCCCACAACACCCAACCGTGGCTATTTCGCATCACGCCCGAGCGCATTGATCTATTTGCCGATATGCAGCGCAGCTTGGGGACCATGGATGGCACCCATCGAGAAATGTACCTTGGCCTGGGCTGTGCCCTTGAAAATCTCCGCATTGCCGCCCAGTACTACGGCCGCAGCCCCTATCTCACCCTGATGCCCGAGGAGACAAGCACCGCACCATTGCCGATGGAGCCAGAGGCCAACTGGGCTGCGCAGGTCGACCTACAAAACGCGGGTGACGAAGTCCCTGATGCCAATATCGAACAATTTCATCGTGCCATCAGCCGCCGCCATACCAACCGCGGACGCTATGCTGACACCTCGCCTCCACCTGAACTCGAAAATGCACTGCGCCAGATCGTCGCCGAATTTGACTCCGTTGCCTTACACTTTATCGTCGATGACGAGGGCAAAGAGCGATTTCGCCAGGGCACCATCGCGGCGACCAGAGCCATTGTAAGTGATGTCGAAATGAACCAGGACAGCCATCATTGGTATCGTCACAGTAAAGACGAGATTGCCACCCACCGCGATGGAACCACCTTGGATGCTACCGGTTCCAACTCTGCCCTGCGGGTATTGGGCAAAATCACAGGCCGTCCCGATGCCGATACCGCTGGCGGGTATTGGATCGATGCCACCCGCGATCGCCATACCACGGCTTCGGCGTTTGTGGTATTGACCACACTCGAGCGCGACAACCGCAAACAGCAGCTGACGTGCGGTATGGCCTATCAACGGCTGCACTTATGGGCCACACTCAACGGCTTGGCCATGCAACCGCTCAATCAAATGGCAGAACGACAAGATCGGGAAGAGATACTCGGCTTGTCGCCCGAATTTGGCGAGCTATTGCGCACATTCACGGGCGGCGATGGCGGCACGCAAATGCTCTTTCGCATCGGATATCCTTGGGATCGGGCGCTGCAAAGTCCGCGTCGGCCAGCGGAATGGGTAATGATATGATGACGACGGTGATACTTGCCTGCCTACTCTGCACCGCGTCATTGCCTGCCGATGCTGTCGCAACAAAACCATTGACGCAGTTACCTGCGGCACCAGAAAATGCCGTGAATACAGCAGAGAAAGCAGAAGTGAGCGTCGCAAATTCCCCTGCACGCCTCGCCATGTCTATATCTCTGAGCCTCGATCGTTATACCGAGACCTTGGCCGTGGATACCGCTGGTACCTCTGTGGCTGAGGACCGACGCAGCCAATTTCGCAGTGGAATGGCCTTTGGGCTTGCATACCGCCTGCCCGCGGCTTGGAGCCTGCCACCGCGTCTGCACCGTGGCTTGCGCGCGCGTAGCGATATCGGCGTGGCCCTGGTCCCTGCCCGCGGCCGTTGGCCGGTGAACGTGGCCCAGCAGCTCGCATGGACCCATGAACTGAGCCGTTCATGGCATCTGAGCATCGGCCTATCTGTGGGCGCCTGGGTCGATTTCGCCCGCCTGGGACTATCTCATTTGGCCGTGACTGCACCGCTGGCCGTTCGCTGGCGCGCCCTTGAGCTTTTCTATGCCCCCGGGATAGGCATGCCACTTGGCAGCGAGACCGACGATGCCTTCGGCGCCGTGATGCGCCACCGCGCCGGCACTGGATTTATGCCCATAGCCATGGGCATGCGAGCTCATGTATTTGATTGGTAGCTAGAGCGAAAGATCTCGGGCGTACACTGATGCCAGCGACGGAATGCACGATAAAACGAAGTTGCCTCGACGTAGCCGAGGAGATAAGCCACTTCGGCGGTAGTTAAATTCGGATTTCCCAAATATGCGACGGCCATATCGGCGCGCACGTGATCGAGAATATCGGCAAACGCAGTCCCGTCAGCACGCAGGCGCCGCTGCAGAGTCCGCGTACTCATACCCAGCGCACGTGCGGTTGCGGCAACGGATGGCGGTTCAGGAGCCAAATGGTGCGAGCGAGGACGGCGCACATCGAGAACCACCGGTGTGCGCCGTCATCTAGCGCAACATTTGGCTCATGAACCGCCATCC
>JAAUYH010045763.1_pt1 | contig 27413 bp, 24 predicted proteins | sample 7278061 | NCBI WGS metagenome assembly JAAUYH01 (sample SAMN14350203, study PRJNA611818) | marine sediment metagenome | isolation source: surface marine sediment (0.6m) | place: French Polynesia: Moorea | collected 2018-08
GCCGGAAAAGCCCCACTTCACGGCATCGTCCTTGCTGACGACGGCGATATCGACATTGCGCTGCTTGAAGATGCGGTTGTCGAGCACGAGGCTCATGGCATCGCCGAACAACGTCGGCAGGCGCGTGTCGAGCCAGTCGCCGATATCGACCAGCAGCTTTTCCGGCACATCCTGATGAACGCCGCCGGGTCGATAATAGGCGCTGTGCATGCGCGCGCCCGAAGCGCGCTCAAAGAAATTCATGCAATCTTCGCGCAGCTCGAACATCCACAGGTTGGGTGTGAACGCGCCTACATCGAGCACATGCGCGCCCAGGTTGAGCATGTGGTTGGAAATGCGCGTCAACTCGGCGAACAGGACACGCAGATACTGCGCCCGCTCAGGCACTTCGATGTTGAGCAGCTTCTCGATCGCGAGGACGTAGCTGTGCTCCATGCACAGCGGCGAGCAGTAATCGAGCCGGTCGAAATACGGCAGCGCCTGCAGGTAGGTCTTGTGCTCGATCAGCTTTTCGGTGCCGCGATGGAGCAGGCCGACATGCGGATCGATCCGCTCGATCACTTCGCCGTCGAGTTCCATGATCATTCGCAGCACGCCGTGCGCCGCCGGGTGCTGCGGGCCGAAATTGATCGTGTAGTTGGTGATGACGTCGCCGTCGGTGGTTGGCGATTCCTCGATCTGCATGCTCATCGCAAATCCTCGGCGCTTTCGGCAGGTTCATTAAGCAACGGATCGCCCGAACCGCCATCGTCGACGAAACCGTCGTCACCCCATGAGGAAGGCGGCGGTGGTGGGACATCTTGACCGAATTCGCCGGCCGCCTCGGCGGATTCTTCCGGCTCTACCGGTTCGGTCGGCTCTTCCGAACAGGCGGCAATCGCAAACGGCATTACCGCCGCAAGAGCAAGACGGGGGAGCCGCATCACTTCTTCTCCTCGGCTTCGTCGCCGGCCTTCTCATCACCGGGAAGGACATAGTCCGAACCTTCCCAAGGGGAGAGAAAGTCGAAGGTGCGCATATCCTGCGCCAGCTCGACAGGCTCGTACACCACTCGCTTTTCCTCCTCGGAATAGCGCAGTTCGGTGTAACCGGTCATCGGGAAATCCTTGCGGAACGGGTGCCCTTCAAAGCCGTAGTCGGTGAGGATCCGGCGCAGGTCCTTGTTGCCCGCAAAGGTCACACCGTACATGTCGAACACTTCGCGCTCGAGCCAACCGGCATTGGGCCACAAATGCGTAACAGTCTGGACAGGCGTGTCTTCGTCGGTCGAACACTTCACCATAACCCGGTGGTTCTTGGTGAGGCTCAGCAACATGTAAACGACTTCAAACCGCTCCGGGCGATCCGGATAGTCGGCCCCGGCGATTTCCATCAGCTGCTGATATTCGTGGTCGTCGCGCAATATCTGGAGCACCCGTGCGACTTCATCGCGCTTCGCCGTAAAGATCACTTCACCGTGCTGCTCTTCGGCCCCGTCGAGCCAAACGCTGATCGTTTCGCCGATTGCATCGATGACGCCTTCGTTGGAGGCGAATTTCGGGGCGGAGTGAACCGTCGTCATCCTTGCCTCTCCCCTTGGCCGTTAGCTCTCGTCGTTGATGAGGAATACAACCAGACACCCAAGAAGACCGCGGCAAACACGGCCAGGCCGACGATTGCTCCGCCAGGAAAATTCTCATTGAGCCACTGATACGACGCCTCGACCTCTTCTACGAACCACAGAGTGGCGACGAGGATCGGAAACGTCAGGATCACGATCGGCACAAACAGTGCCTTGGCCCAGGTCCGGTTGCGTCGGAACTCGCTCACCGCTCGATAGTCCCCACCCGACGGATCTTCCGCTGCAATTGCATCACGCCATAGAGCAGCGCTTCAGCGGTCGGCGGACAGCCGGGCACGTAGATGTCGACCGGGACGATCCGGTCGCAGCCGCGCACGACGCTGTAGCTATAATGGTAATAACCCCCGCCATTGGCACAGCTGCCCATGCTGATGACGTATTTGGGGTCCGACATCTGGTCGTAGACCTTGCGCAGGGCCGGCGCCATCTTGTTGCAGAGGGTACCGGCGACGATCATCAGGTCGGACTGGCGCGGGGACGCGCGCGGAGCGGCGCCAAAACGCTCCATGTCGTAGCGCGGCATGTTGACGTGGATCATCTCGACCGCGCAACAGGCCAGGCCGAAGGTCATCCACCACAGCGAACCGGTGCGCGCCCACTGGAACACGTCTTCCGTCGAGGTGACGAGAAAACCCTTGTCGTTCACCTCGGTCTGGAGCGCGTTGAAATAGTCGGCGTCCGGTTGCCTGACTTCACCGCCCTTCGCGGTCGGCATGGTCGCAGCCGCTTCAGCAGCGTCCAGCGGCGCCGTCGGCGGAGTGATGATCGTGCTGTTGGAATTGGTGCTCATTCCCAGTCCAGAGCTCCCTTCTTCCATTCATAGGTCAACCCGACCGCGAGGATGAACAGGAAAGTCATCATCCCGATCCAACCGACCCACTGGGTCTCGCCCAGGCTCACCGCCCAGGGAAACAGAAACGCGGCCTCAAGGTCGAAAATGATGAAGCTGATCGCGACAAGGTAGAACCGCACGTCGAATTGGCTGCGCGCGTCCTCGAAGGCCGGGAAGCCACATTCATATTCGGAGAGCTTTTCGGCGTCGGGATTGTGCGCTCCCGTCAGGCGGGAAACGCCCATGGGAAGGAACACGAAGAGCACCGAAAGGCCGAGCGCGACGAAGATGAATAACAGTATCGGCAGATACTGGCTGAGGTCTATCACAGCGATGTCCAAGCAAGTTAATCCCTATCAGGGCACTAGGCCCCTCGCCCGCCCCGCGCAAGACTGCGAATCGGGCAAAACTGCGTAGCCCTGTTGCGCGAAATCGAACAGAGCGCCAGCCCGGTTGGGCGCTATTTCAACGGCAGCCTCCGAATATCGGTGGGAATGGCTTCCATACCTTCGCGCAACTCGCCCTTTTCGTACCTATCCCACTGACCGGTCGCGACGTAGATCAGAGCGTCATCGGCGATGCTTCCCCCAAGTGGTTCCGTCCATCCACTGTGCGCTTGCTCGAGAATGCGAGCGGCGGTTATGCGGGTGCCGTCGCCCGAAAGACTGAAAGCACTTATCCGCATCGGCGACGTGCCGTTCTGGATTGCAATGAGCTCGGCATCGTGAAGCCAAAGGCCGTCGGTCCCGTCGAGGATCACCGGAACGTCGGCGGCGAGGCGCGACACTTCCCTCGTTTCCAGATCTACGTATGCAAGGCCGTATCGATAGTCGCTTACGTAAAGCATCGATCCATCCTCGTTCACTGCAGTCCCCTGCGCGGAACGAAATGTGCCCGGTGCGATCAAGGTTTCCAGCACGTCCCTGCCGACCGGTTTGCGATAGATTCCACCGTTGATCGGATCGCTCGCAAAGACGGTGCCGTCGGGTGCGACCGAGATTTCCGAGATCGATGCGCCATCTGGCGCCGGTACAAGAGTGATCTCAGCCTCGGCATCGACTCCAATCAGCCCCGAAAAGTGTTCCGCTTCCTCTTCCGAACCGTCGATGTTGGACGAAGCAATCCAACCGGCCGAACCATCGGGGGCTCTCGCCATGCCCGATAGGTCGTTCATCTCGGGCACCTCGATCTTGTACCAATGGCGGTTCGGATAACGCGTCCAGGCCGCGTTTTCACTGACAGAAGTCACCAGAATGGTGGTTCCCACTTCAGGAGCAACGACACTTTCAACAAGTCCCGCCTCCGCCGGAACCTCGGCAACAACTTCGCTCGCTTCGATCACCTCCGGCCGGAGGATCAACAATGCCCGCGCTTCATCGGCATACTCCTCGCCAACGAGCTGGGGTATCTGTGCCTGAGCGCCCTCGCTGAATACGTAGCCGCGATCCCTCAGCCATTCGAGAATTGCGAGCACTGCCGGCATGTTGCCCGCGCCAAGCTGCGCCTGGAGCAAACGCAGCCGCACCGAACCGCTTTCGGGATAGGCTGTGGCCAGCGCCTCCAGTCCTTCGACATCGCGGATCTGGCCCGTCCCAACATCCACCGGTCGCCATTCGGGAGCGTCTTGCGCGACGACAGGGGCCGCGAGCCCAAGTGCCGCAGCAACCATGCAGGCGACTCGCATCGTCATTTCATGATGTTGGCCGCAGCTTTTTCGGTCGCCTTGCCATAGGGCGGTTTGAACCCGCCCAGCTTCGCGATGTCGATCTTCGGTTGGTGATAGACGGCGCGGGCGTGGCTGAATTCCTTGAAGCCTTCGATCGCATGGTAGCTGCCCATCCCCGACGGACCGACACCGCCAAAAGGAAGATCCTCCATCGAAACGTGGAAGATGACATCGTTGGTCGTCACGCCACCCGAAATGGTCCGGGTGAGCACGCGTTCCTGTTCTTCCCTGTCGTCACCGAAGTAATAGAGGCCTAGCGGTCGGTCGTGTTCATTGACGTAGTCTACCGCTTGATCGACCGCCTTGTAGGTCTTCACCGGAAGGACCGGACCGAAGATCTCCTCCTGCATCGCGGTCATTTCGTCATTGACGTTCTTGAGGATCGTCAGCGGCATCTTGCGCTGGTTCGCGTTGCTGAAGTCTTCGTTGCCGGGATTCACCTCGACCACTTCTGCGCCTTTGCCGCGAGCGTCTTCGATCATCCCCTGGAGCCGTTCAAAATGACGGTCGGAGACAATCGAGGCGTAGTCGTCGTTTTCCAGTAGTGTCGGGTACATGGCGGACACGCCGTTTGAGACACCGGCGACCGCTTCGTCCTGCATGTCTTCGGGCACGTACATGTAATCGGGAGCAAGGCATATCTGTCCCGCATTCATCATCTTGCCGAGCGCGATCCGTTCGCCCGCTTTGGCGAAGTCGGCGCTGCGCCCCATGATAACGGGGGATTTTCCGCCAAGCTCCAGCGTCACCGGCACGAGGTTTTTCGAGGCAGCCTCCATCACGCGCCGTCCGGTTGCCGTCGATCCGGTGAAGACGAGGTGATCGAACGGCAGCGATGAAAAGGCCGCCGCCACTTCGGGGCCACCGGTAATGACGGCGACTTCATCGGGCGTGAAATATTCTTCAGTCAATTCCGCCATCAGCAGGCTGGTGCGCTCGGTGAATTCGCTCGGCTTGATCATGGCGCGATTGTCCGCGGCGAGCACCTGCATCAGCGGACCAAAGGCAAGCTGGAGCGGAAAATTCCACGGCGAGAGAATCCCGATCACGCCCTTCGGCTCGTAGCGAACCTCCGCCTTTGCGCCGAGCAAGCCGAGCGGGAATTGCACCGGCCGCTTTTCGCGCTTGGCCCACTTGTCCATGTTCTTGAGCGCATGCTTGCCCGCACCGACGGTCGCGGCGATGTCGGTGAGGAGGCTCTGTTCGATCGCCCGGTTGCCGAAATCGGCACTCATCGCCTTCGCGAAATTCTCACCGTGCTCTTTCACAAGCGCCATCGCCCGTTTGATGCGGTCCTTGCGCATTGACATCGCTTCGGGCCGGGAAGCCGTGAAAGCTTCGCGCTGGCGTCGCAGTAATGCTTCGAGTTCGTCGCGCCGATCGTCGGCCATAAGTCTCTCCCAGATGTGACCCGTTTCGATTTGCCATCGGTTCTTGCGCAAAGCCCGGTCGCTGACAAGCTAATACGAATTCGCTAGGCGTGGTCGATTGCCTTTGCCGCAGCGCAGCATTACATCGCACGCGTAATTCTTCCTCCCCGAAGCAAAGGAACCCATCATGGCTCAGTTCTCCGCCTCCGATCCGATTGTGGTCCTCTCCTATGCCCGCACCCCTATGGGCGGGATGCAGGGAGCGCTGGCCGACGTGTCTGCAACCGACTTGGGGGCAACGGCGGTCAAGGCTGCCGTCGAGCGCTCGGGCCTGTCGGGCGAAGACTTCGATCGCGCTTACATGGGCTGCGTCCTTCCTGCCGGCCTCGGTCAGGCCCCAGCCCGGCAAGCGGCAATCAAGGGCGGACTGCCGAAATCGGTCGAAGCCACGACGGTCAACAAGGTGTGCGGCAGCGGCATGCAGACCGTGATCATGGGTTCCGAGGCGCTGGCGAGCGGGACGGTCGACGTTGTCGTCGCGGGCGGCATGGAGAGCATGACCAACGCGCCCTATCTGCTCAAGAAGCACCGGTCGGGTGCGCGGATCGGCCATGATACCGCTTACGACCATATGTTCCTCGACGGACTGGAAGATGCCTATGAGGAAGGGCGTGCGATGGGCACCTTTGCGCAGGACACCGCCGACGAATACCAGCTGACACGCGAACAGCAGGACGAATACTCGATCGAATCCCTGCGCCGTGCCAATGCCGCCATCGAAAGCGGCGCGTTCGCCGATGAAGTAGTCTCGGTTACCTATGCGACGCGCAAGGGCGAAGTGACGGTCGAGGTTGACGAGCAGCCCGGCAAAGGGCGCCCCGACAAGATCCCGCAATTGCGTCCCGCCTTCGCCAAAGACGGCACGATCACCGCCGCCACCTCCAGCTCGATTTCCGACGGGGCGGCCGCCATTGTCCTCACGCGCGAAAGTGTTGCGAGGGAAAAGGGCGCGACGCCGGTCGCCAAAGTCGTTGGGATGGCGGCCCATGCACGGGAACCCAAGGACTTCACCGTCGCCCCGGTCGGCGCCATCCAGAAAGTCCTCGACAAAGCGGAATGGTCGATCGACGATGTCGACCTGTGGGAAGTCAATGAAGCCTTTGCCTGCGTCGCCATGTTCGCGATGCGCGACATAGGCATTCCGCACGACAAGGTGAATGTAAACGGCGGCGCGACAGCGCTCGGTCATCCGATCGGTGCGAGCGGCACGCGGATCATCGTGACGCTGCTCAACGCGCTCAAATCGCAGGGCAAGAAGCGCGGCGTGGCCAGCCTTTGCATCGGCGGCGGCGAAGCGACCGCCGTGGCCGTGGAACTTGCCTAAGTGGTCCGGATCGGGCGGGCTCTAAGGCTCGCCCGCACCCCATAAGCGTTCCGAAAGGACCCAACCGGAACGGCCGCCGACATCGATCTCGCAGAAATTCGCGCGGCACTCGCCCAGAGTGCCGACGACGCCGGGCTCTGCGCGCCATTTGAGGGCCGAACTTGGGTTCGGTTCGTCGCGCAAATCGATCAGACCTTCGCCGATGACGAGAGCAGTGCGTTCAGGCGTCAACTGGCTTTGTGCCACCCAGCCCTGGATACCGTCCGGATCCTGCACCAGCCTCCACCCTTCCCGTAGGCGCACGACCTTCACCGGGAGTCCCTTGCGCTTGTAGACCCAGTCTATCTTGTATTCCTGGCTTGGTCCGACGCGCATATTCACCTCGTCGAACCGCATAGACGCCCAGTATGGTACCTCGCGATCCTGTGCGCTAGCCGGCGCGGCGTCGATAGCCAGCGCTGCGCCCAGGAACAGGCACAAGGCGTTCGAGAAAAGGGCACGCAGATCAATCATCAAGGCGGCGATAACCATAGTCTTGCCCCGCTTTCAAGCCGTCGGGCCTCGCGATGTGTCATAGCGGGAATCGTGGCCTTGACCGTTCGGGCCTCCAAGGATTAGCGCCTTCCCATGGCTGAACCCAACGTTGCCCCGCAATTTCCATCCGGCAAGCCCAAGGTTGTCGTTACACGGCACTTGATGCCGAGCGTTGAGGCCCGGATGGGCGAGTTGTACGAAGCGGTCTTGAACACGGGCGACGAACCAATGTCGCGCGAAGCGCTCATTGCGGCGATGCAGGATTGTGACGTTCTCGTTCCGACCGTCACCGATCGCATCGATGCCGAGATGATCGGACGAGCCGGAGATCGCCTGGGCCTGATCGCCAATTTCGGCGCGGGAACCGAGCATATCGACCTCGACGCAGCGGCCAAGCGGAAGATCATCGTCACCAATACACCCGGAGTGTTCACCGACGACACTGCCGATCTTGCCATGGCCGGGATCATCGGCGTTCCGCGCCGCATTCGCGAGGGGACGGGCCTGGTGCGCAGCGGCAAATGGACCGGGTGGGCCCCGTCCGGCCTGCTTGGGCGCAAGATCGGGGGGAAAACCCTCGGAATCGTCGGAATGGGACGGATTGGTCAGGCAGTGGCGCACCGGGCGCGCGCCTTCGGTCTCCAGACTGCCTATTACAACCGCAAACGCCTGCCCGAAGCGGTTGAACGGATGCTCGATGCGCGTTTCGTCGCCGATCTCGACGACCTGGTGGCCGAAGCCGACATACTCACTCTGCATTGCCCGCTGACCGAAGAGACTCGCGGGATTGTCGACGCGCGCCGGATCGGGCTGATGAAGCCGGAGGCGAGCATCATCAACACCGCACGCGGCGAGCTTATCGATCAGGAAGCGCTGATTGCCGCCCTTGAAGCCGGTCGGCTCGCTGGCGCCGGCCTCGATGTCTATCCCGACGAACCCAATGTCGACCGGCGGCTGATCCGGCATCCCAACGTGATGACCTTGCCGCATATCGGCAGTGCCACCGTCGAAGGGCGCGAGGCTTCCGGCGAGAAGGTGATCGCCAATATTCGCTTCTGGGCCGACGGCCACCGGCCACCCGATCAGGTTCTGACCGCGCTCATCTAGGGGAAAATGGTCGGCGGCGCCCTTGCCGGGAAAGCCGCACCCGACTTACATCCACGCTCCACGATCGGGGGAGCGCTTCGTGAAATTGAGCGTATGCAAAGCGACTTTGGCGGCGGGACTGTGCGTCTTCGCCACCTCTCCGGCGTTGGCTGAGACGATCATTCCTCCGCCGGTCAATAGCGGTTTCACGGGTTGGGTGCTGGCGGCCTCCGCGCTGGTCTTGCTGATGACCTTGCCCGGACTGGCTCTGTTCTATGGCGGGCTGGTGCGTGCCAAGAACTTGCTCTCGGTTGCGCTGCAGTGCGGGGCTATTGCGGCGATCGCCTCGCTGGTATGGGTGGCGCTCGGTTATACTCTCGCCTTCGGTCAGGTTTCCGGCGGCTGGATCGGGTCTGGAAACGCGTTCATGCTGCTCGATCTGGGCAGCATCCGTCCCGGGACCGCCATTCCCGAGAGCACATTCGCGCTTTTCCAGATGACCTTTGCGGTGATTGCACCGGCGCTGATGGTGGGGGCCTGGGTCGAACGCGCCCGTTTTCCCTGGGTCCTTGGCTTTTGTGCGCTTTGGGTGCTGATCGTCTATGCGCCCGTGGCCCATTGGCTCTGGGGTGGCGGCTGGTTGGCGACGCGCTTCGGAACGCTCGATTTCGCAGGTGGCCTGGTGGTCCATACGACCGCTGGTGTCTCGGCGATCGTCGTCGTGCTCCTGCTGGGGCCGCGTTCCGGGTTTCCCGACAAACCCATGCTTCCGCACGCTCCCGCACTCACTATCGTCGGCGCGGCGCTGCTGTGGGTGGGATGGTTCGGCTTCAATGGCGGTTCGGCGCTGGGCGCGAACGACAATGCATCGAGCGCCATCCTCGCAACCCATATCGCCGCCTGCGCGGCCGCACTCACGTGGCTGCTCGCCGAACGGATCGCGATCGGCAAACCGACCGGTGTCGGCTGGGCTACCGGCGCCATTGCCGGCCTTGCGACCATCACGCCGGCTGCGGTGTTTGTCTCGCCCGGAGCCGCGATGCTGTTCGGCGCACTTGCGGCGCTCGTTTGCTACGGTGCGATCCAGCAGGTCAAACAACGTTGGAAGATCGACGACTCACTCGACGTCTTCGCCGTTCACGGTGTGGGCGGGATCCTCGGCACGTTGCTGCTGGCGGTATTCCTCTCAAGGGAGTTGGGCGGCACGGGCTATTTTGATGGAGCAACAATGGCGAGCCAACTCGGCGCCCAGGCGATCGGAATAGGCGTGGTGATGGTCTGGAGCGCGGTTGGCAGCGCGATCATCGCGCTGATGGTTTCTGTGGTCTTTCCGATGCGGGCCGACGAGGAAGGCGAAATCGAAGGTCTGGACATTTCCGCCCATGGCGAGCGCGCATGGGACTTTGATTGATGATATAGCCGCCGGATGAGCGAACTCTCCGATGCCAGTGCATTGTGCACCCAATGCGGCCTGTGCTGCGACGGGGGCATTTTCGATTACGGTCCCTTGGCACCAGAGGAAGTCGAACCTGCACGCGAAGCAGGCATGGCCGTGGTCGAGGCAGACGGCAAAGCCGGATTCCTGTTCCCCTGCCCCCAACTCGATTGCGGCGTCTGCCAGATCTACGCGATCCGGCCGCAGACCTGCCATGGATATCGGTGCGAAACGCTGAAAGCTCTGGATCGGGGCGAGATCGAACTGGCTGAAGGGCTGGCTCGCGTGAAGGAAGGCCGAGACGCGTTCGAGCAGGTCGAGGCGCACCTGCCTGACGGGAAGACCGTGATGGACGCACGCCGATGGCGCCGGGAAGCGGGCAAATCCGACGCAACCGCCGAACTCAACGCCTCACCGATGCTGATGATGGCGCTAGGAATGCTCGACGTGGTGGTCGACCAGCATTTCCGCAGACCTGACCAGCGGCAAGTGATGCCGGTGGAATAGGCGGAACCGGTTCAATCATGGGAGGCCAAGAAGGGAGCGGACATTTGTCCAGAAATATTGGCCCGCCGCTCGATTTCAAAGATTGTCGTGTTGCGGCATGCCAAGGACGTGGAATCCGCCGTCAACGCGGATGATCTCGCCGGTCGTGCACGCTCCGGCGTCCGAACACAGATAGACTGCGGTGCCGCCAATCGCTTCCAGCGTAGCATTGCTACGCAGCGGAGCGTTTGACTCGGTGTGCTTGAATGTTCTGCGCGCACCGCCGATCGCGCTTCCCGCAAGCGTTTTCATCGGGCCCGGGCTGATGGCGTTGACCCGAATGCCTTCGGGGCCGAGGTCGTTCGCCAGATACCGGACCGCCGCTTCGAGCGCCGCCTTGGCCACGCCCATGACGTTGTAGTTCGGGGTGACCCGATTGGAGCCCATATAACTCAATGTCAGCACGGTCCCGCCATGCTCCGACATCATCGGGTGAGCGCGGCGCGCCACTTCGATAAGGCTGTAGGCGGAGATATCCATCGAGTTCTTGAAGTTGGCCCGTGAGGTATCGAGAATGCGTCCCGTGAGTTCCGACTTGTCCGAAAAGGCGATCGCGTGGACCAGGAAATCCAGCGTTCCCCACCGCTCCTGCAGCGCGCCAAAAGCGGCATCGAGCGAACTATCGTCAGTGACATCCACATCGAGCATGACGTCCGAACCGACGCTTTCAGCCAACGGAGCGAGCCGCTTGCCGAAAGCGTCGCCCTGATAGGTGAAGGCCAGCTCGGCGCCTTCGTCGGCGCAAGCCTTGGCAATGCCCCAAGCGATCGAACGATCGTTGGCGACGCCCATCACGAGTCCGCGTTTTCCTGCAAGCACGCCCATGTCCAATCACCTCAACCATCGGCACTCTGGCCGGAAATTCACCCGTGAAACTTCGACAACAGCATCGAACCGTTGGTGCCGCCAAACCCGAAGGAATTGGTCATGACCGTGTCGAGGCCTGCATTATCGACGAACTCGGTGGCGATCTCCTCGGGCTTCAGCGCCGGATCGAGGGTCTCCACGTTGATCGATGGAATGATGAAATCATGCTCGAGCGCGAGCAGGCAGTAGACCGCTTCCTGCGCACCCGTGGCCCCCTGGCTGTGACCGGTCATCGACTTGGTGGAACTTACCGGCGGAGTCGCACCCTCACCGAAGACGCGACGCACCGCTTCGATTTCGCCCACGTCGCCGACCGGCGTCGAAGTGCCGTGAGCGTTGATGTAGCTGACTGTGCGATCTTCGCTGAGCGTCCTGAGCGCCCCGCGCATTGCCCGCTCGCCGCCTTCGCCTGATGGAGCAACCATGTCGGCGCCGTCGGACGTTGCCCCAAAACCCGTGACTTCGGCGTAGATCTTCGCGCCGCGCGCCAACGCATGGTCGAGGCTTTCCAGCACCAGCATGGCGCCCCCGCCGCCAATCACGAAGCCGTCGCGGTCGGCATCGAACGCGCGAGACGCCCGCTCCGGCGTATCGTTGTACTTGCTCGACATCGCGCCCATGGCATCGAACAGGCAGGAAAGGGTCCAGTCCAGTTCCTCTCCCCCACCGCCGAACATAACGTCCTGTAGGCCCAGCGCGATCTGCTGTGCGGCCATGCCGATGCAGTGCAGCGACGTCGAACAGGCCGACGTGATGGAGAAATTCATGCCTTTGATCTGATAGGCCGTGGCCAAGTTCGCGCTCACCGTAGAGGACATGGTCTTTGGCACGGCAAACGGCCCGATGCGCTTTGTGCCTCCAGTCTTCAGAACAGTCTGGTGCGCAGCCAACATTGCCGAGGTCGACGGTCCTCCCGATCCGGCGATCACCCCGGTCATCGGATTGATGACGTCCTTTTCCTCCAGCCCCGCATCCGCGATCGCCTGTCCCATTGCGACATAGGCGTAGGCGGCCCCCGGTCCCATGAAGCGCAGGGTGCGTTTGTCGACATGCTCTTTGACGTCGAGGTCCACGGACCCCGCGATCTGCGAGCGAAAGCCATGTTCGGCCATGTCCTCGTTGAAGGTAATGCCGGACTTGCCCGCTCTGAGCGAAGCCAGCGCCTCTCCAGCATTGTTGCCAATCGAGGAGACAATCCCCAGCCCGGTTATGACGACGCGACGCATGATCTCCTTTTCCGCCCCAACTATGTTCAAAATCAGGCCCGATCAGGCCTCTGACAGGGCGACTTTCATGTCTTTGACTTGATAGATGACTTCACCATCGGCCTCGACCCGGCCATCGGCCACACCCATTGTCAGGCGCCGGGTTTGCATGGCCTTGGTGAAATCGACGTAATAGGTGAGCATCCGGCGGTCGGGCCGAACCATTCCGGTCAGCTTGACCTCACCGACGCCCAGAGCATAGCCGCGCCCCTGCCATCCGCGCCATCCGAGATTGAATCCGGTGAGCTGCCACAGCCCGTCGAGACCGAGGCAGCCGGGCATGATCGGATTGCCGGGAAAATGGCAATCGAAGAACCAAAGGTCGGGCTTGATGTCGAATTCGGCCACCACATGGCCCTTGCCATGCTCGCCGCCATCGCCGGAGATATCCGTTATCCGGTCCATCATCAGCATCGGCGGTTCGGGCAGCTGGGCGTTGCCGGGACCGAACAACTCGCCCCGCGCGCATTTCAGCAGCTCTTCACGGTCAAAGCTGGTTGGAAAATCTGTCATCCCCGGCGGCACCCCTCACCTATCGACCCGATTGGTCGCGGCAGCGCCTAGCATTGCGAATTGACGAGGAAAAGAGCGCACAGGCTTCCGATGGACGATTGGACCCAGATCGCACGGCCCGGTTCGTCCACGGTTGTGACAAAGCCGGCTTTGGAACGTTGCGCGTCAAACGCGCCCCGGAATTAGGGCGATCCGTTGCTGCAAGTCTTGATATCGCCCGGTTCCGTGCGGGCGTCGCCCCGTTCAAACCGGGCAAAGTAGCCCCTGATATCCGGTCGTTCGATGAATTCGACGAGCCGGAAGCCGACCGCTTCGAACTCGCAGAACAGCAAGGCTGGGGGAATGCCGTGGCGATTCACCGGACGATCGACGTCGACCACGATGATCTGGCCGGCTTCGTTGAGCGCGGGCCACATCCGCCACAAAAACGCATAGGGCTCGGTCACCTCGTGATACATATGGACCAGAAAAATCCGATCGAAACTGTCCACGGGAAGCTGGGGATCGTCGGGCTGACCCAGTTTTATCGAGATGTTCTCCAGTCGCTCGCGATCAATCCTTTGCCCGAGCCGTTGCAACGCCTCGCGATCGATATCCTGAGCGAGCACCCGTCCGTCTTCGCCCACACGCTCTGCCAGCCTGACGGTGTAATACCCTTCCCCAGCGCCGATATCGGCGACGGTCGTGCCGCTTTCGATATTGGCGAGATCCATGACGATCTGCGCCTCGTTGCGTTCGTCGCGGGCGTCTTCGTTCGAGAACTGGTTGGAAACGACATCGGCGACGGGGCGATCCGGCTGCGGAAATTCAAGCGCGGTGTCCGGTCGATCGCTTGGCGGATCGAGCGCATCGCACCCGCCCACGGCAAGCGCGAAGGCGCTGAAAATGGCGTGCCCTACCTTCACTCTACATCCTCGACGTCGACCGCTTCACCGGTGACACGCTGGGCCAATGCGGCAGAGATGAAATCGTCGATCTCCCCGTCGAGAACCTTGTCGGGCGAACTTGAAGTGACCCCGGTGCGCAAGTCCTTCACCATCTGATACGGTTGCAGGACGTAGGATCGGATCTGGTGACCCCAGCCAATCTCACTCTTCTCCTGGTACTCGCCTGAGGCGGCGGCTTCGCGTTCCGCCATTTCGCGCTCGAACAGGCGTGCTTTCAGCATATTCATCGCGGTCGCCCGGTTCTTGTGCTGACTGCGATCGTTCTGGCTGGCAACCACGATACCGGTAGGCTGGTGGGTGATGCGGACCGCCGAATCGGTGGTGTTGACGTGCTGCCCGCCCGCCCCCGATGCCCGGTAGGTGTCGATCTTGAGGTCCGAAGGATCGATTTCGATTTCGATGTCGTCGTCGATCACCGGGTAGACCCAGACGGAGCTGAAGCTGGTGTGGCGCTTGGCTGCGCTGTCGTAGGGACTGATACGCACGAGCCGATGCACGCCGCTTTCGGTCTTGGCATAGCCGTAGGCATTCTCGCCCTTGAGCAGCAAGGTCGCCGATTTGATCCCGGCCTGGTCGCCGGCCTGGTATTCGACAGTCTCGATCTTGAGGCCGCGCCGTTCCGCCCAACGGCGATACATGCGAAACAGCATCTCCGCCCAGTCCTGGGATTCCGTACCTCCGGCTCCGGCATGGATTTCCAGATACGTGTCGTTGGCGTCGGCTTCCCCCGAAAGCAGCGCCTGTACTTTGTCGGCGTCGGCCCGATTGGCGAGCCTTTCGAGGCTGACCAACCCGTCCTTGACGATGTCCTCTTCGCCTTCGGCTTCGCCCATTTCGATGAATTCGACCGCATCCGCCATCTCTGCGGAGATTTCCTTCACCGTGTTGACCGCGGTTTCGAGACTCTTGTGTTCGCGGCTGACCGCTTGCGCCTCTTTCGGATTGTCCCAAAGCGTGGGATCCTGCACGCGCGCATCGAGCTCGTCGAGCCGACGCAAGGCGCGTTCCCAATCGAGCGATTGCCGTACCAGATCGAGCGCCGCTTCGATCCGGTCGATATGAGCTTGGGCCTCGGCCCGCATAACCAATCCTTCAAATACGTCTCGCCGCCCCGCTTAACGCGGAGGCGATGATTGTAAAGCGCAGGTGAGCCGCGCTCCCCTGTCGCGAGGCTATTCGGAGAGCGAACGCACCGCTGCAAGCGTGCGCGTGACATGATCGCGATAGTCGCTGTTGGAATAGACCATGGCGATCTTCCCGTCGGGCGCGATGACGAATGACGTTCGACTCGCCAGATCGGAATTGGGGAGCGCAACGTAATAGTCCGCGATGAGTCTCCTCGACGCGACCCCGACCGGAAAGGCATCGCGGCATTCCTCCCGGCTGAAACGTTTGAGGGTGGCGATATCGTCGTTCGACAAACCGATGACGCTTGCCCCCGCAGCACGAAACTGAGGCATGGCTTCGGCGAATGCGTTGGCTTCGAGCGTGCAGCCTTGCGTGAAGGCCTTAGGGTAAAAGTAGAGAACCACCGGCCCCTGCCGCAATGCATTGCGCAGCGAAAAACCCATTTCCTTGCCGGCCAGCGCCGCTTGGGTCGTGAAGGTTGGTGCCTTCGATCCTTCGGCAAGCTGTGCACTGGCCGGAGCAACGAGGCCTGCCGCGAGCAGGATTGCGAGGACTAAAGCGTTCAGTACTTTTTTCATTACTATGCAACCCTTCGGAGCGACGAGCGGTTCCAGTCCAATGATCAGTAGATGCCACCTTGGTCTTCCACGAAATCGCTCGGCTGCCCATCGCTGCTTTCGACACTGCGTTGCGGCCCCGCGTTGCGGCTCGCTCGAATCAATTCGAGGATCTCATCGCGTTTCTTGGCAATTTCATCCTGCCGCGTCGATCGATCCGGCTCGGTATCGGGCTTGAACGCTTCCCAGATTATGTCCGATCTTGCGTCGCCTGAAGGCCAGCCATTGAAGACCCGCTTACCGGTGCGTCGGTCGACCCGAACCATGCGGATCCCAGACGGAGCGATGGCAGGAAGGTCGACCCATTTGTCACGCGATTTCCTGATCAGGCTCTTGATGATCGGCGCCACGATAGTGCCGCCGAATGCGTACCCCCCCATGTTGCGCGGTGTGTCGAAACCGACATAGGCTCCTGCCATCAATTGCTGTGTCCCGCCGATAAACCACACATCTTTCGGCCCCGTCGTAGTGCCGGTCTTGCCGAACAGCGGGAGGCCCAGGTCATTGAGCACCGTCGCCGTCCCACGCGTCACCACTCCTTCGAGCATGTGCATGGTCTGGAACGCCGTCCTCGCATCCATGGCCTGTTCGCCCTTCAGGCCAGGCCGCGGCATTGGGCTGCCGTCCCATTCGGGCATGTTGCAACCGTTGCAAGCGCGACTGTCTGCTCGCCAGATGACTTGGCCGCGGCGGTCTTGGACATAGTCGATGACGGTCGGTTCATTCAGGCGTCCGTGATTGGCGAGCGCGGAATAGGCCGCGACCATCTTCATCACCGTGGTTTCTTCGGACCCCAGCGCGGTCGCCGCATAGGGATCGGCGTCTTCGCTGATTTCCAACCGTTCGATCGTGTCGACGACGTTTTCCATGCCGGCCTGCATGCCGATCTGCACCGTCATGATATTCTGAGATTGCTCGAGCCCGTACCGCATTGGGAATTGCCCCGCACGACCGCCGCGGATGCATTTCTCACCCAGCTGCCGACCCTGATAGTAGCAGAAGCGGGTGTTATCGATCTCGGTCGAGGGGGTCATCCCGTTGTCGAGCCCGGTGGCATAGACGAAGGGTTTGATGGTCGATCCCGGCTGCCGCATCGCCTGCGTCGCACGGTTGAAATCGGACAGGCGATAGTCGAAGCCGCCCTGCATGGCGAGTACGCGGCCCGTTTGCGGGTTCTGCACCACCAGTCCGCCCTGCGCCGCGGGCGGCGTCCTCACGCGCCAACCATTGCCGCTTGGGCTGGCGGCGACCAGGTCCCCGGCCTTGAGGGCGTTGGGCAGGCTCGACAAGGGCGCCTCTTCCCCATCGGAGAAGCCGATCGTCGCCGAAGAACCGTTGCGCTGGGTAACCACCCCGACGCGCCAGTCTTCGTAGCGAATTCCGATCGGAGAGCTTGCCAGCTGACTAGCCCAGTTCCCTTCGCTCACATCGATCGTCGCGATCGGACCCGACCAGCCACGGCGACCGTGGTAGCGCAGCAGGCCTTCTCGTAATGCTTCGCGGGCGGCTTCCTGCATTTCCGGATCGAGCGATGTCCTGACCCAGAGACCGCCAGCATAGACGCTGTTGGGGCTGGTTTCGGCGGTTTCACCGAACTCATCGATCAGCTGGCGTCGCACTTCCTCCAGGAAGTACCCGGCATCGACGCTCCGCTGCGTGCGCTGGGTGACAAGACCCAGCGGCATTGCGCTTGCCGCATTTCGCTCGGCACCGCTGATAAATCCGTTCTCTTCCATCTGCGCGAGAACGAAATCGCGCCGCTCCATCGCAGCCTGTTCCTGACCGCGCCTTCCATAACGTTCGGGCGCCTTTGGCAGGATCGCAAGGAAGGCCATTTCATGCAGTTCGAGATCGGCGACATCCTTGTCGAAATAGGCCCGCGCCGCCGCCTGAACACCGAAGCTGCGGCGACCGAGCGGAATCTCGTTAAGGTAAAGCTCGAGGATTTCCTGCTTCGTCAGCACCTCTTCGATCCGGCTTGCGAGGATCATCTCCTTGAGCTTGCGCGTCACCGAATATTCGTCGCCGAGCAGGCTGATCTTGGCGACCTGCTGGGTGATCGTCGAGCCACCAACCGCGCGCTCGCCAGAGCCGTACTTGCTGATGTAGTCGAACACCGCGTTGGCCGTACCGGTCACATCGACGCCGCCATGGGTGAAGAATGTCTTGTCCTCGGCAGAGAGGTACGCTTCGATCAATTGCTCGGGAAAGTCGGCATATTGAAGCTGCACCCGGCGTTCGCGCGCGTAGGAATGGACGATTTCTCCATCGATCCCGCGAACGACCGTCGGCAATGGGGTCTCGTAGTCGACGAGACTGTCAGCTTCGGGCAAGTCGCTTGCGAGCCACACCCAGGCGGCCACCCAGACTGCAACGGCCAATACGACCGCGACAGCCAGAAGCTTGAAAAGCCAACTCGAACGCCACTTCGCCACGATCCACCCTGAAGCCCCGGAAAGGTCGCGGTTCACACGGTAGCGAATGTAGTCCAGCGAAGATGCGGTTTCAGCTTCGGTCATAGTTTGGGCGGTCTACTACTCTGGCGGCACAGTGGCTAGGCGCTTTGGGGAGGAATTCGGCAAATCAAGGCGCGGCGGAAGTGTCGGCCCGGCGCGCGAAGTAGACGCGGATCGCATCGGCAAGCACTTCGGCGTAGATCTCGCGACCCCGTTCGGTGGTCAATCGGGCGCGATCCTCGCGATTGGTGACGAAGCCGCTTTCAAACAGGACTCCGGGCACGTCGGGCGCTCGAAGCACGGCCAGTGCTGCGGATCGTTGCGACTGCGGGTGGAACGCAAGCCGCTCCTGCCCTTCCCGCAGTATCAGGGTGGAAAACTCGGTCGCGTCGTCCTGCGTGCGCTGCTGCGAGAGCTCGACGAGGATGGCGCTCACCGCTTCGCTTTCGCCTTCTATTTCAAGACCGTTGACCACGTCCGCGTTGTTCTCGCGCGCAGCGAACCGCGCTGCCGCCTCGCTCGAGGCTTCGGCCGAGAGTGTGTAGATGCTCGCGCCGCTGACATCGCTTCGCGTTCCGGCCGAATCGGCATGGATCGAAAGGAACAGGTCCGCGCCAAGCTGCCGCGCGATTTCGGGACGATCCGGCAACGGCAAGAGGCGATCATCCTCCCGCGTCATGGCAACCCTGATCCCGCCGCCTTCCAGCAGCCGGTCTCTCAAAGCCAGGGATATCGCCAGAACGATATCCTTTTCGCTGACGCTCTCCCCGTCGCCGGTTTCTCCCACCGAGCCGGGATCGCGTCCGCCATGCCCCGCATCGATGACGACCAACGGCCGGTCGGGATCGTCGGGACCCAGGACCGGCGGCAATTCGACTTTGCCTCCTTCTTCCCCGACTGCGAAACGCAGCACATAGTCGCGTCCCCATTGCGGAAGCGGAATTTGCAGGCCCGACGCGACAGCGCCGGCGACCAGCAAGGCCGGAATTGCAAGAACCAGGAGCAAGAGCGTTCGGATGCTCATAGTTGCGGGAACTACGATGTTGCCCGATCCGAGCGCAATAGAGTTGCGGCACGTAACCCACGGTGCTAGCGATGTTTACAGCAGTTCGTGCAATCGCGCATATGTTGCGCTCGGTTGTGCAACTCTTCCACATGGCCCTCACGCGACCCCCGCACGGGGCCACTTAACAGGTTGATGCAGTGACGAGACTTCTTGCCTCGCAGATCGATTCGCAGCGCCCGTTCGGCGCATGCGGATTTGCGAGCCAGGGCGCGGACACTTTCCGCAGGTCGGTCGCAGCAGACACGAATATCGCAGGCTCCTCGAACACTCGGCGAGATGCGAAGACAGCAATTGGCGCGCGAGGTTCGCGCGTTTTTTCATCACATTTGATACGCCCAACCCGCGAGCATCAGGCCGCGCGACCGGGCGTCTGGAGACAATTTAATGGCAACGCGCATGCTAATCGATGCGCGCCACTCGGAAGAGACCCGGGTGGCGGTGCTCAAAGGCAACCGGATTGAGGAATTCGATTTCGAATCTGCTGAACACAAGCAGATCAAAGGCAATATCTATCTTGCAAAGGTAACCAGGGTCGAACCGTCGCTGCAGGCGGCGTTCGTGGATTTCGGCGGTAACCGCCACGGCTTCCTCGCTTTCAACGAAATCCACCCGGATTATTACCAGATCCCGCAGGAAGACCGTGAAAGGCTGCTCGCCGAAGAGGCCGAGGCGGCTGAGGAAGAAGCGCGCCTGCGCGCCGAAGAAGAGGAAGAAGGCATCTCACCCGGCGACGAATACGACGCCGAAGACGAAAGCGCCGAAGCGCTTGCAGAAGACCTCGCCGAAGACGGGCTCGAGGAAATCGACACCTCCGAAAAGGACAAGGTCGCAACCATCGAAGACGGGGAATCCGACGACGACGATAGCGACGAAGAGGACGACGAGTCCGACGAGGATGAAGAGTCGGAGGATGAGGAATCCGAAGACGGCGATTCTGAAGAGGCTTCCGAAGAGGAAAGCGAAGACAAGCCGCGCCGCGGACGTGGCCGTCGCGGCCGTCGCCGTCAGGGTGGCAAAGGCGGGAAAGGCCGCAGCCGCGCCAAGGAAGTCGACGAAGTTCGCGCCAAGCGCATGGCACTACGCCGTCGCTACAAGATCCAGGACGTCATCCAGCGTCGCCAGGTGCTTCTCGTACAGGTCGTGAAGGAAGAACGCGGCAACAAGGGCGCTGCCCTCACCACCTATCTCAGCCTTGCCGGGCGTTACACCGTGCTGATGCCGAACAGCTCGCATGGCGGCGGTATCAGTCGCAAGATCAACTCCACCAGCGACCGCAAGCGGCTGAAGCAGGTCGTCGCCGACCTCAAGCTGCCCAAATCGATGGGGCTGATCGTGCGGACCGCCGGGCTCAGCCGCACCAAGACCGAGATCAAGCGCGATTTCGACTATCTCGCAAGGTTGTGGGACGACATTCGCCAGACCACCCTGTCCTCGACCGCGCCCTCTTTGGTGCATTCGGACAGCGATCTGATCAAACGCGCGATCCGCGACATCTACAATCGCGAAATCGAGGAAGTGATCGTCGAAGGCGAGGATGGCTACAAGCTCGCCAAAGGCTTCATGAAGATGCTGATGCCCAGCCACGCGAGGCGGGTGAAAGCCTATTCGGATCCGGTGCCACTGTTCCAGCGCTATGGCGCGGAGGATCAGCTTCGCGCGATGTACGATCCTATGGTGCAGCTCAAATCGGGCGGATACCTGATCATCAACCCGACCGAAGCGCTGGTCTCGATCGATATCAACTCCGGTCGATCGACCAAGGAACATGGGATCGAAGCCACCGCGCTTCACACCAACCTAGAGGCTGCGCGCGAAATCGCTCGCCAGCTGCGGTTGCGCGACATGGCAGGCCTTGTCGTCATCGACTTCATCGACATGGAATACAATTCCAATGTCCGCAAAGTCGAAAAGGCGATGAAGGAAGCGCTGAAGACCGACCGGGCACGTATCCAGGTGGGACGCATTTCCGGTTTCGGCCTGATGGAAATGAGCCGCCAGCGGCTTCGGACCGGGGTGCTCGAAGCGACGACGCGGCCCTGCCCGCATTGCGACGGCACCGGCCTGGTTCGCACCGCTTCATCGGCAGGCCTGTCGGCGCTGCGACTGATCGAAGACGAAGCGGCCAAGGGCAAGGGCACCGTCATCAAACTTGCGGCCAGCACCGAGGCGGCCGTCTACCTGCTCAATGAGAAACGCCATGATCTCGTCGAGATCGAGCAACGTTACGGCGTTTCCGTCGAAGTGACGCCCGAAGGCGAGGACGAAGGCGCCAAGATGCAGGTGGCGAGCGCCGGACCCCGTCCGGCAGAGCGACCGAAGTTCGAGCCGATCATCGACGACGAGGAAGATGACGAAGAACTTCCCGAAGATGACTTTGCAGGAGACGAGGACGACGCGCCGAAAAAGAAGAAGCGCAGGCGTCGCCGTGGCGGACGGGGTCGCAACAAGAAACGGCAGGACGAGGGGGCGGAGAGTGCTTCCGAGGACGAAGATTCCGAGCAATCCTCCGACGAAGATAGCGAAGCGACAGCAACCGAAGATGGCGAAGACGAGGCTCCCAAGAAGAAGCGCCGTCGCCGTGGCGGCCGGGGTCGGCGTCGCAAGCAGACCGATGGCGATGAGGCTGACGTGAGCGAAGGCGCGGAACAGGCGGATGCCGATACCGCGCCAACCGAAGGTGAAGTCGAGGCGCCGGTCGAACAGGGCGCTGGCGAGGAGGAGGAAACCGCGGTTGTGGAAGAGACCGCCAAGCCCAAGCGCAAGCGCGCGCCGCGCAAGAAAAAAACCGAGGAAACCGAAGCAGAAGCTCCGACCGAGGAGGTTCCTGTCGCGGCTGCCGAAGAGGCACCGGCCGAGAAGCCCAAGCGCAAGCGCACGCCGCGCAAGAAGAAAGTGAACGAAGAGGAAGCTGCGGCGGAATCCGCCAGCGAGGAACCGCAACCGGAAAGCGACGTGGCTCCGGCGCCGGAAGCTCAGTCGGAAGGCGTTGCAGGCGGTGACGGGAAACCGCGCCGCGGATGGTGGCAGCGCACATTCGGCGAGTAGCGAGATCGAGTAAGCCGGGCGGTCTCCACGACCCCCGGCTTACGCTTCCAATTCAAACACCCGGCTTTCTGGCGACGCCCCACTCGTTCCAGCCAGCAAACTTGGGCGCCTTGGGAAGATACCCCTGCCCTAAGGGCTCGACTTCGAATCCCGCCCCTCGAAACGCCGAACCTATTGGCCGTGTCAGGTGGCAACCACCCGCCATCGGTTTCCAATAGGGTTCGATCCGGTCTTGCCATTTGGCGACATTCGCGTCGGGCGCCCTTCCATGTTCGAGGAACAATGCCTGCCCGCCCGGACGCAGGATGCGACGCATTTCGGACAAGACCTTCGCCGGATCTTCCACCGAGCATAGGGTGAATGTGCAAACGACTGTGTCGAAGAACCGATCCGGGAACGGTATTGCCTCTCCCACCCCTTCGCGAATGTCTGCAGGCCAGCCCTTGGCCTTTGCAGCGGCGATTGTGTCTTCAAGCAAGCCTGCATGGGGATCGATCCCGGCGTAGCTGGAGACCGCCGATACATCGTAATATTGTTGGTTGATGCCTCCGCCGCACCCAAGTTCGAAGACGTCACCCTTCGCCAGAGGGATCAAGCCAGCGCGGCGTTTCAGGATCGGTTTCTGGCTGCACGCACAGGTGATGAGGCGCGGCATCAGATGCGCGTCGTACCATTGCTTCAGTCCCATGCGCGGCCTCTCCCCTCGCGCGGCATCGCGAACAGACTAGCCCTGTCGAATCCGAAAGCTACGGTTTTTTGAAACGCGGCTGCGCGCTATGCCGTTTTGACGAGCGAATGTTGCAACGCTGCCGCAATTCGCTGCATATCGCTCGCGAGCTCTTCGGACACTTCGGCGTCAATCGATCCTGCCCATTGGCTCAATTGCGGCATGCTCAGCCCCACTCGCAACGTGCCGCCCCACCCTTCTTCAACCCGGACGCATTTGACCGGCTGACCCAAGCGAATGCCGTCAAGCGCCATTTGCCTGTGAACTCGTTGGGCATCGTCGAAAGTCCGCATGCCGGGCAGCGAACTGACGTCGAGAGTCGCCAAAGTGCGCATTTCGATCACGCAATCGTCGATGCGGCCGCCGGATCCGGGAAGGATCCTCTCGATTCCCAGAGGTTTCACCAAGTCGCGGGTGAGAGCCGCTTCGAAAGCTTTGATCATGGTCTCGATACGGTCCATCGGGACGGCCTGGAAACGTTCGAGCTCGAACACCGCCGCTTCTAGCCGCAGTGCAAGCGACACATTTGCGCTATCGGGCAAGACCTCCGATCCCGTCCAGGAATCCGGCCATTCCGCCTTGCGAAAGATCGTTGCAAATCCCTGCGGCAGCGGCTGAGCACGCTCGATCATGTCCGTTGGCAGCAGTGCCCAGCCATTGAAAGGCGGGGCTCCCATGAATTTGGAGCCCGTCATCAGGACGATACAACCGCTAGCGAGGTAATATCCGATCGCCTCGCTCGTTATCCGCGCTTGGCATGCATCCACGACGAACGTCGCTTCGTCACCGTGTTCCGCAATGAGCGCATCCAAGTCTTGCCGATTTGGCAGGACCAGCCCGGTTTTCGACCCATGAACGCAATGGACCAGGCTGTGCTGTCCTGCCTTGCGCGCCAGCTCGATCTCGACCTTCATGGCGGCCGCGATCTCCTGACTCGAACACGCTCTGCCTTCCGGGCAACGCACCGGGATGTCGACGAGGCTCACAGGGCCTATGCCGGCGACATCGCTTGCAGGCTCGACCGGACCATCCACAGCCGTTTCCCGCGCGAAATAGCGTCCGTGCGCCGAATGGATGCAGCCGCTGCCGATCTCGTCCGCGCCGAGCAGGATGTTGTGAACGCCGCCTTGTGCACGTCCACGCACGGCGGCGAGCGCGACGTATTCGAGGTCGGTCCCCGATGGTGCAAAGACCATTTCGGTCTCATCGTCCAGCTCGTAGGCGCCCAGGATCCGATGTTTCAGTCGGCGCAGCCAGTCTGCATAGCTGTCCCCTTTCCCGTTCGCCTGCACATCGAGCAAATGGTCGAAGGCGGCCGGCGAGATATCGCTCACCGTGGAGGACGAATAGGCGAGGACGTCGCGCGGGAACGGCGCCGAGAGATACTTGTTCAGGCCATTGCCCGGATCGAGCGTAATCCGCGAATCACCGCCCTGCGCAAGCAGCGTAACCAGCGCCTGCGCCGCGGTACTCCCGGCAATGTCGCCAAGAGGGCGATTAAGGGTTGGTCGTGGAATAGCCTGCAATCCCGTCTTGATTGTGCGATCCATCTAATGTGGCTGGCGTCGCTCTAGAGGATGGAGCATCGCAGAAAAAGCGCAAAAATGGCTCTGGCGCGCAACCAAGCCTGCGCCTAAAGCGCGCGCCACAGACAACTCGGTCTAAACGGGTGACCCATGACTCAGGCTCCAACTCCCCTACGCATTCCCGAAGAGGCGAAACGGCGTCTCAACATCCTGTTCCTCGCCAAGAATGCGCTGTGGGAGGGTGAAATACACCCTGAAGACGGCAACCACGCCGTCTATCATCGCGAAATGCGCGAAGTCCTCGAAGGGCTGGGCCTGAAGCTGACGATTACGCAGACGCACGATATCCTGTTCGATCCGCCGAACAATATCGATTTCGTCTTCCCGCTGCTCAATCGCGCCGGGTTCTTCAATTCGGAAATGCTGGTGCCATTGCTGTGCGAACGCGCGGGCATACCCTATCTCGGGGCCAACCCGATCCTGCGCGGCCTTTCCGACGACAAGCATCTTGCGAAACGCGCGGCCGTCGATGCGGGCGTGCCGACGGCCCCATGGGCGTGTTACCGCAAGGGTGCCCCGGTTACGCCCGACAAATTGCCGCAAGCAGCACGCTATGTGATCAAGCCCAACAATTCGTCGGCCAGTTGGGGCGTCGAAGATGCGCACGACTGGGACGGCGTGCAAGCTGCGGTAGAACGCATTCACTACGATCCCGCCAATGGCGGCCAGGACGCGATTGTCGAACCCTTCCTGACGGGTAGCGACGTCGAAGTGCCGGTGGTCACCATCGATGGCGAGCCGCAGGTCATGCCGATGCTGATCTTCCGCCAGGCCGATCCTTCGCATCTGCGAACCTATTACGAGAAGCGCGACCTGGTCGATCGCAGCCAGAAATACTCGCTCGACCCGTTCGAAAACTCGAACCTCGTGGATCGCATAGCCGACCTCACCCGCAAGACCTGGGAAGAGTATCGCCCGTTCGACTACGGCCGGTTCGAATTCCGGGTCAACGAAGAAACGGGCGATGTGCAATTCCTCGAGCTCAACCTGAACTGCAATCTGTGGTCGCAAAAGGTGTTCGGTCGATCGGCAGTCATGGCCGGGTGGACCCAGGAAGACCTGATCGAGACGATCGTTGCCGAGGGATTGCGGCGTCACGGGTTGATCTGACCGGATTCGAGTCGAACATCGACATCCGGATCCCTCATTTTCCAGACCCGCAAGGCTGGTGTCGTTCGCAAGGTCGAGCTTGCGCGACAAAGTAATTCCAACCCACAGGAATAACGTCGACTTAATACCTTGCGACTAGTCCATAGAAAACATGCCGTTCTTAGGAGTTTTCTTGTGACCAAGTTGGTGAAGTCTTCCGATTTCGAAAGTGGAATCCCCCTCAAGGAAAATGTCGGGTTCTTCTATCCGACATACAACAAGCAAGAAGTGATTCCTCCGGCGCAGTCGCCGGAACAGCTTTCCGGTTGGCTTTCGTCCTACCATCCGGAGTACCATCTCAACGCCTGGTGTTTCTACGGCTACCTGAAGCCGGAGAACGAAGCGGGCCCCATCTCCTTCTCCCTGAACCAGCAGGTCTTCCTTCCCACCCCCGTAGGCAATCCGGGGCTTTCGCCCAACTGGAAGAAGGACCTGTTCGAACTCCTTGTAGACCCGGTCCTTCGCTCGCTCGAGCATCGCGGGCGGTTTGCCGAGTCGTCTATCGCCTTCAACGCCCCATACTTTGCGAGTGCGACGACCGACGCACCGGGCGAAGCCTATGGCTGGGTCACCGGCGGCATGATGAACTTTTCGGACCAGGCGACTTTCAGCGTTACGCAGACGCCCTTTGCAGCCACCACGCACGATTTCGCCTCGCTGGAGGTCGACGGAGACAATCAATCCGTCGCCCAGCGGCAGTCGCTGATCTCCCTATCGCTTGTCCATGGAGAGTTCGGTCAGAAGGGCGCGCAGTACATGCTGACGTCCGATGCCAATACCTGCCAGAACATTCGTCAGGCCGAGACCGGCAATTCTTCCGGATTTGGCGCGCCCTACAACACGCCGGAAAACGGGCGTCTGCGGGCCAGCGTGCTGGTGGAGGACCGGTTCGGCATCATCAGCCAGGGCAACTCGTCCGCTGCGTTTGCGCCCCAATTCGTCGGCAAGGAAGTGCAAGACAGGGTTATCGCAGAGTATGGCGGCAGCCTGAACCGCTACTTGCGCGCCACACAGGACCCGATGCTGGGCTTCGGCGTCTACAGCTACTCCATTCCGTTTCTCGCCGTGCGTTCGTTCGAGCTCGAATATTTTCGCGACAAGCAGCTGGTGAAGAGCATCAAGGGCAAAGGCGGCAACCTTTGGACGGACTTGATCTTCGGCACCACGGACGCGGATATGGTCACCCAATCGGCCAAGCTTCCCGTGCCGGCGGCACAGGCAAAGCCCCGCGCGAAATGGGTGTTCTTCGCCATTCCGCTGACCGAATACGGGATCAGCATCACAACCACCCAGTTCATCGTCTATCAGGACCGTCCGGACGGCAAACCGAGCGCCGCGCAATATTACACATGGGCCAATGTCGTCGCCGCCGATGGACCCGACGCAAATCCCCGTAACTCCAACGGCTCTTTCGTACCGACCTCGATGTTGATGCAGGATCAGGCTGCCATGCGCACTGCTTGCGTAGGGACTGCTCCCTGGACGAGCCCTAATGGCAACGTGAACACATACA
>JAAUYH010047558.1_pt1 | contig 27392 bp, 24 predicted proteins | sample 7278061 | NCBI WGS metagenome assembly JAAUYH01 (sample SAMN14350203, study PRJNA611818) | marine sediment metagenome | isolation source: surface marine sediment (0.6m) | place: French Polynesia: Moorea | collected 2018-08
ATGCTGACAATGGAAGAGTTTGGCAAAGTAGGGCCGCTTTGGGTGAGTGGTATCGAACCCGACTGGACCCAACTATACAAATATCGTGATGTTCACCCTGCGCGCATCGCTCTACCAACTTATCCGTTTGCCAAGACGCGCTATTGGTTACCAGAAAATGCCAGCCTCAAACCAGAGCCCATTCGCTCGACTGAAGCAAATAATAATCAGCGTACAACCGAAGCCAATACTACGGTGCAAGCGGTTACCAATGAGGGTGAGGCTACAGAGGCTTCTGCGGGAGAGAGAGCGCGCATTGTCCAGCTGGTCAAAGAGACCATTGCAGACGAAACTGGCCTTGCCGCTGAGGACCTCGACCTGTCTGCGGAGGACAGTGAGATCGGCGTAGATTCTCTCGTTCGACTGACTCTTGCTGATAAATTATCAGAAAGTTACCCCCAGTTGAACTTAAACAAAGACGAGTTACTACTGCTTCCAAGAGTGAGCGACATTGTCGACCTAGTACAGCAATCGCAATACAAGGATGCAAGTCGCGTTGAGAACGTAGTGCAGTTTGACAAAGCACAAAAAAACCAGAAAAACGGGAGAGAGGACACGAGCAATTCGCATGACCAGCCCCTTGAGCCGATTGTAAAAGGACTCAAGCAGCAACTCAATAACATTGTGATTGAAAATGTAAAATTCGGTGCTGAGGATAAAGCAAAACTAGGGGGCTCTCTCGTAGTTACTCACAACCACAAATTTTTCAATGACCATCCAGTAGATCATATTACCGGCGTGCAACTGATTGAAGCGATGGCGCAACTGGCCAGAGTGTATCAGGCCGTTAGCGATCCATCAAAACGTTACTGTACTAGCTCTGTCAGTATCGATTTTACCGGTTTCTGTGAAAAGGATACCGCGGAAATTATTTGTACCGAGAGAACACCGGCACCGAATCCGTCGGATATGTTGCTCGACTTTTCTGTCGAGCAGAGGCAGAAAACGCGTTGCAAGGCCACGTTTGGCTTCCAACCAGTTCAGGGTGAGATTCATACAGGACAAAATTCGGAAGGCAGTCTCGACGTTTCTCAACGCCCTCTTTGTGAAAAAGAGTTATTAAACAAATGGAATAGCGAAAATGTATTTATTAGTATTCCCTCTACCTACGGTAATAGACCTGGGTGCTGGTTTTTACCTTCAAGGTCCTCGACAATTTTTTCCGACAGGGCGAACGAGTTTATAGATACGACGCAATTGATTGAAGCATGTAGGCAATACGAGCATGTTTTGATCAAACAGCTTGGTGAACATACTTCTGTTCCAGGAACCGAGTATGAGAAGAAGGAATACCAAGCGTCCGTCTCTCCCGTGACAAATAAGTGGATGGGCATCCTGCGGTCAATTGAGTTTCGCTTGAACACACCACTAAGTATTGACGCCTCGGTATTTATCTGCCGTGGCGACCTCGATATCCAACAGACGGGTGGCAATGAATTGGTCCATTGGCAAAGTGTTTTGCTTGTCAATGACGTCGAGGTAGGCACGATCCAATTGCATGCATTGCGGCTAAATAGTCGAATCTATGATAGTTGGAGGAGTGACAAGTGATGGACTGATATAAGTCTATCGCTTGTTAGCATGACGATTCTTCTCTTCAACCGGTGAATGGGATTGTTTGAGTATCAAGCCAGGAGATAGAGGTCATATGAAAAACATCACTACACATATTATTGGAGCTGGAATATCTGGCTTGGGAAGCGCTCATTTTTTACAAAAGCGCGGCTTTCCTTCTATCGTTTATGAGTCCCAGATGCAGGCTGGTGGACGAGCGGGTTACGTGAAATGGGAGAACGGTTTTTTTGAAACCGGAGGAAAAAATTTCGCGGACTCGTGGTCTGACTTTTTCGAGATACAGGATGATCTAGGAATCTCCGAACGTGATCAACAACATGGTTCTTTGCACTTGCTATTGGATGGCAAGCTGAAGAAGTTCGATAAGCGCATGGGGTTGTCTGAAATCATTAATATGATGCGATATGTCGGCGTGACAGGTAGTCTTCAACTGAACAAAATTATTCGGTATAAGGTTAAGAACAGCCGCAACCTTAACTTCGATGGCGGACTTATTTCTGAGCTAGAGCGAGCTTATGACCATGCCCCTGTGACGCATCATTTTCATCGTAAGTTATGCAAGGGGCCCCTGCGTATGTTTTCTATTATTGGTGGCGGTGCAGAGCCAGAAGAAACTTATTTTTCGAATCTAATGCACGTACTGCCATTTGGCATTGGCAAACTAAATACTTTTTCCAATGGCATTGGGCATTTTTTCGAGACTCTTTCACAAAATCACAAGGTTCGCTTTAACACAACGGTGAAGGAGATTCTTATCGAGAAAGAGAAAGTCACCGGGCTTTGGATTCATCACGAAGGTGAAGATGTAAGAGTCGACGCCGAACATGTCCTTTGCAGTTTGCCACTTCATCAGTTCGCAAAATTGATCAAATTGCCCGACCATGTCGCGGACGCAGTCCGGGCCGTACGCTACTTCCCCGTGGCTCTAATAAATGCGGAATACGAGGACGATGTATTTGATCAACACTGTCAGTCTATTATGTTTGATGAGCGTTACCATCTTGGCCACTGTTCAGCGAACCGATCTTACAAATTAAACTCCGTTCGTTTTACGGTTTCGGGTCGAAAGGGCCGAAGCATACTACACCTGCCTGACGAAGAATTGGTGAAAATTGCCGAAGAAGAGTTTTCAACCATACGGCCAATTCGTTCACCGAGAGTTCGCTACCATGTTCAAAAACACTTAGGGGGAATGTGTGCTTATGGGCCGATGCACACAGAAACAAAGAAAGTTATTTGTGATTTTGTTAAGGGAATCGAGGGATTGGAAATCGCAGGCGACTATCTGGAAGGCCACAATATGGGGCATTGTCTAGTTTCTGCTAGGAAAGCCACAGAGAATATTATTAATAGTGCAACGAATGGGAACAAACTTCGTCAGGCTTCATAAGCACGGCTTCATAAGCACGGCTTCATAAGCACGGCTTCATAAGCACGGCTTCGTGATCCCCTCCTTCGATTACTGCGAATGCCCAACGGTGATAGAAACCCGACAACTTACTAGTGGTGTTGATTTGCAAGCTTGAAGAAAGCCAGGCAACTAAATATGCTAAAGCCGAGTCCAGAGAACAACACACAAAATAAAAGTGAACAATCGATTTACGACCACTTTGTGAAAGAAAACCTGCCTAGTATTGATGATTGGCCAGATTTGATTGGGTTGGAGGACTTCGATTTTCCGGGCTCTCTCAATTGCGCGACTGAATTGTTGGATCGAGCGATTGACGAGGGTTACGGTCATAAGGTTGCCATTGTTACGGCTGAGCGCTCCTGGACCTATCAGCAGGTCCTGGAACATACGAACCAAGTTGCCAATTACTTAATGAATGAATTGGGCGTTATTCCTGGGAATCGCGTACTGCTGTATTCCTACAATAATGTAATGGCTGTTTGTTGTTGGCTCGCCATTGTCAAGTTGGGTGGAGTCGTGGTTGCGGCCTTGCCTTCCTGTGGCATTGAAAAATTGGTTTCTATTGTTCACCGGGCTCAAGCCTGTGTTGCTTTATGTGATAGTCGATTGGAAGAAGATCTGAAGAAAGTAAAGAGAAAATCCGGCACCCTGCATACAATCAAGACTTTAAGTGCCTCGCCAATGAGCGACCCGGACGTCTTGGCACAATCCGATACGTTTACCAACGCTCACACAGCCGCAGATGATGCTTGTTTGATTGCGTTTACCTCGGGAACGACCGGGGAGCCAAAAGCTGCAGTCCATTTTCATCGAGATATACTGGTAGCGAGTCGGGTCGCGGGAAAAGAAGTCTTTCGCGGTAGCGAGGAAGATGTATTCGTTGGGACTCCTTCGTTGGCGTTTGGGTTTGGCCTGGGCTCGCTATTATTCTGCCCTTTCTACTGCCGCGCGACTTCTGTGTTGATTGAAAAGCCCACACCGCTGGGTTTGTTACGTGCAATCGAGCAATATAGGGCTAGCTTGGTATTCACTTCAGTTTCTTACTATGAACAGATGGGAAAGCACTCACGAGAGTATGATCTCTCTTCATTGAGGCTCTGCGTCCCGGGCGGAGAAGAGATACTACCCTCAATCTGGAAAGCTTGGAAGGAGAGAACCGGACTCTCATTATTTCAAGGCATTGGCTCATCAGAGATGTTATATTTGTATATCGGAACGGTACAAGAAGATCTCCCCCCAGGCTGCGTAGGAAAGCCAATACCAGGGTATGAGGCCACCGTGATGGACCATGAAGGAAAAGAGCTACCCGTCAATCAAGTGGGTCAGCTGGCAGTAAAAGGCCCTATCGGGTGTCGTTACCTAAATGATAAACGTCAAAAGGATTTCGTTGTCAACGGTTGGAACGTAACGGACGACCTATTTCACAAAGATGAAGCCGGTTACTTCTGGTTCCATGGAAGGGTGGATAACCGGATCATAACCGACACTGTCGCTGTGATTGCAACGGAGGTTGAAGAAGTTTTATTACGCCACGATTGGGTAGCAGAATGTGCAGTCGTAGGCGCACCCGGTAAACAACAGAATTCTACCGTCAAAGCGTATATCGTATTAGAAAAAAGTGCGGGCACACTTGAGTCTGACAATATCAAGAACCAGCTTGAACGACATGCACAATCATCGCTGACACCGCAACAATGCCCGCGTTTATATGAAATCGTTGATAATCTTCCTAGAACCACATCGGGAAAGATTCAGCGTTACAAACTTCGCCAACTGGCCAATGGAGAAAGTCAGGGAAAGTGCTGATGCCCAGTTTTGCTCAACATAGAGACGCTCAAGAACCGACTCTGCTCGAACGTGATTTTGCTTACCCTGAGAGCCTCGGTTTATTTCAGAAGATACTGCTGACAACCGATGGTACGGTAACCCGTCTTCTCGAACTGTATACTGGCGAAAAAATAAAAGTTCAAAAGCTTGAACAGAATATTCGTGTAGGCAATGTCTCGCCAATTCTCAATTACAATGAGGAGGGACCGATACTTTATCGAAGGATACTGCTATGTGGCCGTGTGAACAAGTATGTGTACGCTGAGTCAGCGCTAGTATTCGAAAGGCTGTCCCGGGATATTCAGTATGGGTTGCTGGAAACAGATATCCCCATTGGACTGATGTGGAAACAAGAAAAGACAGATATGTATCGAGAAGTCATCGAATGTAAAATCGAGTCATGTGAGAAGGCATCCGCTGCGCTCGGACAAGATTTGGATGTTCCACTATTGGCTCGAACCTATCTGGTATTTAGCGAGCGGCAGCCATTCGGTGTGATTACAGAAAAGTTTCCTGTTACTTTTTTTACGGATAAAGAAATGATAGATAGGTTCTGATCACCACAGTGGTTACATCTACGGGGCGCTGAAGATACGGCTGGACAAGTGCTCATTCTCACCTGGGTACAGATCTTCTAAATCTCCAGGCAGGGCGGCAACTCAACTGTCTCATGTCTGATGCCGCCTCGCCTGGGGATCGGGTACTTTGGGCAGCTTCTTCCGGCAGTTCTCACATTGGGCCGGACTGCGGTGGACAAACTCCGCCATTGCTTTCTCGCACCAAGGTTGGCCGTATTGCGCTAGTTTGTCCAGGCAACGACGAAGCGTCCATCATCGCATCGCAAAAACTTGCCAGAGGCGTTATCGCGCCTTCGCAGTCGGGCGCATCGGCCCCCGAATGAGGAACGTGATTCCGGCGCGAGCGCCAAAATAGCCGCATATCTCCGACGAAGACCGAATCTATGGTGTGAAAGCGCCGTCGAATTGTGTATGGAAGGACGGTTCCGACGCATCATAGACTGACCGCGGGAGACAAAAGAAGATGAGGACTAGACTGAGATACTCGCTCGTCGGCGCAATGGCCGCACTGGCAGTGGCTGGCACCAATCTCGGCGTCATACAGGCCGAGGAATTGAAAATCGGTATGATCACGACCCTGTCCGGCGGTGGTTCCAGTCTCGGAATCGATGTGCGCGACGGGTTCTTACTGGCCATCAAGCAGGCCGGCGACCCCGAGGTCACGGTGCTGGTTGAAGATGATGCGCGTCGGCCCGACCTGGCCAAGCAGATCGCGACAAAGTTCATCCAACGGGATAAGGTCAGCGTACTCACCGGGATTATCTGGTCTAACCTCGCCATGGCGGTCGTGCCGTTTAGCGTGCGCCAGGGGGTATTCTTTATCAGTCCCAACGCCGGTCCGTCGGCGCTGGCGGGTCGCGGCTGCCACAAGAATTATTTCAATGTCTCGTGGCAAAACGACAATCTGCCCGAGGCAATGGGCGGCTACATGCAGGCCAATGGCTACAAAAAGCCCTTCATCATGGCGCCCAACTATCCCGCGGGCAAAGATATGATGACGGGCTTTAAGCGCTACTACAAGGGCAGCGTGGCCAAAGAGGTCTACACCAAGCTGGGACAGACCGACTATGCGGCCGAGATTTCGCAAATTCGCGCGGCCCAGCCAGATGCGGTGTTTTTCTTTTTGCCCGGTGGCATGGGGGTCTCGTTTATCAAACAATATGCCCAATCGGGGCTCAAGATACCGCTACTGGGCCCCGGGTTTTCGTTTGATCAGAGCATTCTACAAGCCGTGGGCGATGCCGCCCTCGGGGTCAAAAATACCGCGCAATGGTCGCCCGACATCGATAAACCGGCCAATCGGGCCTTTGTGAAAGCGTTTCAGGCCGAGTATGGCCGCATGCCGTCCCTCTACGCCAGTCAGGGATATGACGCCGCCAATCTGATCTTGTCGGCCAAAGCCAAGGCCGGCAGCCCCAAGAAAAGCGCCGACGCCTTCCGCACAGCCCTTGAGGCGGCGCAATTTGCCTCCGTGCGGGGCTCATTCAAGTTTGCCCGCAACCACCATCCCATCCAAGACATCTATCTGCGCCAGGTGGTCAAAGAGGGCGATCTACTGACCAATAAGGTGATCGGTATTGCGATCCGCAATCACGCCAACGCCTACGTAAACGACTGTAGAATGTAAGCGTCTGCAAATTGTATCGACTGCGCAGGCATAATCTGCGAGATTTCGTGTTGTTGGTAGACGCGCCATGAACAGTGCCTTCGTCATTGAGCAAGTGCTGAACGGGACCCAATTCGGCGTCATGTTGTTCTTGATGTCGGCTGGGCTCACGCTAGGAGTGGGCGTGATGGGGCTGGTCAACTTGGCCCACGGATCGCTGTTCATGGTGGGCGCATTTGTCTGTGCCGCTTTGTCTGCCGCCAGCGGTTCGTTCTGGATCGGTCTCGGCGGTGGCCTCCTGGCAGCGGCGGTCACTGGCGCCGCCATCGAGATCGTGGTCATTCGCCGCCTCTACAATCGCGACCACCTCGACCAAGTGCTCGCCACCTTCGCCCTGATTTTGATTCTATCTGAGACCACGCGCTGGCTCTTTGGCGACCAGCCCCTCTATCTCGATATCCCCGATGCGCTGTCGGGCACCATCCCGCTGCCTGGCGGTGGCGGCTATCCGCTGTATCGCTTGGGCATCATTTTCGTGGGCTTATTCATGGCCGTGGGGCTGTATCTACTTATCAGCAAGACCCGGCTGGGCATGCGCATCCGTGCTGGGGAGTCCGATCGCGAGATGATCGGCGCTTTGGGGGTAGACATCCGCACGCTGTACACGGTGGTCTTTGCCCTCGGCGCCGCGTTGGCGGGCCTGGCGGGCGGGCTGATTGGCGCACTGCAGTCGGTGCAGGTGGGGATGGGCGAGCCGGTGCTCATTTTGGCCTTTGTCGTCATCGTCATTGGCGGCATCGGCTCGATCAAGGGGGCCCTGATCGGCTCGTTGCTCGTGGGACTCACTGATACCCTGGGCCGGGTATTTCTGCCCCAGATCTTTGCCCTATTCTTGCCGACCGCCGAGGCCACTACCGTGGGCTCGTCGCTGGCTTCGGTGGCCATCTACTTGCTCATGGCGATCATTCTGGCCTGGCGACCCAAAGGGTTATTTCCCGTCCATGGCTGAGCACCCCCACAAGGCGCTGTCGCGCGAGACCGTGGTCAACGGTGCTGTCATAGCATTGCTCTTGCTGCTAGCGCTCGTGGCCCACGCGCTTGACGAGCCATTCTACGTCTCGCTGGCCAGCCGCGTGGCCATTTTGGCCCTCGCGGGTGTGGGCCTCAATATCGCCCTGGGATATGGCGGCATGGTCAGTTTTGGTCACGCCGCGTTTTTTGGCCTGGGCGGCTACGTGGCCGGAGTGGCCGCCTTTCACGCCTTTGATGGCAGCGATTTCATCACGTGGCCGCTTGTGCTCGGGGGCAGCGATCAACTGCTGGTCGTTTGGCCCGTCGCCGCCTTGTTGGCCGCGCTGGTGGCGCTCGCCATCGGCGCGGTGTCGCTGCGCACAACGGGCGTGTACTTTATCATGATCACGCTCGCTTTTGCTCAGATGATCTATTACGTGGCCATCTCAGTGCCCACCTACGGCGGCGAAGATGGACTGCCGATATATGTGCGCAACCAGATGCCCCTGGTCGACAGCATGGATCCGCTGGTGTATTTCTTTCTGTGCTACGCCATGCTCCTCGCGGCCCTGATGTTCAGCAAGCGCCTAGCCGCATCGCGCTTTGGCACAGCGCTCGAATGCGCACGGATGAACGAAGCCCGACTGGCGACACTGGGCATTGCGCCATTTCCCATCAAACTGCTGGCGTTTACCGTATCGGCCGTGATCACCGCCATTGCCGGGGCCCTTTTCGCCGATCTCAATGGCTTTGTCGGCCCCTCAATGCTGTCGTGGCACCGCTCGGGCGAGATCATGGTGTTTGTCATTCTCGGCGGCGTCGGCCGTCTGTGTGGACCGCTGGCCGGGGCGGGATTGTTCATTATCCTCGAGACCCTCATGGGCGGATTCACCTCGCGCTGGCAACTCTTTCTCGGCCTGATCTTGCTGATCGTGGTACTATTTGCCCGAGGCGGCCTCATCGGCCTATTGGCGGGACCGCGGCGCCATGGCTAAGGCCTTACTCGAACTCCGCGGTCTGCGCAAGGCCTTTGGCGCCCTCAAGGCCAGCGATGGTGTGGATCTCACCCTATTGCCAGGCGAAATTCATGCCCTCATTGGCCCCAACGGCGCTGGCAAGTCCACGTTGATTGCGCAGGTAGCGGGATTCTTGCGCCCAGACGCGGGCGAAATACGACTGCTGGGGCAAAATGTATCGGCGCTATCGGTGGCGGCCAGGGCCCGAATGGGGCTGGGGCGGACATTTCAGGTGTCGTCGCTGGCTCCCGAACTGAGCGCCCTCACCCACGTGCTCTTGGCCCAAGAGGCCGCCGGCATATTGCATGGCTCGGCATTCTGGCACTTCTGGCGCTTCTGGGCCCGTCTGGGCAAAGATGCGGTGTCGCGGACGCAGGCCATGGAGGTCCTCGGCCGGGTCGGTCTCGAACCAGAACGCGCGTCGGTGTCGGTATCAGCGCTCTCTCATGGCGAGCGCCGGTTGGTCGAAATTGCCGCGGCCTTGGCCATGCAGCCCAAGCTACTATTACTCGACGAGCCCATGGCCGGCTTGGGTCCAGAGGGCAGCCGCCATTTGACCACGTTTTTGCAAACCCTCAAGGCCGACGCCGGGATTCTCTTGATCGAGCACGATATGGACGCGGTATTCGCGCTAGCTGACCGCATTTCAGTCCTGGTCTACGGCCGGATCCTCGCCACTGACACCCCGGAAGAAATCCGCCAATCGGAGGCCGTGCGCGAGGCGTATTTGGGAGATGGCTCGTGCTAGAAGTGTGCAGTATCGAGACATTCTACGGCCCGTCGCAGGCCCTCTTTGGCGTCGATTTGCACGTGGGCGAGGGCCAGGTGGTCGCGCTCTTGGGGCGCAACGGAATGGGCAAGACCACGACCATCCGCTCCATCTGCGGACTCACCCCAGCGCGCTCGGGAACCCTGCGCTTTGCCGGACACGACGTGCGCGGTATGGCGCCCCATCGCATCGCCCGGTTGGGGCTGGGATTGGTACCCGAGGGGCGGCGTTGTTTTGCCAATTTGAGTGTGCGGGAAAATTTATTGGCCACAGCACGCGGCACCGGCTGGACACTGACACGCGTAGAAGCACTCCTGCCGCGACTGGCCGAGCGCGCTGGACAATCGGCGCGCACGCTGTCGGGCGGCGAGCAACAAATGCTGGCCATTGGACGCGCGCTTATGACCAATCCGCGTCTCTTGATCCTCGATGAGGCCACCGAGGGCTTGGCCCCGCTGGTGAGGCGGGAAATATGGACGGCAATTTCTGCGATCAAGGCGGCCGGGCACGCCATTTTGGTGGTGGACAAACACCTCAAGGACCTCTTACCCCTGGCGGATGCATGCGCGATCTTGGAAAAGGGCCGCACGGTATGGCAGGGAACGCCAGCCGCGTTGCGCTCGGACCGGGCGCTGCAGGATCGCTTTTTGAGTGTGTGAGGGCGGACGCCCGCATTCACTATGGCTTTGGCCAAGTATTCGCCTGTGATAGGCTGAGCCATGGCAATTGTGCGCTCTACATGGTCGCAGTCTTCGTCGGGCACGCGCGACATCATTCAGTATATGGCAGGCTGCATGGCCGTCGCAGCCTTGGTCTTAGTGGCATGCGACAAGCCGCCCGCAGCGCCAGGGCGGACAAGCAGCGCCCTCGACAACCGCGAGCAGCAGCTCGTCCGCTACATCGACGCCGAGCGCGAGGCCGCGATCGAGTTCCTCGAACGCACCGTCAACGTCAATAGCGGCTCCCTGAATCTAGAAGGCGTGCGCGCGGTCGCCGAGCTGTACCACGAACGCTTTGCAGCAATGGGCTTTGCCGTACGCTGGGTGAGTATGGACGAGGTCGATCGCGCGGGGCACCTGGTCGCCGAACGCCGCGGGCCGCCGGGGCACGGCAAACGAGTCCTGCTGATTGGGCACCTCGATACCGTGTTTGAGGCAGACAGCGAATTTCAGCGCTATGAGCGGGTCTCGCCGACTGTGGCCCGCGGCCCCGGGGTCCTGGATATGAAAGGCGGCAATGCCGTCATCGTCTATGCCCTCGAAGCGCTGCACTCGATCGGTTCACTTGATAAGGCCACGATCACGGTGGTTCTTACTGGCGATGAGGAATCGACCGGCAAGCCCCTGAAGGTGAGCCGAAAGACGCTCATTGATGCGGCCAAGGCCAGCGATATCGCCCTGGGGTTTGAGGGCGGCATTGGCGGTCCCAATACCGTGACCGTAGCCCGGCGCGGATTTACCAGTTGGCGGCTGAAAGTGAGCGGCAAGGGCGGCCATTCATCGGGGATTTTTTCCGACCACGCTGGCGCCGGCGCACTATACGAGTCTGCGCGGATTTTGTCGGCATTTTACGACCAGCTGCGGGGGCGGGAAAACATTACCGCCAATGCAGCGCTCGCGATTGGCGGCACATCGGTCAAGCATCAGCCCGATGAGTTCTCAGGACAGGCATTTGGCAAGAACAATGTCATTCCACAAGAGGTAATCGTCACGGGCGATCTGCGCACCCTCGACGAAACCCAGCGACAATGGGCAAAAGACGCCATGCGCGCGATTGTCACCGCAGACCATCTGCCCCATACCTCAGCTACGATCGCGTTTCGCGACTCCTATCCGCCCATGGCGCCAACGCCGGGCAATCGCGCCCTGGCCACCATCCTCGACAAAGTCGGCGGCGACTTGGGTTTGGGCCCCATCGAAGTGATCGCACCCGGTCGTCGCGGTGCCGCCGATATCTCCTTTGCCGCGCCCCACGTCGAGGGCGCGCTGGCCGGCTTGGGAGTCACGGGTTCGGGCTCCCACAGCGTCGAAGAGACCATCGATTTGCCATCCCTCGCCATCGCCAGCAAGCGTGCGGCAGTCTTTCTCCATCGCCTCATCCAACCCGAATAGGCTCCTTGGATGATTCGCGAACCACCCTATGACCAAGTTTGAGCAGTTCCGCAACCGCACCTTTGCGTCTACGATGTATAGACCATTCTCGATGGCGCGACTGTCTCCATTTGGGAAGTGCGCCCTTGGGACTCAGACGAGGATACGACACAATGAGTACATTTACCGATAAAGTTGCAATCATTACTGGTGGCGGTACGGGCATTGGCCTGGCGGTTGCGCGCAGATTCGTCACGGGCGGGGCCAAGGTCGTCATTACCGGGCGACGCGAAGAACCACTAAAAGTCGCGGCGAGCGAACTCGGTGAAGCGGTTCGCTATATCAGTGCCGACGTCAGTCGTTCTGGCGCGAGCAAGGACATTGTCGCCTTTGCTCTGAAACAATTCGGCCGTATCGACATTTTGGTCAACAACGCCGGCTACGGCTTGATTGGCCCCTTGGCGACTACGTCCGACGAGGAGCTCGATCAGGTATTGGCCGTCAACGTCAAAGGGGTGCTCGCCATGACGCGCGACGCCCTTGCCGAGTTGGAGAAGAATCGCGGGTCGGTCATCAACATCAGCTCGGTCGGCGGGCAAGCGACATTTCCCGGCGCGGCCGCCTACAGCGGCACCAAGGCCGCCGTGGACCGCGTTACGCGCTCGCTGGCGGTCGAGCTCGGCCCGCAGGGCATTCGAGTCAACGTGGTATCGCCAGGGGCCACCGAGACGGCCATGTACGATCAGGCGATTGGCATTGAGAGCGATGCCTCGCAGCAGACCATTGCCCAGACGCCGCTGCAGCGCCTCGGGACTCCCGACGACATCGCCAAAGCCGTGGTATGGCTGGCCAGCGATGATGCCGCTTGGGTAACGGGACAGATTGTGCAAAGCAGCGGCGGATTCATGCTGTGATTGAATACGCCTGATCACGTACGCAAGCGCGTAGAGATCGCGCACCAGTCTGCGATCGCCAACTGGCGCGATTGTCCATGGACGTGGCGCCCGGGTACAAGCACCTGTGGCGTATCGGTGAAAAACTAGGCCAATGACGTTGCAAATGCAGATCAATGGCCGGTCAGTTGCGCTACCGACGCATCTCGCGTCCAAGCCACTACTACACGTGCTGCGCGACCATCTGGGTCTCGTCGGCAGCAAGTTCGGTTGTGGCGTGGGAGTTTGTGGCGCGTGTACCATCCACGTCGACGGACAAGCCGCCCGCAGCTGCGTCGTGATCACACGCAGTGTAACGGGCCGCTCGATCACGACCATTGAGGGCCTTGCCGGCACTGCGCAGGGCATCGCAAACGGCACCACAAGGGACCAAGGCCGCCAGACGTACCATCCGCTGCAACAGGCATGGATCGACGAACGCGTTCCCCAGTGTGGTTACTGTCAAGCCGGTCAATTGATGACGGCGTCGGCCCTACTACAGGCCAATCCGTCGCCAACCGAATCCGACATTCGCGAGGCCATGCGCGGCAATCTATGCCGCTGTGGAACTTATCAGCGCATTATCAAGGCCATCACTCGGGTCGCCGAGCAAAGCGAGCCCGACAATGGCCGGGAAACGGCCATATCCGGAGGCCAGTGATGGGCACAACGAAGATATCGCGGCGTGGATTTCTGCGCGCCGCAGGCTGGAGCGCCGTAGGCATTACCGTGCTATCCGGTGCGGCGGCAACTGGCTGTGGCCTATTGCCGCCCCTGCCCTATCGCGGCAGCCCGAGCATCGCCGAGGCCGGCGGCTGGATACAGCTCTTGCCCAGCGGCGTGGTGCGCGTGGTGTCGCCGCGGCAGGAGATGGGACAAGGCATCTTTGCCGCCATGGCCGTCATTGTCGCCGGAGAGCTCAATCTCGCCCCCGCCGATATCGAGGTCGTGCCGCTGTCGACCTCGGACATGAAGGAAGTGCGCGCGACGGTGGGCAGCGATTCGGTACGCGATTTTTCCCATCCCTTGGCTATCGCGGCAGCAACCTTGCGCTCGGAGCTCGCCCGTCGGGCCGCAGCGCAACTCGCCGTCCCTGTGCGGACGTTGAGGCTGCATCAAGGTGGGTTTGAAACCGCCGAGGGCGAGCGCATACGCCGAATCGAACTTTCCGCGCTGGCGGCGGGCAGGGCCGTGGTCATCGACCCCAGCGAACATGCCCCGAATCCGGCCCCGCAGGCATTCAGTCGCGCATCTTCTATGAGCGAGCGCGGCCCAGACCGTGACCAAATACCTCCACAGCTACACGATATCGTCACCGGGGCGCCCGTTTATGCGGCCGACGTGATGTTGCCGGGCATGCTCCACGGTCGCATGCTGGCGGCCCCAATGCAGGGGGCGCAATTGGCTACAGTGTCATTTGCCCGTGCGCGGCAAGTAGACGGCTACGTGACTGCGATAGTCGATCGCGAACGCCAGCTGATCGGCGTTGTCGCCCGAGATCGATTTTGTCTCGACGATATCGCTCGTGCTGTTGAAGTCGAGTGGCAAACGCCACCACCTTTTGAGCAGGCTGATATAGACCGCGCCATCGACGTCGACCGCGCCATGGCCGAGGGCCTGGAACACGCGCTTGCCTCGGACGATATCGACGATGGAGATGCCTGGGATGTCGATCTGCGCATCGACATCCCTCTAGCGGCTCACGGCACCATCGAGCCCAGATGTGCCGTGGCCCGGGTCGAGGGCCGCAAGGTCGACATCTGGACTGGCAGCCAAGATCCGTTCTATGTCCGCGCCGTCATCGCACGCACGCTGGACCGCGATGAAGACGACGTCATCGTCCACAACCGGCGCATGGGGGGCGCCTTTGGCTCGCGCACAATTTGCACTGTGGAACGCGATGCGGCGATCTTGGCCCAGGCGGCGCAAGCGCCGGTCAAGGTGCAGTGGTCGCGGCCGGACGAATTCAGCCGCGGTTTTCACCGGCCGCCGTCGAGCCACCGCATTCGCGCCCGCTTGGGCCGCGACGGTCGGGTGGCCGATTGGTGGCACGGCTTTGCCTCGGGTCATGTGCTCTTTACCTCGGCAGCACTGCCGCCGTGGCTGCAGACGGTGACATCGCTGGTGGCCGATAAAGGCGTGGGTCGGGGCGCGGTGCCGCCGTATCGCATGCGTCGGCGCCGCATCGAATTTTCCGATGTCAGGCTCCCCATTGATACCGGGCCGTGGCGCGGTCTCGGCGCCGCCCCCAATACCTTTGCCGTCGAATCGGCGATGAATCAACTCGCGCGCAAGAGCGGCACAGATGCCGTGCGCTTTCGCCTCGACCACCTGGGAACCGAACGCAAACGACTGGCGGCATGCATCAAACGGGCGGCCGAACTCATCGATTGGCATCGGCCGCGCGCAGCCAAGCTTGGCGTGGGCATCGCTTGCGGTCGCTACAAAGACATGACCGATGTGGCAGTCGCCGCCGAGGTGCAAGTACAATTCCATGACGGTGATCACGGCGGCGAACACCGAGACAGCGACGCTGGCCCCACCGGTTCGGGTGGCCGACAGTCCACGGGAGCGTTCAGCGTCCGGGTCCTGCGCATGACCTGTGCGCAAGATTGCGGCCTGGTGCTCATGCCCAGTCAAGTGCGGGCACAAATCGAGGGAAACTTGCTGTGGGGGCTCGGAATGGCTTTGATCGAGCGCTTGCCTGTGGCCGGCACCCAAGTGGCCGCCGGTTACTTCAGTGAGTCGCCTTTGCCCACGTGCGCGGATACGCCCCGCATCGATATCGCCCTACTCGGCACCGATCAGGGCGAGCCAGCGGGAGCCGGGGAGCCCGCCATCGTTGCCGCCGCCGCCGCTATCGCCAACGCAGTGGCCGCAGTGACCGAGAGCCAACCCACGCGGCTGCCGATCATGTAGCGCAGACCTGTTGCGGGCGCAATGCCCAGCTGCAAACGGTTCGTAGATATAGGCCATCGAACTTTCGCTGAGCATGATACGTTCAGAACACTGCGGTTTACCATCGCCCTTTCGACGATAAACGTAGTGGACGCATCGGGGTCTCGTCGTCTATACGTACTGTATGCGCCTGTATTGGCGCCTTTGTACGTCCCGAGGAGTTCGCCTGATGAACACAATAAGACCGCCCCACCAGCGGCGCAGGACCATCAACCGCCGCACATTTCTCAAGGCCAGCGCTGTTGGCGGCGCAGCCCTCATGACCGGCTGCCGCAAGTCGGCACAGGTGGCGGGGCCGCGGACGATTAAGCTGGGCTATGTCAGTCCGCAAACCGGACCGCTGGCCCCGTTTGCCGAAGCCGACGAATTTGTCATTGCCGGCGTGCGCAAAGCCCTCGCTGGCGGCCTTCAGCTGGGCGGGAAATCGCATCCGGTGGAAATCATCGTCAAGAATAGCCAGTCGGATCCAAACCGCGCCGCCGAGGTTACCAACGAGTTGATCCTCTCCGACGAGGTCGACATGGTGTTGGTGGCGTCTACCCCCGAGACCACCAATCCGGTATCGGATCAATGCGAGATTGGCGAGGTTCCCTGCGTCTCCACGGTGGCCCCTTGGCAGTCGTGGTTTTTCACCCGCGGCGGCGATCCGGCCCAGGGCTTTGACTATACCTATCACTTTTTTTGGGGTCTCGAAGACATCATCGCGGTCTTCACCGATATGTGGAGTCAGCTTGAGACCAACAAAGTCGTGGCTGGCCTTTTCCCCAATGATGGCGACGGCAATGCTTGGGCCGATGCCAAAAACGGCTTCCCACCGGCCTTGGAAAAGCAGGGCTTTCGCCTGATCGACCCCGGCCGCTATCAGAATCTGACCGACGATTTCTCGGCACAGATTACTGCCTTTAAAAGCGACAGTGCCGATATTGTAACCGGCGTCGTGATTCCACCGGATTTCACCACGTTTTGGGCCCAGGCCAAGCAGCAGGGCTTTGCGCCCAAGGCGGCCTCCATCGGCAAGGCGCTGCTCTTTCCCGTGGCCGTCGAGGCCCTGGGCGAGGCGGCTAACAATCTATCGACCGAGATTTGGTGGAGCCCCAACCATCCCTATACCTCGTCTTTGAGCGGACAGGCTTCGTCGGCATTGGCGTCCGAGTACACCAAGTCCACGAGTAAGCAATGGACCCAACCCATCGGCTTTATTCACGCGCTCTTCGAAGTCGCCGTCGACGTACTCAAACGCAGTGCCGAAATCGGCAATGCCAAGGCCACTCTAGATGCGTTGGCCAAAACTGACATGCGCACCGTGGTGGGCCCGCTCTCGTGGGGCAAGGGGCCGGTGAAAAACGTGGCCAAGACCCCGCTCGTGGGCGGACAGTGGCGCAGCGGTGGTGATTTCAAATACGATTTGGTTATCACCAGCAATAAAAGTGCGCCCGATATCGCCGCGACGAGCAAGATGGAGCCCCTCGCGTGAGCCAGGGCACTGAGAGCTGCGTTGCTCTTCGGTTGCTGGGCTCCTGACGAACGTACGAGCAGTAGGTCTAGTCTTGATGGAGACATGATATGGCGTCAGTATTGCGTATGGAAGGGGTCAGCAAGCGCTACGGCTCGCTGCAGGTGACCGACAATTTGGCCCTGGAACTCGAAGAGGGCGAGGCCCTCGGCATGATCGGGCCCAATGGCGCTGGCAAGAGCACGATTTTTCGCCTGATCACCGGCGCGGTACAGCCGGATGCGGGGCGTATTTTCTTCGAGGGTAATGAAATTAGCACGATCGCGCCTCACCATCGCTGCCGCCGCGGTATCGGCCGCACCCATCAAATTCCCCACCCGTTTGCCAGAATGACGGTATTTGAAAATTTGCTGGTCGGAGCCGCCTTTGGCGGTCAGCAGGCGACCAGCGCCAGCTACGATGAATGCGCCCGCATTCTTGAGCAATGCGGCTTATTGGCCAAAGCCAACGATCCCGCGGGCTCTCTCACCCTTCTCAATCGCAAGCGACTCGAATTGGCACGTGCCCTGGCAACCCAGCCCAAGGTCCTCTTGCTCGACGAGATTGCCGGAGGGCTCACCGAGCATGAGTGCACCGAATTGGTCACCATTATTCGCGACATTCACGCCAAGGGGACCTCGATTATCTGGATCGAGCATATCGTTCACGCCTTGGTAGCAGTGGTGGGTCGATTGATCGTCATTGATGCCGGTCGCAAGTTGGCCGAAGGTCTGCCCATGGAAGTGATGGAGCATCCCGACGTCCAGCAAGTATACATGGGGATCAGCGCTGAATGAAACTTTTACAGACACATGGGTTAGAGGCCTTCTACGGTGATTTTCAAGCGCTGTTTGGCATTGATATCGGCATTGACGAGGGCGACACCGTATCGATCATCGGTTCTAACGGCGCCGGCAAGAGTACGTTTCTGCGTTCGATCACGGGGCTCCTTGAGCAGCGCGCCGATGCCATTAGCTTTGTTGGTGCGCCCATTGGTGACCTCCCCCCGGACGAAATCGTCAAGCGCGGCATTGCCATGGTGCCCGAGGGCCGCAGGCTGTTTCCGTCGCTGAGCGTGGAGGAGAATCTACTCTTGGGCGCGTATAGCAAGCGCCCGGGGCCATGGACGCTCAAGCGCATCTACGAGCTATTTCCGTCGGTGCACAAACGCCGGAACAATCCCGGCACCGCACTCTCTGGCGGCGAGCAGCAAATGGTCGCCATCGGGCGGGCGCTGATGTCGAATCCGCGGCTCCTATTGTGCGACGAGATTAGTCTCGGTTTGGCACCGGTCACCATCGCCCGGCTGTACGAGGCCATGCCCATCATCAAGCAAGAGGGCACCACAGTCTTGGTAGTCGAGCAAGATATCCAAAAGGCATTGGCGGTTGCCGATCGGGTGTACTGTTTTCGCGAGGGCCAGGTCGTGCTCGAAGGGCGGCCAGACGAACTCAGTCACGAGAGTATCAAGAATGCCTATTTTGGCATTTGAGCACGGGAGGTCTACGATATGGAGTGGCTCGACGTCATCTTACAAGGCACGTTACTGGGCGGTCTGTACGCGCTTTTCGCAACCGGTCTATCGCTGATTTTTGGCGTCATGCGGCTGGTGAATCTAGCCCATGGCGATCTCATTGTCGTGGCCGCATTCTTGGCCTTTGCCGTCGTGGAAAACCTCGGGCTGCATCCGCTGCTGTCTCTCCTCATCGTCGTGCCGCTGATGTTCGTGCTCGGCTATGTACTTCAGCGCGCCATCTTAAACCGGACCATCGGCGATGACGTGCTGCCACCGCTCTTGGTGACCTTCGGACTCTCAATTATTGCGCAAAATGTATTGCTCGAGATCTTTTCTGCCGATAGCCGCAAATTGCAGGTGGGCGCCATGGAGACCGCCAGTGTTTCATTGAGCAGCGACATCACCATCGGCCTGTTCCCGGTCCTGATCCTCCTCACCGCCGTGCTCGTAGTCGCAGGATTGCAGGCGCTCTTTTATCGCACGACGCTGGGGCGGGCCTTTCGCGCCACCTCAGACGATCCTGAAGCTGCGCGACTCATGGGCATCGACAATCGCCATATCTTTGCCTTGGCCATGGCCATCGCCCTGGCTGTGGTTGCCGTTGCCGGGGTGTTTTTGGCCGCGCGCACCAATTTCGATCCCACCACTGGGCCGGCGCGTCTGCTCTATGCGTTTGAGGCGGTCATTATCGGCGGTCCGGGCAATCTTTGGGGCACGCTCTTTGGCGGTATCGTGCTCGGCATTGCCCAATCAATCGGCGCCAAGATCGACCCGGGCTGGCAGATCCTCGCCGGGCATTTGGCGTTCTTGCTGGTTCTCATGATCAAACCAAATGGACTCTTTCCCCGGGGGCGCGCGCTATGAATACCTCATCGGGCTATCTTGTCACCCGCGCGACAACGGGCAGTCGCGCCGGCATCATTCTCGCCATCGTCGGCCTAGTGCTGCTGGCTTCGGTGCCGCTTTGGGCCGGTCGAGACGATATGCGTTTTATCGTCGAGATCTCTTACATGCTGGCGCTGGCACAGATGTGGAATCTGCTCGCCGGTTATGCCGGTCTGGTGTCTGCGGGGCAGCAGGCCTATGTCGGCTTTGGCGGCTATGCCCTCTTTGTCGGCGCGATGTACCTCGGTCTGCCGCCAATTGCCGCCTTGCCCCTGGCCGGTATCGCGGCCGCCATCGTCGCCCTGCCAGTGGCGCTACTCATCTTTCGCCTGCGCGGCGCGTATTTTGCCATCGGCACCTGGGTCGTCGCCGAAGTCTTCCGCCTTGGCTTTGCCCAGAGCAGTACCCTCGGTGGCGGTTCGGGGCAGAGTTTGCCGGCGCAGGTTGTGCGCGGCATCGCGTCCGATCGCGCCAGTCGCGAAATGGTCATCTACTACACTGGTGTGCTCTTGGCCGTGGCCACGCTCGCCCTGGTGTATATGATTCTGCGCTCGCGCCATGGTTTGGCACTCACGGCGCTTCGCGACTCGGAGCCGGCATCCGAGAGTGTTGGCGTGGATAATTTTCGCACCAAACTCTTGGTCTACGTGATCACGGCCTTTGCCACTAGCGCGATTGGGGCGTTGATTTTTCTGCAGAAACTGCGCATTTCGCCCGACGCTGGCTTTTCCATGAGCTGGACCACCGACGTGATCTTCATCGTCATTATCGGCGGCATTGGCACCATCGAGGGCCCCCTTTTGGGTGCGCTGGTATTTTTCGCCCTGCGGGCCCTGCTCGCCGATTATGGCTCCCTGTATTTGATCATGTTGGGAACATCGGCCGTCGTGGTCATGCTCAAAGCCCGGCAGGGGCTATGGGGGCTGATTGCCGAGCGCTACGATATACATCTATTTCCGGTCAAGCGCCGTTTGCACCTGACAAATAGGACGCCGGAATGATGGGTGTATAGAACGGAGGCAAGGCGCCTACGTCCCAATGCCAGGCCGCCTCGGCATTTTGCTGCCGGCGGCGCCTACAGGGTCTTTTTGCCCTTGGCGATGATGCTGTCGTAGTATTGGGCTATCTGTTTGCCTTGCGCGAGGGCGGCTTCGGCTTTCTTCTTCTCGGCCAGAACCGCGGCCTCGATGGCCTCGTAGCTGCGTTGGCCAGCATATGGCCGTCCGTTGATGAAAATCGACGGTGTTCCACGTACGCCGATGGCCTGCATTTGCTGGCGATGGGTGCGTAACATATCTTTGCAGCTCTTGCCCTGCATATCGCTATCAAAGCGCGTCATATCGAGGCCAATCTCAGAGGCCAGGCCCGTCAGGGCTTCTTTGCCCAGTTTGTCGCGGTCGAGTTGCGGACGACCGCTGTCCATATTCCAGGCGCTCGCCCATAGTTTATGCTCGAACTCCGGAAACTTGCCCTGCTTATGAGCCGCGCATGCTGCTAGCGCTGGCTCGGTGGCAATTTGCGGGTGAATCAGCAGGGTCTTGGTCACAACTTTGACGTCATCACCGTGGTTTTCCACCAGTTTCTGCATGGTGGGGCTCACCATCGCGCAGTAGGGACAGGCGAATTCAGATGCCTCTACGATGGTGACTTTGGCATGCTCGGCGCCGATAAAGGGGTCGTTGGCATTGTCTACTGGCACGTAATAGACCTGCTTGGGGTCTGGACGCCGCGGTTGTTGCCGCTGGGCGCCAGGGCGGGCGGCGACCTGCTGAACTTGTTTCTCGATCTTCTCGATGCGCGATAGCACCTCGTCGAGCTTTGCGTTATCGCCGCCAGAGGGTTGGCAGGCGGTGAAAATAAGGGCTGCTGTAGTGGCCGCAATTGCTGTAAGTCTCATGTCGATTTCCTGTTGCTTTATCAATTTTTTTTTCAATGGGTAATGGGAATGGTTTCTAGAGGTCTAGGTAATGATATATCATCGATAACGCGGGAATTATTTGTAGCGCATACACGTCTCTCCCAACACCGACCCAACAGCGGACAAGCGCATAGAGAGCGTGGCACCACGAATGACACCCCTGATACAAAACCCGGCTCTCGCTTATGGTCATGTTTCGCAGCCGAGTAAAGCCGCCGTACTCGGTCGCCGTACTCGGTCGCCGTACTCGGCCGTCATGCTCGACAACTGCAATCAATGACCACGTCGGCGCTCAGTCAGCGTCACGCGAGGAGTTAAGGGATGCAACACCTACACACCACGTGGCATAGACCGACGTTAGCGACAAAGCATTTCACGGCAGAGTATGAGATCACGAGTGATCTACGCCACCCTTTGTGGCGCCGCTGAAGCAGTTGCCGAGACCACGGCCACGACCAACGAGGCCAAGATCTCAGGAGCGTTATGTACTAGGCCTGCGTTGGGGGGCGCTCGATATCCCGGCCATAACCGACACAGAGCACCACAGCCGTGCTGAGCGCATCTTGGAGGCGGTATTGCGGGCCAACGATAACGGGCTCGCAAACCTCTACACGGGCGGATTGCTGCTTGGATTGCAACACCGTGAGCGATGTTGGCTCATCGCTGCTCCCCTCAATTCGGCAGCCCTTATCACCGCTCGACCAAGCACCGGCTCGACAGATGGGTGGCAAGCGACCGCCGGTTCGTCTAAGCCGCGTTACATTGGCTGCCCGGGCTGCCCGGGCCACCTCAATAGGCGCCGCAGGTAGGGCCGATGACTGTGCAGACACCCAGTCGTCGGCGTGCCATCGCGGCTCTGATTCAGCGGTGCTTTCAACCATACCAGCGGCGATTTCCAAAGGAATGTCGCCCGCGGCATCCAAAAAACTACCGGTATTCCAGCCCAAACCAGCATCGGTCATGGAATGAGCCCCCGCGCTATCGCTGCTCAACAGCGCTTGGCAAATGCGATTCGCCGCGGCGTTATGAGCCATCGACGGCGATTGCCATGCCGGTTCGACGACGCCCGAGGAGGCCCATGGTGAGGCGGCCCATAGCGAACCAGACCAGCCGCACAATATCAGCGCAGTCAGGAACGTGAGCCAAGTGGGGACGTGCCGGAACAAGACGAGGTTCATCCTAGCTGTCTTTATGGGCCAGGGCAAGCGAAACGACCTGACCTTCGTTTGAACCCTATGCCGCGACTTTTATGAAGGGGGACTGCGCCGTGGAAGAGGCGTTCAAAGAGGCGGCGGCTCAGACGGTGACCGCTCAATGGTGGTATGACAGCCGTGATCGTAACTGCATCCGGCGACGTCGGCCATGTCGATTTTTCGAAAATCATTTGGCAAAATTGCGTGCAGTCCGCGCGGCACGACCGCGATATACCGGCAATGAGGACTATGTATGAGCAAGAAAAGTAATCCATTAGCCGCGGTGCCTATGCGCACACTGGGATCCGAGTTCCGGGTATCGGCGGTATCTTTCGGTGCAATGGGCATGTCTGAATTCTACGGCCCCACCGAGGACCAAACGTCTCTATCCGTGCTGGAGGCGGCACTCGATCGCGGCGTGACCATGTTCGACACGGCAGACATGTATGGACGCGGCCACAATGAACAATTGCTCGGCCGCTTTATCGCCGATAACCCAACCCGGCGCAATCGCGGCGAGCTGCAAATCGCGACCAAATGCGGCATCGTCCGCGATTCCACGCACCATTATCGCCGCAGCGTCGACAATTCGCCCGCCTATATTCGCGCCGCCTGTGATGCGTCGCTCAAGCGCTTGCAGATTGACGTCATCGATCTCTATTACATCCACCGCATCGATAAAAGCGTCGATATCGTCGACACGATGGGGGCGTTGGCGGCGTTGGTCGCTGCGGGCAAGGTACGCTACGTGGGATTGAGTGAAGTATCGGCGCAGACCTTGGCCAAGGCCCATCAGGTACATCCGGTGACCGCGGTGCAGAGTGAATACTCGCTCTGGAGCCGGGACGTAGAAGAAGAGATACTGCCGGCGTGTCGACAGTACAACATTGGCTTTGTCGCTTACAGTCCACTCGGGCGCGGTTTTCTGACTGGTAAAATCGAGTCGGTGGATTCACTCAGCGACAATGACTTTCGCCGTTTCAACCCTCGCTTTCAGGGTGACAATTTCATGCGCAACCGACGTCTGCTCGACGCCGTGAGCACCATTGCCGAGCGCCATTCAATTACATCTGCCCAAGTTGCCCTGGCATGGGTGCTGTCGCGGGGAGACGATATTGTGGTCATTCCCGGGACCCGACGACTGCAGTACTTACAAGACAATATCGCCGCGGCGTCGGTCACCCTATCTGAAGCGGATCTCGGCGTTCTTGAGCGCGTCTTTCATCCCTCGGCGATTGCCGGAGATCGCTATCCGGCTGAGGGAATGAAGGGCCTCAATGGCTGAGTGATGCTCGACCAGCGATCGCCCAACAGTCGGCGTGCGGCGTCCGCGTTGTCTCTCGTGTTATAGTCCCATTCGGCATGGAATGGGATCATTTGCGTTTTTTTCTCGCCGTCGCCCGCAGCGGCAGTCTGACTGGAGCCACGCAGACACTGCGCACGAGTCCGTCTACCGTGGCGCGGCGGGTCGAGCTTCTCGAACAGGCGCTCGGCGTTACCCTATTCACTCATCACCAAACCGGATACCAGCTGACGGCCGAGGGCCAAACCATCTTCCATCATGCGGAATCTGTCGAAGAGGCGGTATTGAGCCTTGAGCGCAACGCCACCCAACAGATTTCCAACGTGGGCGGACTCGTACGGCTGGCCACGGCCGAGAACATGGCCAACTTTTTCGTCATCCCGGCACTATCGCAACTGACGGAGCGCTATCCTCAGGTCACCGTCGAGATCGTGACCGGTATCCACTCCATTAACCTCACCCGGCGCGACGCCGATATTGCCCTGCGTATGGCGCGACCACAGCGGGGCAAGGTAGTGGCGAGAAAATTGGCCGTGCTCGGCTATGCGCTATACGGCTCAGCCAGCTATGTCCAAAAGCGCGCATCGGCACGCGCAGGGACGGTCTCGGCACCTAGCCCCGATCGGAACGCGTATGCTGCAGACGCCTTGATCGCCTTTGCTGAAGAATATGCCCATCTCCCTGCGGCACAGTGGATCGATGACGCGCTCGCCGGCCGTCGCCCGGCCCTGATCACCTCGAGCCTATACAACCAAGTCGCTGCAGCCCGTGCGGGATTGGGCCTGGCGCTGTTGCCCTGTTTCCTCGGCGATCGGGACGAAGCTCTTGAGCGCGTATCCCCGCGGATTGATGAGGTGACGCAGGATATCTGGCTGGTGTTTCATCAAGACTTGCGCAGCGCCGCCCGGGTGCGCGTCGTCGCCGATTTTCTCAGCGACCTCGTGCACAATCACGCCGCCCTTCTGCGGGGATAGCTCTTACGGCAGCGCTGGCGCTTTGGCCGCCGATGGTGGGGGAATGTGCAAGAGTTCTGCGACCGTAGGAGTAACCTGGAGAAAGGAGACCTGGTCCCGCACCTTGCGCGCTTGGCCCCAGCGCTTACTACCCGGTGCGTAGACCAACACCGGAACATCGGTGTCGTCAGGATTGGCGCTGCCGTGGTTGGTTCCGGTCGGCACGGAGGTAATCACACAATCACGCGCCGCGCTGAACATCACTTGGCCAGAACGCTCGGGCACCGCCGAGTGGCACAGGGCGGTCTCGATATCGCCGAGGTCTTTACACGATGGACTGAAGCGATCGACGCGCACGGCGGCCGCTATCCCGGGAATGGCGGCAATCGCGGCCACTATCTGATCGAGAGCCTGGTCGCGCTCAGCCCGAGGTCGGGCGGCGAACGACGGCGTCATATACACACTAGAAGCTGCCAGCCCCCGTACCCACACGCCGTTCGGAGGTGGTGGTCCAAGCACGGCCCGTGCAGCACGTCGAGCAGCAGACGCAATCTCGGCCGGCGCAATGCGGCGGGCCCCCTCTCCGCGCGCTTGTTGCCGATCGACGAGGCGAGCAACGCCGTGATCGGCGGTGAGCACCACCGCGTATCCCCGAGGACCAAATTGCGCATCGAACTGCCGCCACAATTCCGCAAGGGCGCGATCCAGGCGCAACAAAATATCCAACCGCTCCCACGATTCCTGCCCCCAATGATGACCGATGTAGTCGTGGGACGAGAAACCGAGGGCCAATATATCTGCCACACCATCCCGACCCAGGCCCTCGGCCGCAACCGCCGCCAGCGCGGTGTCGATGATGATTTTATCCCCCATGGGAGTGTAGCGCAACGCACTGGCGGCAATGGCCGCGCCAGCTGCGCCAGCGCTGTGGGGAAAGGCGGTGTCAAAGACTTCGTTGACGCTCTCGCCCTCGGCATCATCGGGCGCCCCCGTCATCGATGCGTAATCAAAGTCCGGCAACGGCGTCCACACCCGAGAAAAGAGGTCGCTCACCGGAGCCTCACGATGTAGTTTATGCAACCATGCCGGCAACGAGGCGCTATAGAATCGACTGGTCGTCATCGCAGCCAAGCGGGAGTCGTACCAGATCGCCATGGTGGGACGACGGCCGAGAACGAGCCCGGCTGCGCGAGACTTGATGCTGATAGAGACCGACTTTGCCTCACCATCGCTGGCAATATGCAGCGCATCAGCAATGCCATCACTCAGCAACTGCGCCGACGATACCCCGGGGCCGGGCAGTGGGGTATTGTCCATGGACCAGACAGGATAGTCGTCGTCGACAATCGCCTCCCGTTCGCGCCGCCCCCCTTGGGCAGGGTTTGTCGGACGACGAAACCATGAGTTAGCAATAATTCCATGGATCCTGGGTAGAGCGCCTGTGGCCAGCGTCGCGTGGCCGGCTGCGGTATGGGTCAGGGCATACGGAATACGGGCTGTGGTGTAGTAGACGCCATCGCGGATCAAGCGTCCGAGACCTCCGCGTAGTTGCGGCACCACGGGATCGAACCACCAACTGGGCAGTTGGTCGATGACGATAAGTACGACGAGGCGCCGAGTTGCGGGGGCTCCAGGATGGGGCGAGCCCGCTTGCGCAGTCTCAAAGGTGGGGTCATCGCTGCTGGCGCGCTGGTCGGTTTTGTCCTTTTCACCATGGCCGGCAGACGGAGGCTGTTTACACCCCCCAAAGACCAAGACGACGGCCAGGACGGCGGCCGAGACGGCGGCCGAGACGGCGGCCGAGACGGCGGCCGAGACGGCGGCCGAGACGGCGGCCGAGACGGCGGCCGGGACCACCGAGGAACCGGCGACAAGTCCGGCTCCTTGTCCGATTGGGTGGTACGTTGAAGATCGCATACGCAGGTGGGAGTGTTTGTCAGCTGACCGTCCAGGTCAAGTCGAGGTCGATAACTTGCCCACGATACCGCCGATGACGCAGTGTGAGGTGGTGTACACGGTATCGCGCCCACTCCATATCCTCGATTGGCTCACTCAAGGTACTTCCCGGGCCACCGGTCTGCATGCGCCGCGCGCGCTGAAGCGGATGGTGCAATTATTGATATGGCTCTCGCTTCACCTGGGTATCGCACTGCCGGCGGCATGGGCTCAGGAAGTGAGCGTGGAAGGTGCCATGGGCGCGGGCCTATTCGGCAGCGATGCCGCGGCCACTGCGGATGTGCGCGCCGATATGCGCGGCGGGATTTCCTGGACCCCCGACACCGCCAATGACGTGGGCCTGGGCCCCCGCCTCCGTTGAAAC
>JAAUYH010192975.1_pt1 | contig 27384 bp, 28 predicted proteins | sample 7278061 | NCBI WGS metagenome assembly JAAUYH01 (sample SAMN14350203, study PRJNA611818) | marine sediment metagenome | isolation source: surface marine sediment (0.6m) | place: French Polynesia: Moorea | collected 2018-08
GAATTGAGCGTGAGGGACGCTGGGGTTTCCCCAGCTTGTCCAATCACGCTGTTGAGACTAGCTACCGTCTGAAAAATTTTTGTCGCATTAGAACTACTACTAAAAATCCTATAATTAGATTACTATATCTGGGAATTTCATTTTTAATAGTTAATATTTGGATTTATATTTTATGGCATAAAATATCTAAACCCAGACGAGGTAGCCGTTTGGTCTATCATTATTTGTTTCCTTTAAAACAAATGCTAGCCTTTTTATCGAACGCAGTAAATCGGATTTATGAAGTGAGAGAAATCATCTATATTCCCGATGGTTAATTAATAGTTTAAACGAAAAAATCTAATTTCTCAGTTCAGCAGGAAAATTGAGAGCTAACCCCCCGTTTGCAGCAGGAACGGCGTGGAAGGGAGGACTTTTGGCCAAATGGGCTCAAATATTGGCTATTTCTTTAAAAAACTGACATCTAACCCCTCAATTATTTTTGAGTAAATATAACTAGAAAATATTCTCCTTTTTGTAATAGTTTTATCCCCGAAATATTTAGCTTCTATTATCACTCAAATTATTTCGGACTAATTTTATAACCAATACTTATATTAACTCCGCATTTTTTAGAACTTTAGTACTGAAAATGACTCGAAATAAAAATCAATGAGGGGTTGGCGATCGCCTCAAAAAGAAAATTTCCATCTACTGTTTATGAACACTACAGAATTATTATCACTTTTTGCAACACAATTGTTTTCCAAAACAAAATTAGCTCTAAACTTCAATTATATGAAGTGTGAAAGTGGGTGATATTAATGAAAAAATTAATCAATAACCCTGAAGATGTTGTTCGAGAAAACCTAGCGGGTATGGCTGTTGCCCATCCAGATATTATCAAAGTACATTTTGAGCCTAACTTTATTTATCGTGCCGACGCACCTATCCAAGATAAAGTTGCGATCGTTTCTGGTAGTGGAAGTGGACATGAACCTTTATACAATGGTTGCGTTGGTTATGGAATGCTAGATGCAGCTTGTCCTGGTGAAGTTTTTACCGCACCTACTCCAGATCAGATGTTAGAAGCAGCCAAAATAGTTAATTCTGGTTCGGGAGTCCTTTATCTGGTTAATAACTACAGTGGCGATGTCATGAACTATGAGATGGCTGCGGAACTGGCAATGTCAGAAGGGATAAGAGTATTAAATATTATTATTGACGATGATGTTGCTGTTAAAGATAGTCTTTACACTCAGGGACGGAGAGGAGTAGGAACATCGGTCTTAGCAGCTAAAATTTGCGGTGCAGCAGCAGAAGCTAAATACGACTTAAAACAAATTGCCGAACTTACCCGTAAAGTTAATCTTAATGGTCGGAGTATGGGAATGGCTCTCACTTCCTGTATTACTCCTCAAAAAGGTACTCCTCTGTTCGACTTAGGTGACAATGAAATAGAATTTGGTATTGGCATTCATGGTGAACCAGGTCGTGAAAGATTACCCTTAAAAACTGCCGATGAAATTACCGAAATGATGGCACTTTCTATTATTGAAGACTCTGCTTATAAACGAGTTTTGAGAGAGTGGGATGAAGATAAGGAAGAATGGACAGATATAGAATTAATCGATCCTCCTTTAGCATCTGGAGATTCAGTCTTAGCTTTTGTCAATGGTATGGGAGGAACTCCACTTCCCGAATTATATATTGTCTACAGAAAATTAGCAGAAATTTGTGAGAAAAAAGGCTTAAAAATTGTTCGTAACTTAGTCGGAAGTTATATCACATCTTTAGAAATGCAAGGATGTTCGATTACATTGTTAAAGATGGATGATGAACTAATTAAACTCTGGGATGCTCCTGTGAACACTGTATCTTTTCGTTGGGGAATGTAGTAGTCTGTCAAAAGAGTTCGGAGTTAGAAGATTTAACTTTCATTTCTAACTTTAAAAAGTATTGTTCTATGTCCTTAATTATTTGCCAAAAATTTAGATCGATTAAGTTAAATATTGTCAATTAAATTATGCTCGAAAAAAAACAAATTATTGACTGGATAGACAATTTTACTGCTGTTATTGCTGAAAAGAAAGACTATTTAACGGAATTAGATGCAGCTATTGGCGATGCAGATCATGGGATTAATATGAATAGAGGTTTTCAAAAAGTAAGTGAAAAGTTGCCTACGGTTATCGATCGAGATATCGGGACAATTTTGAAAACTGTAAGTATGACTTTAATCTCTACTGTTGGGGGAGCGAGTGGGCCTCTTTATGGGACATTTTTTCTTAAAGCTAGTGCTGTTGCTGCTCAAAAAGAAGAGTTAACACCAGAGGAATTAGTCCAGTTATTACAAGCAGGTTTAGAAGGAGTTATGTACCGAGGAAAAGCACAGTTAGAAGATAAGACCATGATCGATGCTTTATCTCCTGCTGTAGATGCTTTTAAACAGAGTTTGGCTAATAATAATTCTGAGCTTGAAGGCTTGCAAAAAGCAGTTGATGCTGCTGAAGAAGGGATGAAAAAAACTATTCCTTTAATCGCGAGAAAAGGACGAGCTAGCTATTTAGGAGAAAGAAGTATGGGGCATCAAGACCCTGGCGCAACTTCTTCTTATTTGATGTTAAAAACTTTGCTAGAGTCTGTTCGGTAAGAAAATTAAAATTTACAACTCGCTTCGCTTGGGATAGCTATCAGCCCTTCGGGTTCAGTATTTGCTCATGGGGGAAACCCCCAAGACCGCAATACTTCACTATCAGCTATTAGCTCTTAGCTTTAACTAGAAAGCTTTATCATCAATACTCCCTACTCCCTATTCCCTATTCCCTACCCCTAAACTAAGTCTCTCGTTATTTTCGAGAATTGATGTAATTAATGGTTTCTCTTGTTCTTGTTTCCCATAGTCTACCTTTAGCAGAAAGTATTGCTAATTTAATTCAACACATCGTTAAAGAAGATGTGAATATTGCGATCGCAGCAGGAGTAGACGATCCAGAGCATCCTTGGGGAACAGATGTAATTAAAATTCAAGAGGCAATTGAGTCAGTATATAGTGACGATGGCGTTTTAGTTTTAATGGATCTAGGAAGTGCTGTTTTAAGTGCGGAAATGGCCCTCGAATTTCTTAGCCCAGAGCAACAAACCAAGGTAAAATTATGTGCTGCCCCTTTGGTAGAAGGCGCGATCGCTGCTTCTGTAATTGCTGCAACTGGAGCAAATTTAGAAACAGTAATTACCGAGGCACAACAATCTTTAACTGCTAAGTTATCCCATCTAGAAGCAAGTAATATTGCTCCTCAAGCAGAGTTATCACCTCAGTCATTAACCAAACCTTTGACCTGTGTTTTAACTATTAATAATCCTTTGGGTTTACATCTTCGTCCAGCAGCCCAATTTGTATCAATAGCCAATCAGTTTAACTCAGATGTTCGAGTTAAAAATATTACTAGGTCAAGTGATTTTGTTAACGGTAAAAGTGTTAATCAATTAATGCTTTTAGAAGTTAGATCGGGTGAGCAAATCGAGGTTGAATTCAAGGGAGATGATGCTACTTTAGTTTTACAAGAAATCAAAGAATTAGTAAAAAATAATTTTGGCGAAGTAGAATCATTAACAACCCAAAAACCAAACTCTAAACAACCAATATCTACGACGACAAATAATGAATTAATAGGAATTCCTGCTTCACCTGGTATAGTTATTGCTCCTGTCGTATATTATCAACAAACTTTACCTGAAGTTAAGACTAAAAATAGTGAAAATCCCGAACATGAATGGCAAAAACTACAATTAGCTCTACAAAATGCTCGACAACAAATTGAGAATTTAACCACTCAAGAAAATCCAATTTTTCAAGCCCATCTATTATATTTAGACGATCCACAATTACATACTCAAGCAAAACAGCTTATCTTCGAGCAACAACAAACTGCCTCCTATGCTTGGAAAACAGTTATCGAGCAAGCGATCGCCGATTATCAAAACTTAGAAGATGAATATTTACAAGCCAGAGCGATCGATCTACTGGATATTGGTAGTCGGGTTTTAAAAATCCTGCTAGGAATAGGAATTATCCCTTTGGAATTAGAAACACCTAGTATTCTGATTGCTCCCCAATTAACCCCCTCAGAAGTAGCGCAATTTAACCCGCAACAGGTATTAGGTATTTGTACTGCTTTTGGTAGTGCCACAGATCATAGTGCTATTGTTGCTAGTTTATTAGGGATACCTATGGTGGTAGGAATGGGCGAAGAATTATTGGAGATTCCACCCCATACGCGCTTACAAATCGATGGAACAAAGGGAATAATTACACTCAATCCCTCATCAGAAACCTCTATTTCTGAACCTCCTCAGCCATCCCCTATGATCGAACCCGCAATTACCCGTGATGGTCATGAAATTGGTATTGTCGCTAATATTATCGGGGTAGGAGATGCCCAAAAAGCGATCGCTAACGGAGCAGAGGGAGTGGGTTTACTGCGGACAGAATTTCTCTATCTCGATCGCGTTACTCCTCCAACAGAAGAGGAACAATTAGAATTTTATCAGGCGATCGGTGCAATTATGGGGGAACGCCCTATAACTATTCGCACTCTCGATATTGGTGCAGATAAATCCGTTGACTATCTCGACCTCTTTGTAGAAACTAATCCTGGTTTGGGCTGGCGCGGTATCCGTCAGAGTTTAGATTGTCCCGATCTGTTCAAAACACAATTGAGAGCCATACTGCGAGCTTCTGCACGACATAAAATTAAACTAATGTTTCCCATGGTTACTTCCGTAAGAGAAGTAAGAGCAGCCAAACAGCTAGTGTCAGAAGTACAAGCAGAATTAAGAGAGAGTAAAATTGATTTCGATTCAGAAATTGCGATCGGTATTATGGTAGAAACCCCTGCTGCTGTTGCTATGGCTGACTTGTTGGCAAAAGAAGTAGATTTTTTCAGCATTGGCACTAACGATCTCAGTCAATATATCATGGCAGCCGATCGCACTAATACCAAAGTTGCAGCTTTAGCAGATGCCTACGAACCTGCGGTGCTGAGGATGATTCGCCAAACTGTCGATGCTGCTCACAATGCAGGTATTACCGTTAGCGTCTGCGGACAATTAGCCAGTGATCCTAAAGCCATACCGATTTTATTGGGGTTAGGGGTAGATGAATTGAGTGTTAATCCGCCTGCCATACCTGGAATTAAAGCTAAGATTGCGAGTTTGAATAGATTGGAAACGAAGGCGTTCGGCAATGCTGTATTGCAGTTGGATTCAGCAGTAGCAGTAAGGGAATATGTTTCTAATATAGTTACCGATATAATGTAAGCAGATATTCTTCCTCATACTACTTCTATGGATTACCAACATATAATTACAATCGACCCTGGAAAGCGCAGTGGTAAGCCATGTATTCGGGGAATGCGAATTACAGTATATGACATCTTGGAATATTTGGCAGGTGGGATGACTGAGACAGAAATTTTAGAAGACTTTTCTGAACTTACTTCGGAAGATATTAAAGCTTGTCTTGCTTTTGCAGCCGACCGCGAGAAAAAATTATTTGTGGCATCGCTGTGAAACTGCTATTAGATGAAAACTTATCAGACCGTATTATTCATAGGATTATCGATTTGTATCCCAATTCTCAACAAGTCAAGACTCTTGGCTTGATAAATACTGATGATGCAATTATTTGGGAATATGCAAAGAAGAATGGGTTTGTAATTGTTTCCAAAGATTCTGATTTTCACCAGCGCAGTTTGCTTTATGGTCATCCCCCAAAATTAAATTTATCTATCTTCGTATTGGCAACAGTCCAACATCAAAAATTACTCAAATTTTGAGAGATAATTTTGACACCATCATTAAATTTGGAAGTAGTGAAACGGAAAGTATTTTGGTGTTGATATGACTTGGAAATAGGCGATCGCTAATGCTGTATTGCAGTTGGATTCCTCAGCAGCAGTGAAAGAGTATGTTTCTAATGTCGCTGTGCAGAAGCAATAATTAAGAAGCAATAATTAAATGAATCCCTGGGATCCAGATTCAGCCATGAACATAAATCCGATGAATCCGTTTAACCCTAATGATGAAAGAAAATGAATATGAATTTAGCCAACCTAACCAAGCAATGCACACGAATGCTCAACGATCGCGCAATTGCTTTTTAGCTTTTTGCTTGCACTAGTGACTGCTAGCCGTTAAGCCATACATCACATTTGAGCCATAGCCTCGTAGGCTGGGTTGAGGCACAAAACCCAGCATCTTTTTCCCAAAACAATAGCTTTTTCATGAAAACTGGCAATCGCCGCCTAACTATCCGGTTGCACCCGATGGAACGGGGATTTCTGGCTAGAATTGAAAAGTTACCTGACACGGGTGAACCGTGACGTTACAAATTGCTCAGTAAGAAGAAAATAAACGAGAAGAAATGAGCGATATAGATAGAGATAATCTTTCTGCAAAATTTTGGTTAGAGCCAGTAGCATTGGCTAAAAATATTGGATTTAGAAGCAAAGAGCTAAGAAAGCTAGAATCATTGGTAAGAGAAAACCAAACCAAATTAGTAGAAGCGTGGAATGAGTGCGATCGCCGATCTTGTAGGGTGCATTAATGAAATGTAATGCACCTTAATGCACCTTTTTGAATTGAAAGAAACTCCTACAGCTTGATTCTGAATTGAATAGAATGATTAACAGACGATGCTTAAAGAGAGGCGGCAATTATGACAGTTCGACAACCCCGATATAGCAAAGAGGAATTTGCTCGACGTGGCAATGAAATCTATGAATCTCAGGTGCGCTCTCAGGTTGAAGAAGGCAATTACGGCAAGATTGTGGCGATCAACATCGAAACCGGAGCCTTTGAGGTAGCTGATACGCCAATGGTAGCAGTTGATCGACTGTATGAACGTGAACCCGATGCTCAACCCTGGGTGATTCGGATTGGACATCGAGCAGTCTTCCGTTTTGGCAGCCGCAGTCTAAGGAAGCCCGTATGATGTTCGGTGTGGTCAATAATAATTGTGAAGCAATCATTAAAGTCGCAGTGGGACGTATCGGTTCACCCAAAATAACCGTTGATGCAGTCATTGATACAGGATTTACCAGCTTTTTGTCTTTACCGCTTTCCATCATTACAGAGCTTGGCTTGCCTTGGCATTACCGCGACGTTGGTACATTAGGCGACGGGAGCGAAGTCATTTTTGAAATATACAAAGCAGCTGTGATCTGGGACGGTCAGAATCAGATCATTGATGTAGCGGCTTCCGATGCAGATCCGCTAGTTGGGATGAGTTTGTTGTATGGGTTTAAGCTTCAGATTGAAGCAGTTGAGGGCGGCACTGTTACGATTGAAGCCTTGGAGTAGCGCAAGGTAATTGGCGTGACTTGGTCTAACAAATCACTGCACCCGACCCTGTGCTAAAGTTTCTCTCATCATCCAAAGCTATTAGCGGCGGCGAGTGAGCTTAATCGTTACAAATTGCTCAGTAAGAAGAAAATAAACGAGTTTTAAACGGAGAGCCGATTATCACAGGTACTCGGACATCTGTACGCGCTATTGTTGGTTTGTGGCGTTTAGGCATTATGCCAGAAGAAATATTGCATCATTCCCCATCTAACTTTGGCACAAGTATTTGATGCTTTAAGTTTTTATTTAGATCATCAGACAGAAATCAACGAATATATCGATCACAATCAAATTCCCGACGATGTAGTTCATCCTGCCGTGAAAACTTCATATTGGACAACATCAAACATATAAAAGTCAAGTATGCCGACAGTTCTCAGAATAGGAGCATATCGTTTTTATTTCTACAGTCACGAACCAAATGAACCTCCTCACATCCACATAGATAGAGATAATCTTTCTGCCAAATTTTGGTTAGAGTCAGTAGCATTGGCTAAAAATATTGGATTTAGAAGCAAAGAGCTAAGAAAGCTAGAATCATTGGTAAAAGAAAACCAAACCAAATTAGTAGAAGCGTGGAATGAGTATTTTTGCAATTAGAGCCGATGAAAGAGTACAAAATGTTTACTTCACAGAAGATACTATTAGTGTAGATATTATGGATGGCAGAACTATTACTGTTCCTTTGGTCTGGTATCCCAGACTGTTAGCAGCTACCCCCGAACAAAGAGAAAAATGGGAAGTTTGTGGTGGTGGTTATGGTATTCACTGGGAAGAGATAGATGAAGATTTAAGTACAGAAGGATTATTACGAGGCGCACCAGCACCCCGCAGCCAGTTTCAGAATAAATAATTATACAAAAGCAATAGTTAATTCTATTTGACTGTTAAATTCAGCAACAGTAGTGATGAAATCTATTGCCAGTAATTTTTTAGATTATATTAAATTAATTTCACAATAATTGAAAAGTATTTAATTAAATTATGAGTTTTAGCGATGTAGTGGAAACAATTAAAAACCTCTCCTTTGAAGAAAAACAAGAAATTCAAGCTCTGTTGGCTCAGTATTTGCGTGAGGAACGACGGGAAGAAATATATAACAACTATCAAAAAAGTATCGATGAAGAGCAAAAAGGTGAATTAGATTTTTCCTCGAATATTGATGAATTAAAACAACTAATTGAAGATTAATGATTAAAGTTAGCTTCAGTTCATCTTTTCGGCGATCGTTCAAAAAAAGAATTAAAGGCAAAAAGGAACTAGAATCTAGATTTTGGTCAAAACTGGAAGTGTTTACCAAAGATCCTTTCGATCCAAGTCTCAGAACTCATAAACTATCAGGTAAACTGAAGGACTTATTGAGCTTTAGCGTAGAATATGACGAGCGGGTTTTATTTTACTTCACAGATGATGGAAACGCTGTTTTTGTCGATATTGGCAATCACGATGAGGTGTATTAGTTGATATTTTTAAACAGAGAAAAAATAAACTCAAAAAGATTAACAATTCTCGTAAGCTAATAAATAAATAAATCAATTTCATAAATATACACCTATGACACTTGCTGATGTTCTTCCTGCTATTCGACAACTCTCTGCAACAGAAAAACTGAAACTAATCCGCATTTTGGCAGAAGATTTGGATGTGGCTGATAATATTGCTCCTTTAGAACCTTTCAAAACCTATGATTTGCCAACACCATATGATAACTTTGGGGCTGGTGCGGTTTTGATGGAAACCTTAAATGAATCAAGTGAAAATTGCCAATAAAGGATGAGATTTAAGTATTCAACTAACAGCCCAACTCAAAATGAGTTCGATAGTTTACCCAGAATTCCAATTACTTTAACTAAAGATAATTTCAGTATTGAAACAAAAGGCTTGGTAGATAGTGGGGCAACAGTTAATGTATTACCTTACGAACTTGGTGTTCAATTGGGTGGTGTTTGGAACAATAGTAAAGCCATTATTTAATTAGCAGGAAATCTGAGTAATCAATCGGCAACACCTTTTTCTGCAATAGCTAAAATTGGAGACTTTCCACTCACTAGATTAGTTTTTGCCTGGGTAAATCATCCTAACGTACCTTTAATTTTAGGTCAAACTAATTTCTTTCTTGAATTTGATGTTTGTTTTTATCGCTACGATCTAAATTAGAGTTTGAAATTAATCCTAAGTCTTGACGCGATCGCAAAAACATTCGCTACGCGCTGCACCTCTATGAATTATACTTATTATTTGTGACAATAATCGTAAGGATGACTCGATCGACTGTTGAACTATGGCAACCCCAGAGATTACTAAATACTTTTAGATAATAGTTTTTGCATTATACTTTGCATTATACATAGACAAAATCGTCAAACCCTGTAGAAATATTGCTATTTTGCTACATTGTATTTTAAGGACGCGACCCCCGAATTCGATTCGGGGGCTTGTGCTGTTCTTTTACCTAGACGTTATTTTGTCTTCTCTTTAATGGAAAATCCACCGCCATTATCCCTAAGCACGATCGCGATTCGTCGCCATATTGGTACACTGATGCTAGCTATTGCTGTGGTAGTGGTGGGTGTTTTCTTTATCTTTAGACTGCAAGTAGATTTATTACCTGCTATTACTTATCCTCGCATTGGGGTAAGAGTTGATATACCGGGAGTTACTCCAGAAATAGCGATCGAAGAAGTTACCAAACCTTTAGAACAAGCTTTAACGGCTACAGAAGGAGTAGTGCAAGTATATTCGAGTACTAGAGAAGGAAGAGTCAGGATTAATCTTTATTTTAAAGCAGGAGAAGATATCGATCGCGCTTTAACTGATGCTACTGCTACTTTTAACCGTGGTCGTAATAGTTTACCAGATCTTGTCGAAGATGCACGTCTATTTAAATTCGATCCTTCTCAGTTACCACTATACGAATTTGCTTTAGAATCTTCTTCTTTAGATAATCGCACCCTGAGAATTTTTGCCGATGAAGAATTAAGCCGAGAATTGACTATTGTGCCTGGAGTAGCCTCGGTGGATGTAGCGGGAGGAGTAACGGAAGAGATTAGAGTCAATCTCGATTTATCCAGGTTACAAACTTTGGGTATTGGGGTAAATGAAGTGTTAAACAGCCTCACCCAAAGAAATCAAGACATAGCAGGAGGAAGACTCAGAGGAGAATCAGGAGAACCTTTAATTCGTACTCAAGGAAGGTTTAAGAATATTGCCGATATTAGTAATCTTACTTTAGAAATTACTGATAATAATGATTCTCCCTTTAATAACAGAAAAATCTATTTACGGGATGTCGCCGAGATAAAAGATACTACTACCGAACAAAGAGTATTTGTCAATCTTAATGGCAACCCTGCTATTAAACTGAGTGTTCAAAAACAACCAGATGCCAATACTATTACTGTAGTCGAAGGAATCAAACAAAAACTAGCATACTTGCGAGAGTCTGGATTTATACCCGCAGACATGCAAATAGTAACGACTAAAGATGAGTCTCGTTTTATTCGGGACTCTATTAGTAATGTGGTTAGTGCGGGATTAATAGGTACTATTTTAGCTGCGATCGCGGTTTTTTTCTTTTTAGGTTCTCTACGTCAAACCTTCATTATTGTCCTTGCTATTCCTTTGGCTACTTTTACCGCCATTATTTTGATGAAAGTATTGGGTTTATCGCTCAATATTTTTAGCTTAGGGGGTTTGGCTTTAGGAGTAGGTATCGTGGTGGATAATTCCATCGTCATGTTAGAGAATATTGCGGGGAGGATATCCGTTGGGGCAATTCGCGAATCGCCCGTACAGAAAATAGCAGCTAAAGCGAGTCAAGAAGTAGAATCTGCCCTAATTGCTTCTACCGCTACTAATTTAGTAGCAGTGTTGCCTTTTTTGCTAATTGGGGGTTTATTTTCCTTACTATTTCGCGAATTAATTCTGACTATTAGTTTATCGATCGCAGCTTCTTTATTACTAGCTTTAACAGTCGTACCGATGCTGTCTTCTCGTTTACTAGGAATAAAATGGTCGAGTAAGATTGCTAAATTTCCTTTACTGCAATTTTTTAACACTCAGCTAACGTCAGCTACTAATAATTATCTCCGTTTACTGAAAACTATATTACGTTACCGTGTTTTAGTAATTGGATTAGCATTAATTATTTTAGGCACTAGTAGTTGGTGGATGTTCGATCGCCTTTCCCAAGAAATTTTACCACCCATTAATACAGGACAGGTGCAACTATTTGCTAATTTTCCCTCAGGTACAGATTTAGCCACCAACAAAAAAGTCATGACAGAAGTAGATAAAATTCTGCTACAACAACCAGAAACAGAATATGTCTTTACTTCTACTGGGGGATTCTTATTTGCCGGTAATATTAGCGAAAATTTACTCCGCAGTTCTAGCACTATTACTCTCAAACCTAATAGCGATTTAGAAGCTTTTGTCCCTAGAGTCGAAGAACTCTTGCAAAAATTAAATCTTGTCGATATTCGTTTGCGTCTTTCTCCTGGTAGAGTAAGGGGACTGACTTTAAATAATTCTCCTGTTAGGGCAGGTATTGATGTGGTTCTTCAAGGGAAAGACCCCTCAATTTTGGAACAAGCAGGGCGTAAAGTAATAAAAATATTAGATGAGCGAGGAAAATTATCTCGTTTTCGTCCCGATACCGACTCCCAAGAACCAGAAATCCAAATTAAGCCCAAATGGGAACGACTAGCCGATCTCGGTTTGAGTTTACAAGACTTGGGTAGCACGGTGCAAACAGCGATTAATGGTTCTATTCCCACTCAACTACAACGAGACGAAAGACTAGTAGATATCAGAGTACAAATAAACGAGCGATCGCGTCAAAAACTCTCTCAGTTGGCACAATTACCCTTACTAGCAAACAATAATCTCATCCAGTTAAAAGATGTGGCAACTATAGATATAGGTGAAGCACCCAAAACAATTCAGCGTATCAATCAGCGTTCTACTTTCATTATTGCAGGGGATGTCACCGAAGGAGAAAAACTCAGTGATGCCCTAGCAGAAGTACAAGCTATCCTAGCAGAGATAGATTTACCCCCAGAAGTAAGCCTGTTACCGAGTTATGCAGCTACTTCTAACCAAGAGATACAAAATTCCCTAGCTGTATTGGGTAGTTTAGCCGTATTTCTCGTTTTTGTCGTTATGGCGGTACAGTACAATTCCCTCATCGATCCTTTAGTGATTATCTTTACAGTCCCCTTAGCTTTAGCTGGCGGTATTTTCGGCTTGTATATCAGTCAAACGGCTGTAGGGGCAACAGTATTAGTAGGGGCAGTCTTACTAGTAGGTATTGTAGTTAATAACGCGATCGTCATGGTAGAGTTTGCCAACCAATTGCGCCAAGAACAAAATCTCAGTAGACAAACAGCCATTCTTAAAGCTGCTGCTGCTAGGTTACGCCCTATTTTGATGACTACCATTACTACCGTTTTGAGTATGTTTCCTCTAGCTTTGGGAATGGGAGAAGGTTCGGAATTTTTGCAGCCTTTAGGCGTTGTCGTCTTTTCTGGGCTAGCTTTTGCTACTTTGCTAACCTTATTTATTATTCCTTGTTTTTATATACTCTTACATGATTTAGGATTTGACGACTCCCACCGTTAACTGCAAGCAGTTTAACGGGTGTCCTCACCCTCCATCTAAGATAGAAATTAAATATGAGTAACCTTCCCCAAATAGGACAACCAGCACCAAATTTTGCTGCCCGAGATCGAAATGGCAATACAGTTAGTTTAGAAAACTTTGTCGATCGATGGCTGATTCTCTATTTCTATCCCAAAGATAATACCCCTGGATGTACTAATGAAGCTAAAGATTTTACTAACTATCAACCAGAATTTAGCGAATTAGGAGCAAAAATTGTCGGAGTTAGCCCCGACTCGGAAACATCCCACGGCAAGTTTATCGACAAACACGATCTAACTATACAATTACTAAGCGACCCCGAACATCAAGTAATTGAAACCTATGGTGCGTGGCGATTGAAGAAATTTATGGGTAAAGAATATATGGGGGTAGTGCGATCGACTTTTTTAATTACTCCTGACGGAAAGATTGCCCGAGTTTGGGATAAAGTAAGAGTTAAAGGTCATGTAGAAAAAGTCTTACAAGAGTTAAAAACATTAGTCGGAAGCTAAAAAATCAAGTACTTCTTCCCACCAAGAATCATCAAGATAATATATCCAATCATTATGTCCCGCATTTTCTAAAAACCATAACTTCTTGTTATTATCTGGTAGGGATTTATATAAATTATTGCCTAGATCGGGAGGAATTACTTCATCTTTTCCTGCTATCAGTATGCCGATATTTCCTTGAAATGATTTGAGATTATTAACGCTATTAAATTTATCTAAAACTAACCATTTAACAGGGAAAGAATTATAGAGAGTTTTCGCTAAATTAGGTAGAGAATCCCAAGGAGTTATTAAAACAATACCATCTACAGACAGTTTAGAATCGGAGACGGTAGAAGCAACCACACCACTTCCTAAAGACTCGCCCCAAACATAGAGAGGGTTACCATATTCTTGATGAATTAATTTAATGGTTTTGTTAGCATCAGCAACAAAAACTTCTTCGCTAGGTTTTCCACTTCTTCCACCATAGCCGGGGTATTCTGCCAGCAAAACACGATAACCCAGTTTTACTAAAACATCAGAATAATAACTACGATCGATCGCGCTTCCAGCATTACCATGAAAAATAATAATTGTTCCTTTAGCATTATCTTGAGGTTGTCTAGAAATTAAGCCACGATAATTATCATCTTTACCAATCCAATATTCTAATCCTCTTGGTTTTAGCAATTCTTCTGTTGGAAAAATAGTACTAGGGAAATATAACAACTTTCTTTGAGCTAAAAACAGAATTAGGGTTGTTGTTAAATATACAATTAGAATAAATCCAATGATTTTAATGATTAATGATTGGAACATCATTTCAGCTTAAACTTTCAACTATCAAACTTATAACTAATAATTCTGACTGCCTGACACAAGTACCTTAAAGCCCTTTCCTGTATAGGTTTTGTAATTTTCTCATCAAAGGTCATTTTAGAGTAAGGCGATCGCGCTCAAGCATCGATATACCGATCTCGTGAAATACGATTTCCACGAAAAATCAAAGGTTTGACATAGATGTGTCAGGCAGTCAGCTAATAATTGCTAATTTTAAGTTAGTTTTAGAGATTTATTCTGACTCCTGTACGGACGTTCTATAGACTGTCTTTCCAGTAACTCCTGACTTCTATTTTCAAAACAGGTATATTATTCTCCAGAAAAATAAAATGCTGGCAGTGCTATAACAACTCAACTTTTGGGAACAATAATAATAGCAAAAATCTTAAAGCAGTATTTTTTTATAAGAAAATATCTGACAAGTTTTTTTATACTGCGTTTTGCCCCCCTAGTCCTCCTACTTTGGCTACCGTGTACACATAAATCTTTTGTTTCTTGTTTGTCAGGTTTGACATTGAGTATAGCCCCCTAAATCCCCCAAGTTTGGGGGACTTTAAATTATCTTTCTCCCCCAGAATTGAGCGTGAGGGATGCTGAGGTCTCCTCAGCATATCCAATCACGCTGTTGGGGGTCGGGGGGCTGAGATAGACTTGTGTGTACACCGTAGCCTACTTTGGGGGGAAAGAGGTAAAAGTCCCTCAGAATTGGGAAAAACATGGAGGCTTTGAGGTAATAAATTAGTGTTTTTAAATAACCTTTAATGATTAGCAGGGCAATTTAGCTAAAATGGTTACTTTTTCAGTCAACAAGTATCGGTTATTTATAGTAACGGTATTTACGTTTATTTTTATTAACGGTTTCAGCTTTTCTTTTTTTAGGCTTAATCCAAAAGCGATCGCTCGAGAAAATAGCACAAAAAGTAAGCTAATAGCGAAAAGCAGTGGTGGACGTAGTGGCGGAGGTTCTTTTAAAAAACGTTCTTCTGGTTCTAGTTCTTCCAGAAGCTCTTCACCCAGAAAGTCATCTCCACGACCTACATATAATTCTAGACCTAAAACAAGAACTAGTTCACCTAGTCGTTCTTATTCTTCTCCTAGCTACCCCAATAATTATACCTATCACTCTGGTAGTAGCAGTAATGGTTTTATTTTTATACTCTTATTCTTATTAATATTTGGCGGTGTAACGTTTGCCGTTATTGCTATTGTTCTTAAAAGTATTTTGGCCAGCAATAGTAGTGCCAAGCCAAGCGATCGAGAAAGAGATAATAATATCGTCACCCTCTCTAAATTACAGGTAGCTTTATCTGCCGAAGCCAAAGATGTACAGAAACAGTTATCTGAGTTGAGTCTGAGTACAGACACCGATACCGATGAAGGATTAATAGAGTTGCTGCGAGAATCGGTATTAGTTTTGTTGAGAAATTCCGATTATTGGAGTCATGTTTTATCTAGTTCTGACTCCCTGCATATTGACAAAGCAGAATCAGCATTCCAGCAGCTTTCTGTATCCGAAAGGAGTAAATTTAATGCAGAAACTCTCAGCAATTTTGAGGGACAAATCCGACACAGAGAAGCTATTCAACCTGATGAAAATGATGTTGCTGCTTATATTGTAGTTACTCTTATTTTAGGTACAGCCGATGACAAGCCATTATTTGATAAGATTAACTCCCAAGAAGAATTACAATTAGTTTTAGAAAATCTGGCTTCAATACGAGATGATTATCTCATGAAGTTTGAATTGCTTTGGAGTCCTCAAACCGAATCAGATAGCTTGACTTACGATGAGCTAATTACAGAATATACAGATATGATTCAACTTTTTTAAATGTTCGCTCTAATTTCTTCAGCCAACCCGAATTAAAGCCATTCTTCAGCTTCGGCTGCTTGAGTTTGTAATAATTTTGCTTGTAATCTTTGCCAATTTGCTCTGTCTGCTACTACATCTTCTTTTATTTTTCCCGTTTCTAAATAGAGAATTCGTCGGGCAAAATTTTGAATTAATTCTAATTGATGATTGACCATCATAATAGTAGTGTGACCATCTTCGGTTAAAGAATTAATTGTTGTTAATAGATGATTGGCAATACCTACATCTAACGCAGATGTGGGTTCATCTAATAATAAAACCTTGGGTTGCATGATTAAACCCCGTGCGATCGCGATTAGTTGTCTTTGTCCTAAAGAAAGTTGTAATTCGTTACGTTCTAACCATTCTTGAGGTATTCGTAAAGCATTTCTCCAGGTTTCTACTCTTTGACGGATTTCTTTGGGAGGTAACTTTTGTAAAGTCAGAGGATAAGCTAAGGTTTCTCGAACTGACATTCCCAATAATTTTGGCTCTTGGGGGACTAAAACCACTTGTTGACGTAGTTGGATAACTGGAATTTGACTGAGAGGTTGTTCTTCCAGATAAATCGTGCCACTAGTAGGACTACTCAGACGATTCAACAGGCGTAGAAGAGTAGTTTTTCCACTACCTGTTGCCCCAATAATAGCTAATTTATCACCGCGATCGACTGAGAAAGATATATCTCGTAGCAGATAAGCAGAACCAAAAGAAGCAGCTAAACTAGCTTGGTGCAACTCCATAAGCGGGGCAGAAGAGCGATCGCGCATAAAACTAAGATATTAAGTTAATTAACACAACAAATTATTCTTTTGGCGAGAGTTGATAATTTGTAACTTTAGCTACAAAAAAAAGCAATACAATAGGGTAAGGGAAAATTTTGAGCAATTGGTGGGCCATAACAAAATGAAAACTTACGAAAAGATTGAAATTGTTAGAAATCCATATATTCAGCCAGAAAAGATCAAAACAGTATTTTTAGTTGCTTTATGTTCGTTTGCTGTAGGATTAATTCCCATTGTTTGTGGGATTACTTTATCAACGCAAGATAATGTTGTCCCCAGTGAAGGAACTCTATGGCAATAGTCTGACAAAGTTAAAATTCATAACTGTATAGCCGAAGAATGCTCGTTATGATTTTCTAAATGAGAAAATACGGGGAAGAAAGGTTGATGAAGACTAATTAACTGGGCTAGAGTTTTTTTCAGTTGAGTACGAGGAATAATGGCATCAACAAAGCCATGCTTGAGGAGATATTCAGAAGTTTGGAATCCTTCAGGTAACTTTTCTCGGATAGTTTGCTCGATTACCCTTCTACCCGCAAAGCCAATAATTGCTTTGGGTTCTGCCACAATTATATCCCCTAACATAGCAAAGCTAGCACTAACTCCTCCCATTGTTGGATTAGTTAAGACAGGAATATAAAGTAGTTTTTCTTGGCGATGGCGTTGTAGTGCGCCAGAAACTTTTGCCATCTGCATTAAACTCAACATTCCTTCTTGCATTCTGGCACCACCAGAAGCACAGACAATTACAACAGGAAAGCGTTTTTCAGTAGCGTATTCAATAATGCGACAGAGTTTTTCGCCGACAACCGAACCCATACTACCACCCATAAAGCGGAAATCCATCACGCCTAAAGCTACTGGTAAACCGTCAAGTAAACCAGTGCCAATTTTGGCAGCATCACTTAGTTTAGTTTTCTTTTGATACTCCTGTAATCGATCGCTATAGGCTTTGCGGTCGCGGAATCCTAAAGGATCGACAGGGCTTAATTCTTCACTTAGAGGCTTCCAAGTATCCGCATCAATAAGCTGATTAATGCGTTCATCGCTATCAACACGATTGTGATAATTGCATTCCGTACAAACAAGCTGATTAGCTTTTAAATCTTTAGTATAAACAACAACGCCACAAGCAGGACATTTATTCCATAATCCATCAGCAATTTCTCGTTCTTGCTGTTTTTGAATTTGAGGTTCTTCTTTTCTAATATTGTCAAACCAATCAAGTAGAGACATTTTATAAAAATTTTTGTTAATTAGTAGTTAATTATTACCCAAAAGCGGACTGAAGTATCGAGCTAGTTAGTGTAATCTGATATACATAACTATTCTATCAAGGCTTGTTGACTCTTTCGGCTCAGCTCAATCTTACTATTTATGTTCACTTTAAAATAATTCTATTTTCGGCAAAAGTAATAGTTTGCTTTCCTACTAAAACTTTCGCTGTTATACCACTCCCTTTGACGACTACTTTTGGCGGTCGATCTTGCTGTACTGTCATTACCACAAAAAAATTATTTACTCCCGTAGCCTGAATAACTTTTCCTAGTTCAGTATCTCGATAGGATAGCTGTACTCCTTCTGGAGAAATAAAAGTTCCTTTTAAGGTTTTACCTTCTGGCGATTCAATAGTAAAAGTAGAATCTTGAATAGTGACTTTACCTTCTGTGTGCATAATCCAAGTTTTAGACTGAAAATCATTTTGCGATCGGATATTAATTCGATCGACAATAACAAATAAACCAGGACTTCCCGATTTTCCGCTGTAGTCAACGGCAAAAGAACGTAGCCAGTTATTTTGTACTAAACTTACTACTCCCGAACCATCGGGCTTAGTTTGGAGAAAAATTGGTTTTGCCCCTTCAGTATTATTGGTTTCTCTAGCTAAAATATTCTCATTTTCTTTTCTCGGTTTACTTATTCCTGCCTTTGCCCACTTATGCCCCAAACCCCAAATACGGAAACTACCTGCATCGGGAAATGACCAAGAACCTCTTAATGGCTGTTTTTTAAGATATATACTAGCCACAAAATCATTTCGATCGAGCCATCGATCGCGAAAAACATAAAAACCTTTTTGGCGGTCTATTAGTACTTTTCCCCATATTTCCGTGGGATTTATTGGGGAAATATCATCGCGGTATGCTAACAAAGCATAGGCAGCGACATGAGGGAAAGAGGAATAAATACCAAAACTGCTATCTCGGGCAAAATAACGCTGAAAAAACCCCATTACTCCTGGTAAAAACTCTTCTGGAACTAGAGGTAAACCAAGAGCAAACAATGAACCCTTAGGGCTTAAACGGTGCCTACCATAAGCAGGAACGGCTAATTCTCCATCCATTTCTATTAAGCGCATAATGTAGTGAGGTAAAAACCACTTAGTTTTAGCTGGTGCTAATTCCTGACCTACCACATTTTTATAGGCTTGTAAAAAAGGTATAATAGTTAAAACCCAAGGTTCGGTAGTATAGTGGTCTCCTTCAGTGCCTAAAGCGCGATCGCCAAGAGCTAGATCGAGATAACGACTGACATTCCTCTGGGCTATTCCCATCATCCGCCAAACATCTTCGGGCTGAGATAAAAACTTACTATTGGGGAGAAACTCTGCTGGTTCATGTAAAATAGCCAAAGCAGCCAATCCCGCAGCACCTCTTGCCCTAGCATTCCAATTACTCCAAGCATTACTATTCCAGCCTTCTTTGGGCGAACTTCCATTAACTAGGTTAACGGTTTGAGTTGCTAGCCAACGAGTTAGCATTTGTTGTCTGGCTTCATCCCAATTGTGATAACAAAGATCGTAAGCAAGAGCGACACCAGCAACAATAGGAGACTGTTCAAAAATCCTTCTACCGGGATTTTGGAGAGACTTTTCCACGATTTGCCATGCCTTTTCCGCACTGGCGCGATCGTCTTTAATGAGAGAGAGAAAACAATAACCAGCAGCATAATAACCCCCATTAGGAACGTAGCCATCATAATAAATCTGTCCTGTTAGAGATTTTTCTAACTGTTTGACAATAGCTCGACCATAATCTGTTTTTGCCTTTTCTTTGAGCAAAGAAAGTCGATCGGCACGGAAAATTAAGCGGGGATGTTCTCTCGAAGTAACTGACTGATGATTGGGTATAAGTCGAGACTGTAAACTACTTTTTTGTCCTGTAACTTTACCCGCAAGCTGATGGTTTTGATAATTTCCCTCGTAGCTACCAATTAACTTATTTTGATAAGGAACAAGTTCTATTTCATAACTAGCAGGTTCTAATTCTGGTTTCCAAGGATGAGACTGAATATTTAATTTAGCTTGTAACTTCCAAGCATTATCTGTTTGAATAACTTCTACTGTTCCTTGATGATCTACTTCTTTATTAAACTTTGGTGCATAAGCCCAAATTTCTGAATCGCATTTAGCTTTACTGCACCTTAAATCGAGAGTGATATCTTGATAAATAGGTTCTTCTTCCCAGAGCTTCCACAGTCCATGTTGCAGGGTAAGACTAATATTACCATTTAAGTTTTCGGGGTTAAGTCGGCGATATATAGGAGATTGTGAACCACCGACAAAGAAAAGCATAAAGATAGACGTTGCCAGGAGATAGGAAATCTTCATCACAATCACAGAAAAGGATTGGGAAAGATGGATAGTTTCTTAAGTGTAATAGATAGAAATATTAAAGATATATGCATCTACATCACAACGTATACAATAAAAAAGCTATAGATACTAAACTATTCAGTCACAGAATATGACTACTTCTGCACCGAAAAAGACAGAATACGAAGCAATTATCGGGCTAGAAACCCACTGTCAACTCAACACCGAAACCAAAATCTTCAGCAGCGAATCAACCAAATTCGATCCAGATAACCCCAACACCAACGTTTCCCCCATTTGTCTTGGTTATCCTGGGGTATTGCCCGTACTCAATGAAAAAGTCCTCGAATACGCTGTTAAAGCAGGATTATCTCTCAACTGCCAAATTGCTCCCTACAGTAAATTCGATCGCAAGCAATATTTTTACCCCGATTTACCGAAAAATTACCAAATTTCTCAATACGATCTGCCCATTGCCGAACATGGCTGGTTAGAAATTGAAATTGTAGAAAAACAAAACTCCGAACCCATACGCAAAAAAATTGGGATCACTCGCCTGCACATGGAAGAAGATGCAGGTAAACTAAATCATGCAGGTAGCGATCGCCTTGATGGTTCTACCTACTCTTTAGTAGACTTTAATCGCGCTGGCGTTCCTTTACTAGAAATAGTATCTGAACCCGATCTCCGTTCTGGCAAAGAAGCAGCCGAATACGCCCAAGAATTGCGTCGCATTATGCTTTATCTGGGTATTAGTGACGGGAAGATGCAAGAAGGTTCTCTGCGTTGCGATGTAAATATTTCCGTGCGCCCTGTCGGTCAAAAAGAGTTCGGTACTAAAGTAGAAATTAAGAATATGAACTCCTTTAGTGCGATTCAAAAAGCGATCGACTACGAGATAGAAAGACAAATAGAAGCGATCGAAAACGGCGAACCTATCTATCAAGAAACTCGCCTGTGGGAAGAAGGAACTGGACGTACTAAAAGTATGCGTTTAAAAGAAGGTAGTAGTGACTACCGTTACTTTCCCGAACCAGATTTACCACCCATCGAAGTATCTCCCGAACAACTGGAAACTTGGAAATCAGAACTAGTCGAACTTCCCGCCCAAAAACGCCATCGCTATGAAGAAGAATTAGGATTATCTGCTTATGATGCCAGAGTTTTAACAGACGATCGCGCTGTAGCAGAATATTTCGAGGCTGCGGTAGCAGCAGGAGGAGATACTAAGCAAGTAGCTAACTGGATTATGGGCGATATTGCTGCTTATCTCAAGAGTAATGAAGTAAGTATTACCGAAAGTCCGCTTAAACCTGAAATATTAGCCGAATTAGTCGGTTTAATTGCTAAGGGTACTATCAGCGGTAAAATTGCTAAAGATATCTTGCCAGAATTACTTACCAAAGGTGGTTCCGCTAAAGAGCTAGTCGAAAAGAAAGGATTAATTCAAATTTCCGATACAAAAGAAATCGAAAAAATCATCGATGAGGTTATTGCTGCCCATCCCAACGAACTAGAAAAATTCCGCAACGGTAAAACCAAACTAAAAGGCTTTTTTGTCGGACAAGTAATGAAGAAATCTGGCGGACGTGCCGATCCTAAGTTAACTAATCAGTTATTAGGGAAAAAATTACAGGGATAAATCTTAAGAAATTGAGGCATGGTTCAAACTATTTAGTGAGAGGGTAACACTTTGAGCCTAGTTCAGATCTCACAAAAGCTTATTTGGCCAGAACTTGAAGGTTTGATGATTGACCGAAAGTTTTACCCTCGTTTGAACCATGCCCAGTTTTTTTATGGCAAAGGTAGGGTGAATCTTAATTTTTCCAAACATCTTGCCATTTTACCGTGCCTTGTTCGGCTAAAATCCAACGACGGGAGCTTGAATTTTCATAGAGTAGTGCATTATTATTACGCCACAGAGCATATTTATAGGCGATCGCGCGTCCCGCACTCTCCACGAAGGGAATTTCGCCAAACCAAGTATTAGGGTTAATGTATTCTAAAGCATAAGCTCGCTCGATATTCCAATTGCCTAATTCGGGGCAATCTCCAGTTACAACGACTGTTTCTCCTGGTTGAGTCGTAATGCCATTTAACTGAACTCTCGCGATGGTCTTTCCTTTAACGCGATCGCCAATATAACTGAGAATAATCGGTTCTTTTGACCTTAATTCTAAATTCAAAAGTTTGCCACCTCGAACTTGAAACTGTCGCTTGGTGAGAATACAGTTATATTCACCATCTTCCAATTCGGTGTTTTCTAGATCGATGGTAGTCTGATTTCCTTTATTCATCGCTACAAAGCAACGGGAATCTCGGTAACGTCGAAGATAACAGAAAACATCAGGTGTGATGTATTTTTCCACCTGACTTCCGAGAGAAATAGCAGGATTGAGCCGCCGTAATTTTGATAATAACTGAATATCTTGAAAAAGCTGGGTGTCAGTGTCCCATTTATCCATCATGGGGCGGTTGTAAGGGTCATTTCCACCATTGGTATCATTGTGGAGATACTGTTCAGTTCCGTAATAAATACAAGGAATACCTCTGGAAGTCATAATCAGCATCACAGCCAGTCGCAACAGATCTCGATCGGGGTTTAAGCTCTGAAAACGAGGCATATCATGATTATCAATGAACGTAATTAGTTCAGTAGCATTATTGTAAAAGCGATCGCAATCAAAAATATTTTGAATTAAGTGAAATCCTCCTTCATCCCCTTGAGCTAAAGCGGCTCTAATCGCTCCACATAAGCCAAAGTCCAGAATTGACATTCCCGTATCGTTGGCAAATTGAGGAGATTTGGTATCATGAGGATTGCTAAAACCCCACTCACCAAAGATAAATACAGAGGGTTTATGAGTTTGAATATCACCAATAAATTCTTGCCAAAACCAAATTGGCATATGCTTGACTGTATCAATTCTGAGCCCATCAACTCCCCGATCTAGCCATTGCTCGATTGCTGTTTTAATATAATTGCGATAGTTAATATTACTTTCATTAAAAGTGGCTAATCCTGCCATTTCATAATATAAAAGTTGCTCCTCGTCTTCCCAATCTGTGATTGGCGGATTGTGGTAGTACCAATTGTTAACATCGTTGTAATAATCGGCAATTAAAACTCCATCATCGTAAAGTTTTCCTTTATTACCATTGACATCGGGACTGCTATGATTGCAGACAATATCCAGAATTAACTTCATACCGCGTTGGTGTAAACCAGAAATTAAGCGATCGAAAGCAGTACATTTAAATAAAGAATTGTCTTCATCTGCTGCTAAAAAACGAGGATTAATGCGCTTAAAATCTTTGGTCCAATAACCATGCATGGCAGCATTTTCAAACTGTAAATCTTCCACCTGCTCAAACAAAGGAGAGATCCAAATAGCCGTAACTCCCATTGCCTTTAAGTAATCAAGTTTATCGATAATTCCTGGTATATCTCCCCCCCAATATTTGCCCCACTGTTGTCTAGTCGAATCGTAAAGCTGTGGGTTGGGACCTTCGTTATTACTAGAATCGCCATCGTTAAAGCGATCCACAATAATGAAATATATTGTTTCTTGGCGAAATTCGATTGCTCTGGTGAAGAGAAATTCAAAGTCTGCATCTTTTTCGGGGGTTACTGTATCTGTATGAAAACCTGCGGCGGCTTTAGCTGCAACTTCTTCACTCTCTGACCGATAGCTTGAATACGATACCATCAAAGTCTTCCTATTAATTGACGTTTTTTCTATGCTTTGCTTGACATCTTCCCCCATTTAAGAAACTTCCAATTGACTAAATTTCAAGTTGCTTTGGAAAATTGGTATTAGTAAAACAACTTAATGTCAAAAAATGAAGCTTTTTGGTTAAAATTCCCTTAATTGAGGCAATGTGAAACTTAACTATATATATTGTTCCATATATGATTTCAATAACTTCATTTGATTTATTTACAAGAGCGGTGCGGCAGCACTCGCTTCGCGAGACCGCCTTTTATCGATGACAACCGACATCAAACTTTTTTGGCTGAGGAAAACCATTATCTAGCAAGAATTTCATCAATTAGATGCGTTTCCCCTATGGTAAAGAAGTATACAATAAGTGAGGATATTGAGAAACCAAAATCAAAACTCAAATATCTGACCTCGTGTAACGAACCCCTGGAAATCATCTTGTTGGGCATCAGGTAATTTTCCTGGTTGATAACCATAGAGCCACATTTTATTTTTAATCTGTTTAGGCAACTTAATTAACTGGTTATAATGAGCATGAATATTCGTTGGAAATTCACTAGTTTCACAGTCATGAAAAATCAGATCGGCACTATCGTAATATTTTCCCAATAATTTTTGATTTAATTGAGTGTCCGTAGTAATAAATATTTTAGTAGTATTTACTGTAAAAAATAAACCATAACTAGGCATTAAATAAAATCCATTGTGGACGTGAAATACTTTGATTAAATAAAAAACGATATCGCTCCAAATAAAATGAGCGTTTGGATTAAGTAAATTAACTTCAAAAAAGCTGTTTAAATCGGCGATATCGCCACTAATAGAAGTCATACCACCAGATAAAGTTTTGTGCCACAAATCCATGGCTACATCCTTGCTTATATAAAGTTTAGGCTTTTTACATCTCGGATCGAATTTAGTGCTGAAGCCAATATATTCCATTCCACCTACATGGTCGCAGTGTAAATGGCTGATATAAATATCAGTAATATCGAGATAAGAAAAATTAGCTTTATCTAGAGAAAATCTAATATCCGAACCACAGTCAATCAATAGTTTGTTGTCAAGTTCGTCAATTAATAACATATTAGATTGATAGTTATCTGTTCCTACCGTGAAGGCAGAACCAGAACCTAAGAAAAGTAGTTTTACCATTTTAGGGGTCACTTATCTCCGATATAATTTTGCTAACTAATATTAACAATGCAGTCTTGAAGACTGGATATATCTACCAATGAGCGAAGGAAAATCCCACGTCCTCCATTTAAGTTTTATCCATGACAACACCATTACTATCTCTTATAGATAAACCAATTGAGAAAAGAGACTGGCAATGTGTGATATACTATAAGCCTTTTATGATACATTTTACTTATGGAATAATCTTGTATATCTACAGCATTTCCCTTCGCTGTTAATTAGTTGGTTAATAACTGGAACTACCAAGCGACTTCAGAGAATAAATCTTCTTTTTGATATCTAAAATCCGTTTAAACGGACTTGAAATTTTGCGGTGTCAAGAAGGGAGGAGTATTTTTTTCGGCTTTATTGGCTCAACTTCGGGAATTAATTGTAAATCGTTTATCCCCACCCTGCTGACGTTTTGCCATTCAAAATAGCACACACCAAGATAAGGCAAGAAATCAATTTCGTTAGTGTATTGTCTTCAAAATGAAATATCCCCAAAAAAATATATAAGGAAAAATATATAAATATGTTCAATAAAATAACTGCTATAAATCAACAGATTCTATAATATCATTAACAGTCTTAGTATCAAAGTTGCTACAATTTAATCTTATCTATGAACGCATCAAGATTTAGTTTTTTTAACTTTGTAAAGAATTTTCTACTGGGTTTAATGTTTGTAAGCAGCATCCCAATGTTTACCTTAGCTCAAAGCAGTATCAATTTTCGCTCGACCTCTAGTTATGCTCCAGGTAAGCGTGAGGCAGGAGCAAACCGCAGTGGTGCTTGCGTACAAGATGATAATGGTTTAGTGGCCTTACTCCCTGAAAATAATTTGGCGGCAACAACCGAAGCTTACCCTAGTATATACGCTTATTTTCCATCTACCTCGGCACAATATGCTGAATTTGCCCTTTATGAGGAAGGGTCTAACGATTTGGTCTATGGCATTTTGTTTAAAGTCACAGGTCGTTCGAGTTTAGTTCGTGTTGAGATGCCAAATACTGCTACCTTCACTCCTTTACAAATAGGTCATAAATACTATTGGTATTTGTCTTTGATTTGTAATGTTAGCGATCGCTCTAATGACATAACGGTTCAGGGCAATTTTTCGCGGGTAGATGTGAGTGAAGAACTAATCCAGAAACTTAGCTCTACTCCACCTCAAAATTATCCTTCTGTGTATGCGGAAGCAGGATTATGGCCAGAAACAGTAGCGAGCCTTTTGGAACTAAATCAGGACAATCGAGGTAATCCCAAAATTCAACAAGATTTTAGTGATTTGTTGCGGTCGGTGGGTTTAACTTCGGTAGCCGATCGAGTCCTCCTTCCCTGAGCTTATGTATTGTTGAGGGGCGTGTAGTACAATACTAAGTAAGCAATTCTACTCACAACTTTCCCCAGCCAATGAATCCCAAACAACCTTTCAAATGGCGACATTTCCAAAAAGAAATTATTTGGCTCAATGTTCGTTGGTATCTTCGTTACCCTTTGAACTATCGTAATTTGGGTGGTGATTCCTATGTAGTGAAAAATGAGCGGTCGCTCATTCATTGGTACTTATGTACTCAATGATCGTTTGGAGTCAAAATTCCTTGAAATTATTGATAGTGGATAATATTTTGGACTTTGGACAAAATCAAAAAGAATTCGCGAATTCCATTCGCGAACGAGTTGCAGAAGAAAGGACAAGTCTAATGGGGCGCATCTAACGGTTGGGGGAGGGTAGCTCGGAAAACAAATTATCAAATGTATCGGCTCAATATTTGTTAGTGTCACGAAGTTTTCGCCACAAATATGGCATTTAGTTCTCTTGCTAAACAAGAGAACTAAATGCCATACTGTAAGAGCAGTCTGTCAATTTTGAGATGAGGGAGAA
>JAAUYH010104417.1_pt1 | contig 27375 bp, 27 predicted proteins | sample 7278061 | NCBI WGS metagenome assembly JAAUYH01 (sample SAMN14350203, study PRJNA611818) | marine sediment metagenome | isolation source: surface marine sediment (0.6m) | place: French Polynesia: Moorea | collected 2018-08
AGTAATCCAGTAAGGTCACGGGCAGAACACCCGTTTACTAGGCACTAGGTGGAAGAGCAGCAATGTTTGAAGCCGAGGTGTGCTAACAGACCGAGGGCTTGTCCTGACCATTCATCACACTTGAGAGCTTGGTAACATCAGACCACTACTTTGACTAATCTAACTTTATGCAGTCTTGAGGGTATTTCTCAACTTACGTAACAATCTCAATATTATTTCCAGGTGCTTTTAGCGTAATGGTCCCACTTCGACCCCATCCCGAACTCGAAAGTGAAACTTTACAGCTGCGAAGATACTCCTTGGGTAGCCAAGCGGAAAAATAGCTCAGTGCCTGGTCAGTTTTTTAGAAAGCTCTCTTCAGATATGAAGGGGGCTTTCTGGTTTTTTAGGTTTATATTTCTTCCGCAAAACTCTTAATTGGTTGGAAGTGGAAAGGTCCAGCAATCGAACCCCAGACTAATTCGTCTGTTTCAGGGTCTCTCCCACGATCATAACTAATTAGTTTATTGTGATTAATTTCAAAACTATTATCTAGATAAGTTATCTTACCTTTTCTTTCTACAATACAGGCTTTACCAGGCTTAATTTGTCCTTTAAAACTACTACCTGTCCATTCTATGGTCATATCACAACCAGGCATCTTTTCAATTAAGTCTGGGGTTAATTCTTGTAATTTTTCAGGAGCGCGAGATGCTCCAAAAAATTTTTCTTCTTCTTTAACTTTGAAATTTTCCAGTTCAATGTGATTTTCGACAAGACTAAATTTCAAAATTCTTAAACGGTATGGTTTGTCTAACATAAAATCGTAAGCTTGTTCTAAAAATAAACTTATCCCACTTAATAATTCTGGTGGTAAAGGGCGCATACAAACTCTAATGTGGGCGAAAAAGGGAGGATTTTCATAAGCTTGTTCTTGATTACTGAAGTCTGCGGACATCCAACGAGCTAGGGTTTTAATATCTTGGGAATGAGTCATCTGAATATAAGTTAGTAGTTTAGATTAATAAATACCATACCAATTAGTGATTAACTAACGGAATTTTCTCGGATCCGAAATAGTAACAATTGGGTTACTTGTTCATTATTAAAGTTGTCATCGCTTACTAAGATTAAACTACGACTACCGTCGGGTAAACGAGAACCAATAGTCATTCCTTCTAGATTGTCTAGATAAATACCCAAATTTGTCAGATTGAGAACCAGTTTTTTCCTTAAGGTTTGAATGTTAGAAATATCTTCAAGATTGGCTATGGTAGAAGTATCAGTGGCATTTCCTACTACTACTTGATAAATTTTGGCTCCCGAACCTGTAAAACCAAAAGTTCTTTCTAAACTTAAAAAATAACCTTCTTTGCTGAGGGCGAGTAATTCAGTTAATCCATTAGAAATGGTTTCTTTCCCAGAAGGATCAAGTAAATAAAGGTGTTCCGCAACTAAAATAGGACTACCAAAAGGATTGATGACATAGTGTAAAAAACGAATTCTAGTTTCGGGATCAGAGGTAGTGTCTTGAACTAAAGCTGATTCTGTGGCGGTGAACAGACGAAATGGATCATCAGCAGCTAAACCATTTTGGTTCAGGGTTAAAGATTCAAAGCCAAGATTTTCTCTAATTCCTTGTTCGGTTTCAGGGTTAGTTAAATAGCGTTGAGGGAGACGAAAATTAATTTTTTTTTGACCTGTTTGGAGGTCAAATTCTCCGATAAAGGGGGCAATATTTTTGCTGGGATTTCCTTCGCTAGAAATAAAAACTGTGCCTCTGGGAGATAAAGCAATTCCTTCGGGATCAATAGTACCAGGAGCGTATCTATTTCCTGTTTCATCTAAGAGGAAAGTAACATTTTCTATAGTGGTGTTGGTAATTTTAATTTTATCCGTATCTTGTTGCTGAATATCTAATTTTAAGGTGTAAAAACGAGCATCCCCTCGATTACTACGATCATCAGACAGAACATAGTAGCGGTCTTGGGTGCGGTCATAAGTAATAGCAGATAGTCCTCCTATAGTAGTATTTTGAAAAGTGTTCTTAGGTAATTGATAAGAGTCGAGAAATTCTAAAGATAGATTAAGAAACATTCTTTCTTCTGCTAATACTTGGGGTGGTGTACTACAAGCTGTTAGTATCCACCAACAAGTAACACAGATGATAAAAATTACTATAGACCGAATATTTACTAATGGAAGAGGATTTAAGTTGCGAGCTAATAAGTGTTTGGCTCTGTTATGGTGTAGCAGTTTAACTAACGAGGGATTAGTATTGATTGTGGACATAATCTAGATCAAAAATTGTGGAACAGTCGCATATTTTTTACATTTGCCCTGTATCAATAGTTTGTAGCACTAAAAGTTTTACTGTTCCTAGCTTCCATAAAAATATTAACTTTTTTTAAGAATCAGATTAACAATATGCCAAAATTTGGATTCAATTTAACTGAAATATCGAAAATTTTGGTTTGAGGGGCGATTTTTAGAGACAGCGATCGCTATATCTAGAGTATTGCCCATCATACTTCCTTGGTGCATAGATTTTGCTCTGGTAAATTCTGGGCAATTAAGTTTCTAATCTGAATTATTGCGAGATTTACACCTTTTTCTGCCACAGGGGACAAGCGATCGCCAAATTGAAAATTGACTCCTGGTACTATTACCCACCATGCTTGAGGACATTTTCCATAGACAGCTTGAGTAAGACTAAGTATGGCTCTAGGATCGCCGAAATGACTCCGAATTTTCGTTGAATCTAGCGGTTTTAAAGAATTGATCCTGACCACATCTGCATCAAGAGTTTGACAAGCGTCAACAAAAATAACTAAGTCTATTTGAGCTAAATCCACAGCTAGTTCTGGGGTTAGTTGAGTCAGAGATAGCGATCGCACTTCTGGTAAGTGCCAATCTGCAACAATCTCAGCTACTCGAATGCCAATACGATCATCACTGCGCAAGCTATTACCGTAACCGATCACCAAAATTTTGCTCACTAAGTTATATAGAATTCAACTGACAACCAGAAAATCCCCTTAATACCCTATGTGAAGATTAATCGCGACCACGCAGTGCGGAGCGGAGCGAGATCGCTATTGTTTTTAAATCTACACATAGAGAATGAAGTAGAATTTTTGAGTTTGTTGAAATGATAACAACACGAGAGCTAAGAGAACTTACCGATCTTGTCTTGGGAAGAAAAAACAGTAAAGACTGTAAATCATTGATTGTAGCGATAAGCGGTATAGATGGCTTAGGTAAAGGCTACGTAGCAAAAAAACTATCTGAGGAATTGCGTGGTAGAGGGATATCAGTATTCGTTGAAAACCTTGATGGATGGCTCAACTTACCCGAAGTGCGTCTATCTGGGGACAATCCTGCTGAGAATTTCTATTACAATGGCTTCAGGTTCGACGAACTAAGGAATAAACTGCTACAACCATATCGTGAGAATCATCGAGTCCGTTGTAATGTCCGTTATATTGAAGAAAGCTGGCAAGATTTCGAGATAAAAGAATTAGCCATTGATCTTGTTGATGTGTTCATTCTTGAAGGTATCTTTATATTCCAAATGGATCTGGTTTCATTTTTCGATCTCAAGATATGGATCGATTGTACTTTTGAAACCGCACTTGAACGTGCTATTACACGTAATCAAGAGGGATTACCACCTCAAGAAACTATCAATGCTTACCAAACAATCTACTTTCTGGCTCAGCAACTTCACTTCATCCGTGATGAGCCAAAAAAAACTGCAGATATCCGATTTCTGAATGATGAACGCTTAGAAAGCTAATAGCTATTGAAATTCTAAGTTTAGTCTATCCCGCTCAGTGGTTAATTTCAGGAGGTAGCGATCGCGCTCTTTGGCAAGAGATCTATTCTACCTAAAAAAAGCCATTAGTGCGGGTTTTTACCATCTCAATACTTCTCAGGTGAAAAAATTAATGACCAAGTATAAATCTAACTATTTCTTGACTGATGGGTCCCATCATTTAGATTTACCAATTGTTCATACTCAAACACCATATATTCTTTATGGACGACCTAACGAAACTTAAACAATTTTGACACAGTAAGTAAAATACTTATTGATGTTAATTTCAGGATAGAGCGATCGCACTCAGTGGTTAATTTCCTAATATGACGTTTGCCTTACACTCAAAGTTTTCCCCAAACCTATTCACAACATCCTCAAACTTTTGCCATATCTATTTAGTAGTGGTTTTCAATAGATGTCGTGGCAAATATTAACTCTTTATCCTTTCAAAGTCTTTTAGATGAAACCATTGCTATTTCTCAGCAGGTTTTAGATAACCATCGCCCTGAGTTAGAGATTGAAGAAGTGGGGACTGTAACCTATTTGGGTGGGGGAATTGCTCGCGCTGTGGGTTTACCTAGTGTACAAGCTGAAGAATTAATACGGTTTCCTGGGAATCGTTATGGGATGGCTTACAATCTTGATCGCGATGAGGTGGGAATTATTCTCTTAGATGAAAGCGAAGACTTAAAAGCAGGTTGTGAGGTATTGCGGACAGGAAGAGTCTTAGATGCACCTGTAGGAGAAGAATTATTAGGTAGGGTAATTGATGCTACTGGTCGTCCTTTAGATAATAAAGGTGCAATCTCGTTACTTAAACGCCTACCAGTAGAGAGAGAAGCACCAGGGATAATGCAACGCGCTCCTGTTACTGTACCTTTACAGACAGGGATAAAAGTTATTGATGCTTTGATTCCTATTGGGAGGGGACAGAGAGAATTAATCTTAGGCGATCGCGCTACAGGAAAAACAGCGATCGCGCTGGATACTATTATCAATCAGAAGGGTAAAGATGTTATTTGTGTTTATTGTGCGATAGGACAAAGAAGTTCCGCGGTAGCTAAACTAATTGCTCTATTGCGCCAAAGAGAAGCAATGGAATACTGCATAGTTGTCGTTGCAGGAGGTGAAACCACCCCAGGTTTACAATACATTACCCCCTATGCAGCTACGACGATGGCAGAATATTTTATGGAGCAGGGAAAAGATGTTCTGATTGTTTATGATGATCTAATTCAACACGCCAGAGCCTATCGAGAATTATCTTTATTATTACGTCGTCCACCAGGAAGAGAGGCTTTTCCAGGGGATATTTTCTATATTCATTCTCGTCTCTTAGAACGTGCTACCCATCTGCGTCCCGAATTCGGAGGCGGTTCGTTAACGGCTTTACCTATAGTAGAAACAGAAGCACAAAATATCTCTGCATATATCCCCACTAATCTGGTTTCCATTACCGACGGTCAAATTTATCTGACTCCCAACTTATTTCACAAAGGCATTTTACCCGCCGTTGATGTGGGTAAATCTGTATCTCGCGTTGGAGGTAAAACCCAATTACCTGCTTATCGTGCGGTAGCTGGAGATTTACGCTTATCCTATTCTCAGTTTGAAGAATTAGAAGCATTTTCCCGTTTTGGTACAAGATTAGATGAAACAACCCGTAAAAGTATCTCCAGGGGACAAAGAGTCAGAGAAGTTCTCAAACAAAGCCAATATCAACCGATTCCCGTAGCTAAACAAATTGCTGTTTTACTCGCTGCTACTCAAGGGGTTTTTGATACTGTTCCCTTAGACAAGATTGCATTAGTAGAAAAAACTATGGGTCAAGCTGTTAAAGAACAATTACCTGATATATGTCAAAAAATTGAAACTGGTGAAAAATTAACCCAGAGCGATCGCGAAAGGTTGCTAAATATCAGTAGATCACAAACTTATCGGTGAAGGTAGGGCGGGAAGGAGACTTAATTACAAAGTCGATCTCTTTTGGGTTCTTCACCTGGATTTATCAAGTCTCCTCCCGGGGGTGTGGGGAATAGGTCAGAGGTCTCCAGGTCAGAGGTCAGAGGTAAAAAATAGTCAGTTACTTGCTACTTAATAAACTTTATCCTTAATTCCTCATCCAGAATCCTTCATCCTTATTACTGATTACTTTTGACCGCGAGAGAGGCTTCCGGCTAGGAAGCCTCTCTAATCGCGGTGTTGACTTTTGACCATAATTTTTGGGATACAAGGGGGAGTCGTTCACGACGGCTTTTCCCGATAAATCTATGTTATTATGATACCAGTATATTCGGGATCAAAAATTGTTGGTTTTAGAATATAAGGTCAAACCTAAACCCGAACAGCGATCATCTATCAATGAGGCTATTAGAACAACTCAATTTGTTCGCAATAAAGTGCTTCATTTTTGGATAGACAATCGTGGTGTGGGTAAGACTGAATTATTCAGACAAAATACAGCAATTAGAGCTAAATATTCTTTTGTTAAAGAGCTTAATTCTCATGCTTGCCAAACTGCGGTAGAAAGAACTCTTAGGGCAATTAATCGTTTTTACGATAACTGTAAAAAACAAATACCAGGCAAGAAAGGATATCCACGCTTTAAACGTAATACTCGCTCTGTAGAGTACAAAGTATCAGGATGGAAACTATCTGAAAATAAGAAATATATAACTTTTACCGATAAGAAAAACATTGGTACTCTTAAATTAATTGGTTCTAGAGATATTAATTATTATCAACCAGAACAAATTAAACTGGTACGTATTGTCAAAAAAGCGGATGGTTATTACGTTCAGTTTTCAATAAAGTTAGATCCTAGAGATACTGTTAAACCTCCTAGACCTTCTCAAAAAGCAATCGGCATTGATGTAGGTTTAAAAGAATTTTATGTGGATAGTCGTGGTGGCATAGTATCCAATCCTAGATTTTACCGAAAAGCAGAGAAACAATTAAATAGAGCTAATAGAAAAAAATCTATTAAGTTCAAAAGAGGTCAAAAACAATCTCAAAATTATCTCAAAGCAAGGCAAAGATATGCTCTTAAACATTTAAAAGTAAGCAGACAACGAGAAGAGTTTGTCAAAAGAGTGGCACTCCGTTTAATTCAATCTAACGATTTGATAGTTTGTGAAGATTTAAATGTGAAAGGGTTGGTTAAAAATCGTCGTCTTTCTAAGTCCATATCTGATGTAGCTTGGTCAAAGTTCAGGCAATGGTTAGAATACTTTGGTGATAAATATGGCAAGATTGTCATTGCAGTACCGCCACATTATACAACTCAAATATGCTCAAACTGTAGCAACAAAATTAAAAAATCACTATCAACTAGAACGCATATTTGTAATTGTGGTTATATTGCAGATCGTGATGAAAATGCTGCAATCAACATTTTGCAATTGGGATTAAGTAGGGTGGGGCGCACCCTAACTAACGCTTGGGGAGATCTATCCTCTAGCTTGATTGATGAAAATCTGTCAGGTTACGATGGGTCGTTGAACCAAGAATCCCCCCTCCTTTAGGTTGGGGAGAACGTCAATTTGAAATACACTATGAGCAAAACCCAGACTCGTAATTTTGTCTTTATTCTGATGCCAGGTTTAGAAAGATTGCTATCTTATCGTGGGGAATGGTTGCGGGGAGATGTGTTAGCGGGTTTGACAGTAGCAGCCTATTTAATTCCTCAGTGTATGGCTTATGGAGAATTAGCAGGTGTTGAACCAGTTGCAGGTTTATGGGCAATTTTACCACCGATAGTTATATATGCAATACTTGGCTCATCACCACAGCTTTCTATTGGACCCGAATCTAGTACCGCCGTGATGACAGCAGTTGCACTCGCGCCTTTAGCAGCAGCTAAAACGGATACTTATATGAGTCTTGCTGCTTTACTGGCAATGGTTATGGGATTAGTATGTATCGTTGGCTATTTTGCAAGAGTGGGTTTTTTAGCAGATTTACTATCCAAACCAATCTTAATTGGTTATATGGCTGGTATCGCCCTAATTATGATTGGGGGACAATTGGGTAAAATTGGCAACATCGAGATTGAGTCCAATGCTTTTTTCGGTCAGCTTAGTGAATTTATCAGCAAGCTGCAACTAGCTCATTCTCCTACTCTGATTCTAGGAATTTTAGTTTTAATTTTTTTGTTTGTCTTTCAGTATCGTTTTCCTAATGCACCTATTCCCTTAATTGCTGTTTTACTATCAACAGTAGCAGTTGCTATCTTTAATCTCGACAATCGCGGTGTGGCTGTAGTAGGGGAAATTCCTGCTGGTTTACCTCATTTTGTGATTCCCCAAATGTCTATCCAAGATTTAAGTTCTCTAATTGCTTCTGCTGTGGGGATTTCTCTTGTAGGCTATTCCGATAATGTCCTGACAGCTAGAGCTTTTGCTAATCGCAATAACTATAAAATTGATGCTAATCAAGAACTATTAGCATTGGGTATGGCTAATTTTGGGAATGGATTTATGCAGGGTTTTCCTATTAGTAGTAGTGGTAGTCGTACTGTAATTGGTGATTCTCTCGGTAGCAAGAGTCAATTGTTTTCTCTGGTGGCAATGATAGCAGTGATTTTAGTGTTATTATTCTTGCGCCCTGTATTAGCATTATTCCCTAAATCCGCTTTAGGAGCGATCGTGATCTATGCTGCAACTAAATTAATTGAAGTCTCTGAATTTATTAGGCTGTATAGATTTCGCCGTAGTGAGTTTATCTTAGCTGTCGTAACTACCATTGCTGTATTGATGACTGATATTTTAGTAGGAGTGGGAATTGCTGTTAGCTTATCGGTAATTGAGCTATTTTCTAGAGTAGCTCGTCCTCACGATGCAGTATTAGGTACAGTTCCCAATTTAGCAGGACTTCATGATATTGAAGATTGGGAAGGAGCCACAACTATACCAGGATTGGTAATCTATCGTTATGATGCTCCTTTGTGTTTTGCTAATGCAGAGAATTTTAGACGGCGATCGCTAGAAGCAATTGAAGCGGAAACAAATCCAGTTGAATGGTTTGTCTTAAACATGGAAGCTAATGTAGAAATCGATATTACCGCCATTGATATGCTGTTTGAATTGAGAGACGAATTAGCAGCTAAAAATATTACCTTCGCTATGGCGCGAGTCAAACAAGATTTGTATCTGGAATTGGAAAGAGCAGGGTTTTTGAAACATATCTCCACCCAACAGATTTATCCTACATTAGCAACTGCGATCGCTGCTTTTAAACAACATAAATTATAGTGGTTAGTAGGGACGTAGCATCCTACGTCCGTACAGTGGTTAGTGGTTAGTGGTTAGTGGTTAGTAATTAGTAACTAGTAATTAGTAATTAGTAGGATAGTTGATGGTTGATATGTTACCAGACAAAAATAAAGATTCTGTGTCAAGATTGTAAACCTATGACCAATAACTTGTCGCGCTCGCTTTCATCCCTCTCCTTTAAAGGAGAGGGAATTACAGCGAACATTTTAAAAGTAATTTTCATATATGGTATTTTTTTGTTGATGCCTAAAACTGCTAAGGGGGAATTTGTACCTCTCAAGGAAGATCGAACCCAATCATGCTCCCTTCAGCTTTTTGCAGCTAGAAAGATACCACATCAATGTCAAGTCACTACTGATGAGAGTAGTCCCCTAGAAGTCTGGAAAAATCGACTATCCTTTCATTTTGGCAAAATTTCTGAATCAGATTTTATCTTCTTAAAAAACACCTATAGTGGATGGAGTCAATCACAAAGCTCTGTTTCTTACGACCCGAATAAATCCTATCAACTGATGGATTTTTTACCGCCATTAATCCAAGCTCTTAATGGTCATAGATTTATCCCTGAAGAAACTAAACTTAAGAGCCAAGATTGGTATTTTTTAAAACTGGTATCTTCTGCTCAAGCTGACTTAAAAAAATATTTATACCTGAACTGTTGGGGACTTGTCTATGAAGTTTTGAGAGCAGCTAAGAATTCTCAAGCACAAGCTTCCATCTTTATGGCTCAATCTTCAATAATGCTTTCTCAAATCCGCAATAATTCAGAACTACTCCTAACTAAACAAGAGCCTTCAGAGTTCCCTATTCCAGGTGCATTAACTCAACCAGGGGACATCATCTTGATTATGCACAAGAGTTTAAGAGGCTATGAGTATCTCGATCATATAGCGATCGCTATTGATGATGGTATTTATTTTGAAAAAGCTGGGACTGGCGCAGATGTTCCCATTAGGATGATTGATGAGGCGACATTACTCCAGATTTGGCCCCCTGGGGTTTTTCGCTATGAATTGCGCCGACTCCATCAAAATGCTTTACTACCACATCCAAAAGATATTTTTGGTCTAAACTCCCCATTGGTCAAGAAGCAATTTTTTCCTCTGGCTGAAATACCTTCTAACATCAGCCAGGATACTACGATGATGTGGGATATAGAGAGTAAGAGTCTATCATCTATTTCTTGGTTTTACATGATTGATCTTCCACCATTGTCGAGAGATAACACCGGAAAAGCTGGATTAACAGAAAAGCTCTATCAACCTCTTTTGAAGGATAAGTGAAATTTAATTAGCTTTTAGAAGAAAAACATCGGTTAAGGTAGCTTAGGGTGCATCTGTTTCGTTTTCTCAAGTTAAAGCCACAAAACCAATAACTATCGCTTCAACTCAGATCTTGCACCTCGAACCCATACCGCCTAATACCGTTTTTATTTAAGGAAAGCGTGACTATGGGGGATTGGTATTAGATACGTTATTTGTAGCAAATATTTAGCAATTTGATATAAAACTGATGTTTCGCACATTAGACAATAAGTCTATTAAAATCGACTAGAACTGTTATTAAAACTACATAACAGTCGAGTTGAGAGGACTTTTCTGTAAAGCGCCAATAAATTTATTTCTTGGTGATTTATCGTCCCTGGTGCAAGAAATCTGAGTTAAAAAAAACCTCATACCAATTCTCAAAAGTAATAAGAGACGAAGGTAGGTTGGGTATAACGATAGTGAAACCCAACCATAGCTTGTAGATGTTGAGTTTTGTTCCTCTTATACCTGAAAGGTGCTTTGGGGGGAAACCCATCGCACTGAAAGCGCAACCCAACCTACATTTTAAGTAATGATCTATCTAGCTATTAATGAGAATTCCTATCATCTATCCCTATTGCTAGCTAGCAAGCTACCATGAGTGCCTCATTTCAAGCACGTTTGATGAGAGTAGGTGTAAGATATCTGCTCTTTAACTAACATCAATTATCAATTTTTGAAACCTTTTATTTTCGACTTATCAATTTATATTAAGGAATTACCAAGGGATTATTGAGATAGTTTACTAACTACGAACTTTTCCAATTCGATGGGTTTAGGGCTTGACTTATTAAATAAAAAAGATTATCAATAGTCATAAGCGTTATTGAAAATAATTTTTGATAGCTGCTTGAACTTAATCTCTCCAACAACAAGAATATGAATTACTCTCAAAGCCTAAACTGGGAAGCTAAAAAAGTTATCCAACTCAGTAGCGAACTAGCAAAACCAAGTCCTTTCTATTTTGGTTATGACATCGAAGAAAATTTTCTTTCTCAACTAGAACAGTATAGTTTCGATAAAATATTTTTCTTCACCGAACCGCATTTATTCGAGCTATACGGCAAGAATATCTACAATCGAATTCAAGAAAAATATCCTTGCTATCTAGAATTTGTCCCACCAGGAGAAGAATGTAAACACTTCCCAGTTCTAGAAGATATCTGTGAAAATCTGATCGCTAAAGGGGTTTCCAAAAAATCTATTTTGTTAGCTTTTGGTGGCGGAACAGTCGGGAATATTGTTGGTTTAGCTGCTGGTTTAATTTATCGCGGAATTCGTTTTGTAGAAATTCCGACAACTATGATGGCTCAAACTGACAGTACTTTAAGTAACAAACAAGCAGTTAACGGTCAAACTGGAAAAAATCATTTTGGTCTTTATCACGCACCAATATTTATTTGGGTTGACACAAAATATCTCAAAACTGAACCTCTTTTCTATCGTCGCAGTGGAATAATTGAAGGTATCAAAAATGGCTTGATATCCGACCCCAAATTCTTAGATTATTTGGAGACAGTTCTCAATCCAGATGTCCAATTTTCTGACACTCAACTAACCGAACTTGCTTACAGAATTATTCTTTCTAAATTAGAAATACTGAAGCGAGATCCTGGCGAAAAAGACTACGGAATTATTCTCGAATATGGTCATACTTTCGGTCATGCGATCGAGTGGTTGGAAGAAGGTAAATTATCTCACGGTGAAGCAGTTTCTTTTGGTATGAAAATTGCAGCAGAACTGTCTCAAGAAATGGGATTAATCTCACAACAAGATGTAGAACGGCATTATTATGTAATTGAAGACAAACTGGGCTTTAATAATCCGTTCCCAGAACATATTACCCCAGGAAAACTAATGAATGCGATGATTGCAGATAACAAAAAAACAGGAGAAGATCTGCGCTTCGTAATCTTAGAAAAAATCGGTCAATGTTATAACCCTGAAGGAGATTTCTTGGTTACAGTTGACTCGGAATTAGTCAATAAAGTTCTCAATAACTTTATTGAGCGACAGATAGATAAAAGGAGCAGTCAGGCTCAAGAATTGCTGAAATGGAATATTAAGCAATCCTCTTTGAAAGTGCCAGTCTTAACTACTCCTAATTAAACAATCTAATCGAATAGCTTATCTCGGGTTCTGATCCAACTCGGGATAAACTCTGTCTCAAATTTATCTCATTTTTATCGAGATAACACCAACAAAAAGTCGAAGGTACTCCACTTTCCAATACTGTTCGTCCTCTGCCCAATTATTTATTGGTAGGGGTATAGGGAGGTAGGGAAGTAGGGAAGATAGGGAAGATAGGGGGGTGGGGAGAGTTCCCCAAGTCCCCAAGTCCCCAATTAAGCGAGCAATAATTTTTAACCGAACAGTATTGCTTCGACTTGGTTAATTTCACATTGTTTTCCAAGAGGAATTTCCATGACAGTGGTTCAACCTAAAGTCAAAAAAGCGAGAAAAAAGTCGCCAGCACAACGCTTATGGTTTTTACATTGGCTGATGGCATTTTTCTATTTATTACTATTTATTGGTGGTAAATATATGGCAGGTTTGCCAGAATCTCTATCTTATAGAGAAACTATTTTCGACACTCATAAAACCCTGGGAGTGGTGGTTATGAGTATATTGTTAGCGAGGATTTCTTTGCTGTTGTCGGTTATGTTGCATAAATATAGAAGGCATCGACCCAAGCACAAAAAAGGTTGGCTAAAAACAGTTATTCTCCACATAGTTCTGTACTTTTTCATGCTCTTAGTTCCACTAAGTGGCTATTTTGATTCCAACGTTGGCTCTCACGATATCAGAATTTTTGCAACTGGCATAGTATTACCCCCCTTATTTCCTCCAAACGAGCAATGGGAAGTATCTGGATTTGCCGACAGCGTACATTTTTGGCTATCTTACACCTTTTTAGCTTTTATTATCCTTCACGCGATCGACCAAAAGAAATACCTACGGGCGCAAATACGTCGCTTTTCTAAAACTACCTTGGCAAAGATTAACAATTCCTAGAACTATGATTAATAGTAGTAAATCTCGATCGCAGACCCAAATAATGAGCGATCGCAACCTTCAAATCGTCATTTGTATAACTTTGATGGCGATATTAGGATCGAGTAGTATCGGTCCAGTGTTACCAACAATGGCTGATGCTCTTAATATTCCCCACGAACAAATTGGACTGGTAATCACAGCTTTTGTTGTACCTATTGCTATTGGTACTCCCATATCTGGGGTGCTAGCGGATCGTTTTGGTAGAAAACCAATTTTAATACCTGCTTTGCTGTTATTTGCGATCGCTGGTGTGGCTTGTGCTTTTGCTCCCAATTTTCGCAGTCTGTTGGAATTGCGTTTTTTGCAAGGAATAGGTGCAGCACCTTTAGAGTCTCTAGCACTGACTTTAATTAGCGATCTGTATGCGGGAAAGATGCTCACCGCAGCAATGGGGTTTAATGCTAGCGCGATCGGTATTAGTTTAGCACTATATCCCCTGATTAGTGGAGCAATGACTACTTTCGGATGGCACTATCCTTTTTTCTTACCAATTGCAGCCATTCCCATCGCATTTTTGGCTCTTTTTGTGTTAAAAATCCCCGAGTTACCGAAACAGAGAAATTTCAATCTCAAAACTTATTGGAGCAATATTGGGCGCAGTATCAATAATCGTCAAGTAATCGGCTCTTTTTGTGGGGTAATTGCTTTATTCATTCTTTTATTCGGGTGTTATTTTACCTATATTCCCATCTTTGCTAGCGATACTCTCGGTGCTTCTGCTTTCACCCTCGGCATTATTCAAGCAAGTATGGCACTTTCTCTAGCTTTTGTTTCTTCCCAAATAGCACTATTTCCCCAGTATCTCTCTGAGATCACACTAATTAAAGTTTCATTTCTTGTCTATAGTCTGGCACTAATAATTACCCCTGCGATTCACAATGTCTGGCTGTTATCCATCCCTAGCGTGCTGTTTGGCTCTGCTCATGGAATGTGCTTTCCTTCTACTCAAGCTTTATTAGGTCAACTTGCTCCGAAAGCCGGTAAAGCTGGTTTTATGGCTGTAAACGCTACAGTATTGTCTTTAGCCCAAGCATTGGGACCCCTTTTGGCTGGAGGTGCGTTTCTAGTTTGGGGAATCAATGGGGTTTTTGTTGCTGGTGCGAGTTTTGCTATTGCTACATTCTTTTTGTTGAGTAAAATTTTTGCCACGAGAGCCAATTTTAATTATCGAAAGTAATTAGATTCAAATAATTTTAACTGGAGAGGAATCATGAGAAGAAAAATAGGAGTTTGTACTTGGATATTTGGCGAGATAGAGTTAGTCAGTTTAGCAGATACCATCGCAGCGATGGGATTTGATGGGGTGGAATTGTATGTAGATTTTGAACGCATTTCTGCTAAAGAAGCTAAAAATATTTTTGCAGATCGAGCTTTAGAAATCTTTTCTCTTACTCCAATTAATGTAGATTTAGCCAGCAGTGATATTTCTAGTAGAAATAAGGCGATCGATTATTATAAAAAGGCGATCGATTATGGTGCCGAATTAGGAGAGCCAATTATTGTATGTCACGAGTACATTCAAAATCAATTCAACAGTGTTTATTTAGGGTCCCTTGAACTTCTAGCAGAAGCTTGCCAAGAAATTGCTTTATATGCTCGACAAGCCAATCTTAACTTAGGCTTTGAACCCCTCAATCGTTATTTATGTCGTTTCATTCTCACCAGCACCGATGCTCTTAACTTATTAACTGAAATAAATGCCTCGAATATCACGATTGTTTTAGATGCTTTCCATATGAATTTAGAAGAAAGCGATCCAGTTAAAGCCATAATGCAATGTGGTGAAAAATTAAGTTTGTATCAAATAGCGGATTCTAATCGCCAAGGAATAGGATTGGGACACACTGATTTTAATAGTCATTTAGCTGCCCTCGATGCTATTAATTATACTGGGGCAATTATCCTTGAACCTGCTGGTCTTAGACAAACACCAGGGTCTTCTGAAAAAGTTAATTTAGATGCAATTAAATTTCATCTTCAGAAAAGTAAAAACTGGCTATTAACTAAAACTAAAACATTAGTTTAGTAGAGAGTTGCATATCTAAGAGTGTAAACCAAAGAATTTAGTCGAAAGATAAATTTGCCCACCTTACTGTTAGTTGTTATTAGCTTTTTAGCATTCCCCAATCCCCCATTCCCCATTCCCTATTCTATTTTAATTAATAACCATGAATCCAATTTATCCCGATCTAAAAAACAAGCACGTTTTGATAACTGGTGGTAGTAACGGTATAGGAGAAGCCTTAACAAGAGCATTTGCCGAACAAGCTGCCGAAGTAACTATTCTGGATAAAGATTACGAAAAAGGTTTAACCATAGCTCAAGAGTGCGAAAAATATCCCTGCACAATTAATGTTTACGGTGTAGATTTAACTGATACTAAAAGCCTGAGCGAAACCTTAAGCCAAATAAAAAAAGAAAAGCCAGCAGTCAATGTCATAATCAACAATGCTGGTTACGATCCTAGATATTTTTTACTAGACATGACGGAAAAAGAGTGGAATGATCTATTTCAACTCAACGTAGTGCATTATTTTATTACTTGTCGCGAACTTTTAGAAAGCTCGATCAAAGCTGGTGGCGGTAGTATTATTATGACCAGTTCTCATTTAGTCTGGATTGCTAAACCGAATCTCATCGCCTATAACGCAACTAAAGCAGCAATAATAGGAATGGTACGCAGTTTAGCCGAGGCTGTGGGAAAATATAATATCAGAGTTAATGCTGTCGCACCAGGTTGGATCATGACCGAAAGACAGTTAAACCAATGGGTAACTCCAGAAGCCAAACAGAAAACAATGGAAGAGTTACAATGTCTTCCCATTGAACTAACACCACAAGAACTTGTAGGAACTTATTTATTTCTTGCTTCCGACACTTCTAAAGCTATTACCCGTCAAACTATAGTAGTAGATGCTGGATACGCTCATAGTTGAATCTTTACCCATTGTTGAACAACCCCTGAATGAAAAAAGCTTATAGGGGGATTTTAAGGTGCAATAGTGCAGAAGGGTGCATGGAAACTGGGGATTCTCTGAGTAGTCCAAAGTTGATAGCGAGTGAGTAACAATTCCACTTTAAGTACTACTTCTTGTGGAAAGAAAGGAAATTCAAGCCAATCATCTGCTCCAGACTGTCGAACATCATCAAGTGATTCTATTGCCATCAAGATGAGGGGACGACTAAAGCCACGACAGCGAAGTTCACGGCACAGTTCAATGCCTCCCTCTTTGAGTTCTGCATCAACTAGGATCAGATCGACCTCTGGAAAAAGATTAATCGCGTCAAGTGTGTTCTGAGCTAGACGGGGAGAGTAGTTAGCCTCTCTTAAAATTGATGCGAGCTTGAGCCAACGGGAGGGAGAATCTACTACAACTAAAATATTCATTCTTTACCTCTGGAAATCTAAAATAGTTATCCTCCAGCATGAATGTAAATGGTGACAATCTCGGTACAAAATAGGAACTAATAGTCTTTTGTTATAAGTTGTAAAATTTCGTTCTATCTCTATACCTAACTTTACTTTGGCTTCCAACTTCTGGTTATTGAGGGAGAGTCGGGGGGGTCGGGGGACTGGGGAGACTGGGGAGATTGGGGGACTGGGGGTTGGTGTAATAATATAATCCCGTAAAAGGGACAGAAAATGAGACTAAACCCAGATTATTTGACAACAACCTCAATTTAGTAGCTCGAAACACCATTTTCTTGCAGAAGCCCATCGCCCTTTTCGAGACAGCAAATATTCCAGAATTGATGTTACCAATTCCACATTACAGGATTGCTATCGAGATGATCTGTTACTTGTTTCCCAATTCGATCTATTTCCTTCAATTCATCAGGGGATAGATTAACTGAGACTGCTTTGGCGTTGTCTTTTGCTTGTTGAGCATTTCTCGCACCAGCGATCGCATTTGTCTGAGGCTGGGCAATTAACCAGGCTAGGGAAAGTTGAGCTAGTGTACAATTATGACTTCCAGCAATAGGGCGGAGTTGTTCTAAAGCTGTTTGTACTTTTTGATAGTTTTCCCCTTGGAAGAGTTTATTTTTGGCTCGATGATCTCCTTCAGCAAACTTATGATCTAATCCAAATTTACCTGTAAGTAGTCCTTGAGCAAGGGAAGAGTAAGCCAAAATAGAGATGTTATTGGCTACACAATAAGGCATAGCGTCAGTTTCTACTTGTCGCCAAAATAGAGAGTAAGGAGGCTGTAAACTATCAATTCTTCCATATTGGGCTGCTGCTTCTAGTTGAGTACGAGAAAAATTAGAAACCCCGATGGCTCGAATTTTACCTTGTTCTTTCAGTTTATTCAGAGCATTCATCGTTTCTTCGATGGGGACAACCTCGCTATTAAAAGAACCAGAGGGCCAGTGAATTTGGTATAGATCGATATAGTCCGTGTTCAGGTTTTGCAAAGAGCGATCGCAAGCTTCTATGACTTGGTCATATTTGAGATGATTGGCAAATACTTTAGAAGCATAGACTACTTTATCTCGCACGTCTCCTAAAGCTTTTGCAACAATTTGTTCTGAATGTCCTTCTCCATAGATTTCTGCTGTATCTACAGTAGTTATTCCTGCATTATAAGCAGCACGGATAGCTTCAATACTTTCTGAGTCTTCAATTCCTACCCACATTCTTTTTCCAGCTTGCCAAGTTCCCATCACAATAGGAGTAATTTGGATCTCAGATGTTCCTAGCGATCGCATTTTCATGATTTCGACTTTCCTTTAAATTTTCTCTCTAATAAATTGGTTATTTAATCAACGACTATAGTGCTGGAATTGCGCTCTTCTTTTTTTTACTGTTAACGGTTAACAGTTTAACTCAGTGACCAACTCATAAAACAGCATCCGAGTTGCCTTAAATAGTATTCTAATCAGCGCGTCTTTACCATTGACTTTCTGTTGTTCCCTCATCTCCCTATAGCGTAAGCTCAACTGCCTTGCTACTTCAGTGTCAACCCGATAACCATGTTTACTGGGTGCAATCTGACACACAGCCCACATATAGAGGTGAGAACGGATCATGGTGCTACCGCCAAAATGCCTGGTATCCTTGTCACCGCTTTGGGATATCTTGTGACTCAATCCTAGGAACGCCTGGAACTTACGGAGCGATCTGTCGCGTTTTTGCAGCTTCCCCCTGGACTCCTCGTACTCAATCCACCGCTTGCGCCTTACCAAAAATTTCTCAAAAGGGTAAATGTTGAATAGCAGCAAAGACCGATTATCCAAGCCAAAGCCAAACTTGTCAAACACCCGATGATAGGCAGCAAATCTAGAGGCGGACACATCGAGGCGAAGCCGAATACCGCCAAAGCTTTAGGGTTGGGATACGGCTCGACCAGCAAATAAACGCGCAGCATCAATATTCTACCAAGATTTATTAGTTGTGGTAGAATGCTTATATGATACTAAACTATGTCTATCGCATTTACCCAGATAACAAACAAGTCGAGCTACTCGATGAGTGGCTTGAAACTTGTCGGATTTCTTATAACTATGCTCTTAGAGAAATCAAGGACTGGGTTAGTTCTAGAAAATGCTTTGTTGATAGATGTAGTACGATATCTGAATACATCATGGCTGCGGATTATCCGTTCCCTAGTTACCACCAACAGCAAAACAATTTACCCAAGGCAAAAAAACAATTTCCCAGGCTTAAGTCTGTACCATCTCAAGTGCTGCAAACTAATATTAGAAGATTGCATGATTCTTGGGATTTCTTTCGCAACAGGGGCTATGGCTTTCCTCGTTATAAAAAATATGGGCAGATGAAGTCTTTATTGTTTCCTCAGTTCAAAACCAATCCTCTTACTGGGTGGCAAATACAATTGCCAAAACTGGGGAAGGTACAGATTAATTTACACCGACCTATTCCTGATGGTTTTGCTATCAAACAAGTGAGGGTCTGCAAAAAAGCTGTGGGATGGTTTGCGGTGGTAGCAATAGAATCGGATTTTGAGCTTCCTAGTCCTGTGCCTCACGGTCATAGCATCGGTGTAGATGTTGGCTTGTTATCCTACATAGCTACATCAGACTCATATATTGAGCCTAGACCAAAGTTTTTCAAGACAGCCCACAGTCGGTTGAAAGTACTACAGAAGCGTCTGTCAAGAAAGATGAAACGAGGTAAGAACTATGAGAAAGCGAGAATCAAGGTAGCCAAACAACATAACCATATAGCGTTCAAACGTACTGACTATTTATTCAAACTAGCCCATAAATTGTGTGATATGGCAGACACAATCTATGTTGAAGATTGTGATTTTCGTATTATGGCAAAAGGGATGCTAGGAAAACACACTATTGATGCTAGTTTCGGCTCATTCAGAACTATATTAGAGTATGTAGGCAAAAAGCGAGATGTTTTTGTAGGAAGAGTTGACCATCGTGGCACAAGTCAAATATGCAGCAATTGTCGTGCTGAAGTTAGAAAAAAACTGTCTGATAGATATCATGTTTGTCATGAGTGTGGTTATGGTGTTCATGTGCCAGTTGACCGTGATATAGTCTCTGCCCAAGAGATTTGTAATCGTGGAATAGAAACGTATCGGGGGACTCCCGAAAAGCAAGAAATTGCCTCTCAAGTCGTACTGTCGGGGAACTTTGTTCTAGGTAAGTGGCATAGGGGAGGAAAGTCTATTGGCGACAATAGAAGCCCACGCTATATTAAAAACGAAGCAACAGCGTAGTTTTTATTTAGCGTTTGGAGAAGTCACACCTCATCTGGGATAACGATAGAAATTTTGCCTGCTGCACGTTGGCTTTCGCTATACTTATGAGCTTGAGCTAGCTCTTTTAAAGAATAGGTGCGATCGATTACTGCATGAAGTTTAGTTGTCTCTATTAACTCTTTAAGATACAACAAGTCTTGACTATTTGGCTGAAAAATAATAAGTTTAGCTTTCTTTCTGGAAATTGCCGTCGATAAAATAGCAACAAGAGTGCTTAAGGTAGGTAGAGTTGAGATATATGTCCCTTTAGACTTGAGAATCTTCTTACATTGCCAAAACGAAGATTTTGCTACTGCATCAAATACAATGTCATACTGTGAAGTATCTTGAGTAAAATCTTGCTGTCTGTAGTCAATAGCGCGATCTCGCTCCGCTCCGCACTGCGTGATCGCACCCCAAGGATTTAACCAGTTCCCAATTTTTCTGGCTACAAACACCAGTCACTTCTGCATCAAAAGCTTTGGCGATCTGAACTGCAAAAATACCAACACCGCCAGAAGCACCATTAATAAGAACATTACATCCCGATCTAATCTTGCCTAAATTGCGTAAGGCTTGTAGGGCAGTCAGAGCAGCAAGAGGGACTACTCCCGCCTCAGAGTGAGTCATATTGGTTGGTTTGGGTGCAGCCAATCTTTCTGAAACCGCCACAAATTACCCATAAGCTCCTTTGGAGGAGGATAGGCTGGCATATATTTCATCTCCTGGCTGAAAGCGGGTGACTTTATCACCAACCTGGACAACTTCTCCAGATACATCAGCCCCCAAAATTTTGGGAAACTTATTACTCATCAGCCATTTCAACATTCCTTGTCGAGTTTTCCAGTCAAGAGGATTAACGCTGGTAGCATGAACTTTAACGAGTAATTCTGAGGGTTTAATCTTTGGTTGCTCCACCTCTTTGTATTGCAAAACATCAGCAGAGCCATAGCGATCAATTACTATTGCTTTCATCTTTTTTAATTTCTGAGAGAATAACTCGATACCTTCCCCATCTACCTCACCTTCCCCACCTTCCTTATGTTAGTGCCATTTGTCCTGGGGGGATCAGTATGAGATATAGTATCCAGTGATGTAGCGATAATGACTGTCACGATGAGCGCTACCCAGAGCGCCTTACGTCGACGCGGGGGGAGAAGTCCGCTTTATAGGCTTTATCGTCTGTATATAGAGTTGAATTGCTGTGTTCTGAAGCGGACTTCCCGCGCTCGTCAAAATTGGCTGTTATGGAATTTTCTGGCAGTAATCTTCCTGCCCACTGGGTTATTCCCAATATACTGAGCAACATTGGAATAAGACTAAGAATGCCTAGTACGATTTGTAAACCTAGTTTCATAATTTTTCTTTAGGGCGATCGCTCTCAAACTGAAGTTTAGACTAAAAAAGAAATTATAAGTTTCGTGACTTACTCTTAGATGTTGAGTGTGCAATCGCGTTTTGCCAAAGAATTAGCAGTGGGAATGCCAGTTCTAGAATTGTGGCAGCCACAATCTGGGCATCAGGAATTCCAATGACATACATGGATACTAAGCGTCCAATCCCGCCCACGAACATAGTCAGGGCAATTATTCTGAAGAGTGCAGTATGTCTCTCAATATTAGGGATCATCCACCATGTGATAAGTCCCAATCCGAAAAACCAGGTGAACTGAAACCGAATATGGCTGTCGATTCTTGGTGTTACACATTCAGAGGGTAAGTGAAATCCCGCACCAAGAAAAAAGTTAATTAAGCCAAATCCAAAAGGAATTAGTGTTAATATACCCAAAACGACCTGTAATCCACGCTTCATGAAAACTCCTTAAATTTAAAATTAACGAATGTTGCGATAGAAATTAGCCCAGTTTCTTAGCTAGTTAGACTCAAAAAGAAAAAGGCACTCCCCCTTGAGGTGAAATAGAAACTAAAAGTTATTTGGCTCCCCTATCATCAAATATTCCATAAGCAAGCAGACTCTTAGCGGTGGCAATTACAGCTTCATCAGGCGACCTTGGTATCCATCCCAGTTCCCTCGTAGAAGTTTCGTGACTAACTCTTCGACACTGATTGAGTTCAGGTACTATAGTACCAACAGCAGGGTCAAATAATGCCAGAAGACGGATAAACCAAGCAGGTGCGCGAAGAGTTGGGACTTTATTTGCTTCCTCACCTAAACCACTACGGAGCGTTGCAGCCATCTCATGCAACCACATGAAGCCAGCACTTGCCATGAACCTACCACCGGCACCGTTGGGTTTTTCCATTGCTAGTAAATGTAAGTCTGCAACATCACGAACATCTACGACTTCATACCCCACAGGCGGAATTAGTGGCAGGCTTCCATCCATTAATCTTCTAACAAACTCTAGGGAAGTATTCACTCTTGCCTCTAACACTGGACCAAATACTAAGCCTGGGCATACTGTTACTAATTCGATTGAGTTCTCTTTGTTAACAAAATCCCATGCGGAACGTTCCGCAATTGTTTTACTTTGATTGTAAGGGGTTACTGTTTTGTTATTTAGGTCTGTCCAATCTTTCTCATCGTAAATATAGTCTTTTTCCAGTAAAGGAGAGCCACATACTGCTGCTTGCGAAGATGTCATAACAACTCTTTTTACACCTGCACGACTAGCAGCTGCTATAACCCGTAAAGCACCATCGCGGGCAGGTATTATAAGTTCGTTTGGGTCTTTAGGCTGTTCTATTGGCAATGGCGAAGCAAGATGAAGAACATACTCGCACCCATTAACCGCAGCATCCCAGCCGTCATCGGAATCTAGAGTCGCGAGCGCATATTCTACATCCGCGTTATCAGGATAATGGGCATTAATTACTGCTTTGCATTTTTCTATTCGTGATTTTGAACGTACAACGGCTCGAACAGCATAACCCTTATTTAGCAAGGCTAAAACACAATGACCACCGATAAATCCCGATGCACCAGTGACCAATACAATTGATTTTTCCTGCATAAAAAAAACTCTCAAACTAAATGAATATGTACTATTTATCTGGTGGAAGAGGTTACTAATTTTTGTCGCTTTTTAATTTCTGAGAGAATAACTTGAGCGAATAGGCAGCAGCTAGCCGATCGCTTAATAGTATCTATCATAAATTACCTAAATATTTTTTGACACTTTTTCTTTTTTTGTCAAATTGTTATATTGACATATTACTAAATTATGTCAGAATGTCAAGGTATGAAAGAACAACAACTAGAAAAACGCGATCGCCAAAGGCGCGCTTTCCGCGACCGCATTTTAGAAGCAGCTAAGAGTTGCTTCCTAAATTACGGATTTAAGCGCACTTCAATGGAGGATATTGCTAAAAAAGTGGGTATTTCTCGACCTGCTCTTTATCTGCATTTTCAGAATAAAAAAGCGATCTTCCGTGCTTTAGTAGAACATCTCAATGAAGAAACGTTACGACAAGCGGAAATGGCTCTAAAGGAAGAAGGTGATGTGTGCGATCTCATTTTGCAGGGGTTTGAGCGTCGCAGTGTAGAGTTATTTGCTTTGGTATGCGATTCTACTCATGGTGAAGAGTTGATAGATATCAATGGTCAAGTTGCTGCTGATATTTTATTGGCAGGACAGCACAAGTTTGTGATGATGTTAACTCAAGTTTTGCAGCAAGCAGAAACCAACGGGGAAATTCAGCTACAAAATTTAGAACTAGATGCCCGACAAGCTGCTGAATTATTGATTAATTCTACTAATGGTTTTAAGGAAGCTGCTGGTACAACCGAAGATTATCGTTTGAGTGTGCAAAGATTAATTAAAATGTTTGAAAAAGCAGTAGTAAACCGTATCTAGTTTGAGACTGAAGGATATAGTGAATTTATTTTATTGCTAATAAAAAAAGGGAGAAAAATTATGGTTAATAACATTTCCCCCTAAAATTATTTAGGAACAAGATTTATTTGAGTTTAATGGAATTGAAACTGTGTTGATTAAGATGTGAAACTATTTCCTTCCACAGTTACGCTAGTTTGAGTTTGTTGGGGGAAGTTAGAATCAGGGGTATTTGCTTCTCTCTTAGTTCCACTACAAGCTTGGGCTGCTAAAGGAGCAGCAACAAAAGCTAGTGTAAGAACTCCAGCAAAAAATGGCATTACTTTGAGTTTCATTTGTTACCTCTTAAAAAGAGTTGTGTTGTTATTATTTAGTATGAAGAAGGAATATGACACTAATATGACAGTGGTTCAAATTATCTCAGCTAGCTCTATCAGCTAGTAAGTAACGGTTCAATGCTAAAAACTAAGAGTTTTTTCAATCTTGTATTTCATAGCGTAATAGTTGTCTAACTTTTTCAGGAGATAAACTGAGCTTTTGGCTAATTGCTGTTTCTAGTTGCTCTAATTCTGTAGTTGCTAATTCAAACTCCTGATTTTGATAAACTTGGGTTGCCTGTTTGACTTTGACTTGAGAAAAATTGCGATCGCGATCGACTTTAACTTTAATCAAAAGAATTGTATTAGATGGTTGAGCTTGAGCAGGAGTAATGTTGAAAGACTCAACAGATTGATGATAATTTTTAAAACTATGCTCTGTAACTAATCCAGTAGTTACCCAAAAAGCTAATCCTAATAAGGGTAGAGGTAGCCAAAATTCTAATCTCAACATTTAAACATCTCAGGTTATACTGTTTATCTCTCAATATGGTAAAAGATCAATGCTAATTCTTTTAGTGGAAGACGATCCAGCACAGTTAGAACCTTTACAAGTAGCATTATCTCAGGTGGGACACATAGTTGATGCAGTGGAAGATGGGGAAACTGCACAATGGTTAATTAAGGAAAAAGATTATGACCTGTTGATTTTGGACTGGATGTTACCTAAAGTTAGCGGTGTCGATATTTGCCGTCAATATCGTAATTTGGGGAATGCTGCACCAGTACTGATGCTGACTGCTAAAGATACTACGGCGGATAAGGTTGATGGCTTAGATGCGGGGGCGGATGACTATATTGTTAAACCTATAGATGTTTTAGAGTTACTAGCTAGAGTAAGAGCCTTGGGTAGGCGATCGCCTTTATGGCAAGGAGATACCCTAACTCTAGGGGATTTACAGCTAGATTTAACCAGTTTAAGTTTAGAACGGGGAAACAAGAAAATTCAACTTTCAGTAAGGGAATTTCAACTAATGGAATATCTAATGCGTCATCCTCAGCAAGTGTTATCCCGCGATCAAATCGAACAAGCACTTTGGAGTTGGGGAAGTGAACCTGAAAGTAATGCGGTAACTACCTTAGTGAGAAGATTGCGACATCGTCTTACAGCAGTTGGGGCAAAAGATTGGTTAGAAACCGTCTATGGTATGGGTTATCGTCTAGATGTTGGAGAATAAAAACTAGTGTATTAAACCTTAGTTGCCCTGTTAGCTGAACCCCGCTCCATATCCCGAACCTTCTTACCACGCCACACCAAGCGAACAGGAGTACCAGTAAAGCCTAGTTGTTCTCGAAATTGGCGATCGATATAACGACGATAGTTATCAGTAAATCTTTTAGGGTCATTGACAAATAGAGCAATAGTAGGAGGTTGGGTTCTTACTTGTGTACCATAATAAATTTTGCCCTGTTTTCCTTGACGAGTAGTAGGAGGAGAATGCCAACTTACAGCCTCTTCTAATACCTCATTAATTACAGAAGTAGTGACACGACGACGATGTTCCGCAGCAGCAGTATCAACCAAATCCAGAACTTTATCAACCCGTTTCCCTGTTAAAGCACTAGTAAAAATCATTTCCGCCCATTCCATAAAGTAAAGACGGCTCAAGATTTTCTTTTTATACTCATATATGGTGTGGGAATCCTTTTCTACTGCGTCCCATTTATTCAAAACAATGATGGCTGCTTTTCCTTCTTCAATAATGCGCCCCGCTAATTTTAAATCTTGATCTGTCACCCCATCGAGAACATCAAGTACAAACAGCACTACATCACAACGCCTGATTGCTTTAAAAGCACGATTGATGCTAAAAAATTCTGCTCCATATTCGACATTTTTTTTGCGTCGAATACCAGCAGTGTCTATCAAACGATAAATTTTATCATCTCTCTTTACCACCATGTCGATCGCATCTCTAGTTGTCCCAGAAATAGGACTTACTATAGCTCTTTGTTCTCCTGTCAAAGCATTCAGCAAACTGGATTTTCCCACATTGGGACGACCCACAATCGCTACTTTAATTTCTTCTGGTTCAATAATTTCCTCAATAGGAGGTAGATGAGTTATGAGTTCATCCAATAAATCCCCTGTTCCATTACCATGTATTGCAGAGACAGAATAGGGTTCACCGAGTCCTAATTCCCAAAATTGTGCAGCTTGGATTAATCCTTGTTCCACAGATTCACATTTATTGACTGCTAATAACACTGGTACAGATTGTTGACGCAACCATTGGGCAATTTCCCGATCCCCTGAAGTAGGACCTGTTTGACCATCTACCAAAAAGATCGCAACCGAAGCTTCTTCTAAAGCAGACATAGCTTGCTGACGAATCAGGGGTAAAAATTCTGTATCATCATCAAACACTAGACCCCCTGTATCTACTACTTGAAAATCTCGGTCTTGCCAAAATGCAGGACGATAGGTGCGATCGCGTGTAATTCCTGGTTGATCGTAGACTATTGCCTCTTGATCTCCAGCTAAACGATTGACAAAGGTAGATTTCCCCACATTGGGTCTACCAATCACAGCTACTATAGGTAATGCCATAGGAATTATCAATAAAAATCAATAGTTAGTAAGTATTTCCTAGTTTATCTTTTTTAAGTTATGGAAATTGTTTTGTTTTTGAAGAAAGTTGTGTTATTATTTTTGAGTGGTTGAGGGCGATTAGCTCAGCGGTAGAGCGCCTGCCTTACAAGCAGGACGTCACAGGTTCAAATCCCGTATCGCCCATTTACTGATTAGTACTACGTTTTGGAGATTTGTGTAATTTAAAGTTTGTTTTTGCCGTTGTGGCAAAGTTATGCTTTAAAACCTCGACGGCAAAGTAATGCTTTAAAAGTTTTGTTTCGATTTTGCATCCTTTAGAACCATTCTAACTTTTTTATACCGAAAGTACCCAGGCTGCGAAATTAATCGTGACACACGAGCTTCACTGGGATATTCTCCTTTCTCAATTAAAGCACTAACAGCTTGTCTTACTTCCTGGCAACATTGATCAATTTTTGTCGCTCGAATCTGACTTTGATAACAACGATAC
>JAAUYH010015881.1_pt1 | contig 27360 bp, 27 predicted proteins | sample 7278061 | NCBI WGS metagenome assembly JAAUYH01 (sample SAMN14350203, study PRJNA611818) | marine sediment metagenome | isolation source: surface marine sediment (0.6m) | place: French Polynesia: Moorea | collected 2018-08
GGATTTCCCGAAAGGCTTCAGCGAAGCCGGAGAGACACCCATCGAGACCGCGGTGCGCGAACTGCACGAGGAGACCGGCATCGACGAGGCGAATTTCGACTGGGGCGAGCGCTTCATGGAGACCGGACCGTACAGCCGTGGCAAGGTCGCGCGTTACTACATCGCGAGCACGAGCCAGGCCGATGTCGTCATCGGTCCGTCTCCATGAAGCGCTCGCCCCAGTCGAAATTCGCCTCATCGATGCCGGTCTCCTCGTGCAGTTCGCGCACCGCCGTCTCGATGGGTGTCTCTCCGGCTTCGCTGAAGCCTTTCGGGAAATCCCAGTACTGGTAAGCGCGCAACAACAGCGTCAGGCAGTGACCGGCTTCATTGCGAGCCAGTACGATTCCGCAGGAGAGTTTTTGCGACATTCGCTAGCCGGCGCCGCGCAGCACGTCGACCGGGGCAGAGTTGATAGCGCTCCTGGCGGCGAAGTAGCCGCTCGCGCAGACGATGAGCAGGCCTGCGCTGACGCCGACAACCCACAGCAGCGGATTGAATGAGTAAGGCAGCTCAAAGAGCTGCACGGCCAGCACGGCAGCGAGTGCCGATGCGCCCGCCGAAGCCAGGACGCCAGCGGCCGTTCCCAGGGCCGCAAACTCCGCCATGACGCCGGAGAAGACGATGCGTTTTCGAGCGCCGAGCGCCCTCAGCATAGCGCTCTCGAAGCGCCGCTCGTCGATCGTCGACTGGACCGCTGCGAACAAGACCGCGATGCCGGCCGCCAGCGTGAAGAAGAACACGGCCTGCACGGCGAGGCTGGCCTTCTCGATGATGCCGCGTACCTGTTGCAGGATCGAATCCAGATCGATGACCGAGATGCTCGGGTGCTTGCGCACGAGCTCGACCAGCAGCGGGTTGTCCTGCTCTGCAACGCGCATGCTGCCAATGAAGGTTGCCGGGTAACTGTCCAGCGCGCCCGGCGAGAACACGAGGAAAAAGTTCGGCTTGAAAGAGTCCCAGTTGATGCGACGCACGCTGACGATCTCGGCCTCGAGCACCTGGCCGGCCACCTCGAAGGCCAGACGATCGCCGATTGCCAGGCCGTTTTCCATCGCAGCCTCTTCCTCGATCGACACCAGCGGCGGACCATCGTAGTTCGCCGGCCACCACTCACCCTCCAGCAGCTCGTTGCTGTCATCCAGGGTCTCTGCCCAGGACAGGTTCTGTTCTCGCTCGAGGAACCAGCGCTCTCCGGGGTTAGGCGTCTCGTACTCTTTGACCGGTGTGTCGTTAATGGACGTCATGCGTGCGCGCACGAGCGGCGACAGGCTCGGGCCCTCGAGACCCTGGCTCGTGAAGATCTCGCGCACCGAATCGGTCTCGCTACGCTGGATGTTGATCATGAAATGGTTCGGTGCGTTCTCGTCCAGCGTGCGCTGCCAGTCGCCAAGGAGATCCGTTCGAACCAGTGTCAGCAGCAGTAGCACCGTCAGGCCGAGTCCAAAGGCGACAACCTGCACCGCGCTCGCACGGCCGCGTCGAGCCACGTTCGCCAGGCCATAGCGCCACGCGACGCCAACGCCCGAGCGAAATCGGCCCATGGCGGCGACCAGTCCTCGGCCCACGCCATACAGGGCCGCAGCAATAATGACGATGCCGGTCAGCAGGAACAGCAGCATACGGGGGTCACCGACGGAGCGGTACAACAGCGCGGCGACGGCCGCGAGTGACAGCGAGACGACGAAAATGCGCGACGGCGCCGGCGGCATCGCGTCGTGGCGCAAGACACGAAGCGGCGGCGTGTTCCGTAGCTGCAACAGTGAAGGCAACGCAAAACCGATCAGCAGAACGAATGCGCTACCGCTCGCCAGCAGCACCGGAGTGAGGCCTGGGTCCGGCAGGTCCGCCGATATCACGTCGGCCAGTATGACCGACAGCGCCGCCTCGGCAGCGAAGCCAACGACGCTGCCCAGGGCGACGCCGATCAGGCCGAGCAGCGTCAGCTGGATCAGTGACACGGCGATGACGAATTGCTGGGTAGCTCCGAGGCTTTTCATCAGCGCCACGGTATCGAGACGTCGATGCGCGAATCGCCGCGCCGACATGGCGACGGCCACCGCGCTGAGTAACAGGCTGATGACCGCCGTCAGCGACAGGAAGCGCTTGGCCCGGTCCGCGGCGCGGAAGGCGCTCTCGCTGCTTTCCTCCTGCGTACGCACGCGCAGCGCATCGGGTAGCCCATCCTGGTTGATCGCCTCGCGGAAGGCCGCGACCGAATCGTCCATGCCGGCCACGAGCAGCGAATACCGCACCCGGCTGCCTTCACCAATGAGCCCGGTGGCTTCCATGTCGTCGATGTTCAGCAACAGGGTCGGAGCCAGCGAGGCGAACCCGATCGACTGATCCGGCCGGTAGCTGACGATCGCGCTGATCGTCAGGTCGAGCTCGCCGACGCCCATAGTGTCACCGACACTTGCGCCGACGCGTGCCAGCAGCCCGGCGTCGACCCAGACCTCACCGCGCGGTGTCGCTCCGGCTGCGACGCGCTCCTCACCGAAAAGGTCATCGGCCAGTCGTACCTCACCGCGCAGCGGGTAGCCATCGGACACGCCTATAACGGTCGATAGCGCGCTGTTGTCGCCGGCGAATACGACCGACGGAAAGGACACCATACGCGCCGTGTTCAACCCGAGATCGATAGCGCTTTGTTCAAAACTGTCTGGAATCGGCTCCTGGGAACGGAGCCGGAGATCGGCGGCCAGCACCTCGTTCGCCTGTCGCGTTACGGCCTTGCTGATACGGTCCGTCAGGAATCCGACCGCCGTCAATGCCCCGACCGCCAGGATGACGGCGGACAGCAGGACGAGGACCTCGCCGGACCGCAGCTCGCGGCCGAAACTCTTAAGCGAGAAGCTCAGTGCCCTCATGCTGCAGCGGCCCGCGTGTCGCTGGCGAGCCTTCCCGAATCGAGCGCGATCACCCGGTCACAGCGGTCTGCGAGCGCATTGTCATGCGTGACGAGAATCAGTGTCGTGGACGAGGTCTTGTTCAGCTCGAACATCAGGCTCATGATCGTCTCGCCGGTGCGGCTGTCGAGGTTCCCCGTCGGCTCATCGGCAAACAGGACCGCGGGCTCCGTCGAAAACGCCCGAGCGAGTGCGACGCGCTGCTTCTCACCGCCGGACAGCTGCGCCGGGTAGTGGCTCCATCGCTCACCGAGACCGACCTGGTCGATGATTCCGCGGGACTTGCCCTTGGCGTCGGTCACACCGGCAAGCTCCAGCGGCAGCATGACGTTTTCGAGGGCCGTCAGCGACGGCACGAGGTGAAAAGACTGGAACACGAAACCGACGCTGTCGGCACGGACCTTCGCCCTCCCGTCTTCGTCGAGTTCCGACAGGTTCGCGCCATTCAGCTCGACATAACCCCGGGTGGGCAGGTCGAGTCCGGCCAGCAGCGCGAGTAACGTCGACTTGCCGGCGCCCGACGGACCGACGATCGCGACGGACTCGCCGCTGGAAATAGCGAAACTGACGTCCGACAGGATGGTCAGAGTACCTTCCGGACTGCTAACCTCTTTGCTGACTTCGTGCACTGAGAGCACGTCGCCGCCAACCATTGACTGATTCGACATGAGAAAGACACTAATCCTTTTTATCTTGCTGTTTGCTGTCAGCGCCAGTGCCAGCACCGCGAAGAACCCGGTAATCCTGATTCTGGGTGACAGCCTGAGCGCGGGCTACGGTATTGACGTTGACCAGTCCTGGGCCGAATTGTTGCAGCAGCGGCTCGAGACCCAAGGGTACGAACATCAGGTCGTCAACGCCAGCATCAGCGGTGAGACGACGGAAGGCGGTGTCGAACGCATCGATGACGCGATCGAACGCTTTTCGCCGGCGGTGGTCGTGCTCGAGCTGGGCGGCAATGACGGGCTGCGCGGCTTTCCGCCGTCCCGGATGAAGAACAATCTGGAGACGATGATCACGAAAAGCAAGGCCGCCGGGGCAAACGTAGCTTTACTGGGCATTCGGATACCGCCGAATTACGGTGCCCGGTACACGCGGGCCTTCGAAGCGGTTTTCCAGGACCTCGCGGAAGAATACGATCTGCCGTGGATTGACTTTTTCATGGATGGCATCGCCTTGGATGACGGGCTGATGCAGTCCGATGGCATCCATCCGAATGCCGAAGCGCAGCCGGTCCTGCTCGACAACGCATGGCCCGTCATTAAAGAAGCGCTGCAACAGTCACCGTAGAGTGACGACAGAGTAGTATGAATGCCGGCGGCTGACTCGCCGGCGTCAGGGGGATTACGATGGAAAAAATCTGGCTTAAGTCTTACGACCCGGGCATTCCGGCCACGGTCGAAACTCCGCCGTTCAAGTCGCTGAAGCAAATGATCGAACACAGCTTCGAGGTGTACGCGGACCGCGACGCGTTCACCAACATGGGGACCACACTATCCTTCGCTGACCTGGACCGGCTGTCGCTGCGATTCGCGGCTTTCCTGCAGAAGGACCTCGGTCTCAAGAAGGGCGACCGGGTCGCGATCATGCTGCCGAACGTACTGCAGTACCCGGTCGCGATGTGCGGGATCCTGCGAGCCGGCCTCATCGCGGTCAACGTCAATCCGCTCTACACCGCTCGTGAATTGAAGCACCAGCTAAAGGACTCCGGGTCGAAGGCGATCGTGATTCTCGAGAATTTCGCCCACACGCTAGCCGAGGTCGTCGACGACACGGACGTCGAGGACATCGTCCTGACGAATGTCGGCGACCTGTTGAATTTCCCGAAAGGCGCGATCGTCAACGTCGTGCTGAAGTACGTCAAGAAGGCCGTCCCTGCTCATGCACTGGGCAAGACCATCAGCTTCAACAACGCGCTGAAACGCGGCCGGAACAAGACGCTGGACGAGGTCGACGTTGAGCTAATGGATGTCGCCTTCCTGCAGTACACGGGCGGCACGACCGGCGTGTCGAAGGGCGCGATGCTCAGCCACCGTAACCTCGTCTACAACGTTGCACAGACCGAAGCCTGGCAGGGCAACGTCTTCGAGGGCACTAACCAGGTCGTCGCTGTCTGTGCCCTTCCGCTCTATCACATCTTCTCGCTGCAGGGTAACTGCCTGGTCGGCATCTCGCAGGGCTTCCTGAACGTCATGATCACGAACCCGCGCGACTTCCCCGCGTTCGTTGAAGAACTCAGCCATTACAAGTTCGGCCTGTTCAATGCCGTCAACACGCTGTTTGCAGCGCTCCTGAATACGCCGGGCTTCGACAAGCTCGACTTCTCCCAGCTAAAGGTCGTCGTCGGCGGCGGCATGGCCGTGCAGCCGGCCGTCGCAGAGCAATGGAAAGCAATCACCGGTTCGAACATCGTCCAGGGCTACGGGCTGACCGAGACGTCTCCCGCTTCGATCTGCAACAAGCCGACGGCAGAATTCTCAGGTTCGATCGGCCTGCCAATTACGTCCACTGACGTCATCATCACGGATGACGACGGCAACCCCTTGCCCATCGGAGAAATCGGCGAGATCTGTATTCGCGGACCGCAGGTCATGGAAGGCTACTGGCAACGCCCCGAAGAGACGGAGAAGACCATGCTGCCGGGCGACTGGCTGAAGACCGGTGACGTCGGCCGAATGGACGAGGACGGTTATGTCTTTATCGAAGACCGCAAGAAAGACATGATCCTCGTGTCGGGCTTCAACGTGTATCCGAACGAAGTGGAAAACGTCGTGGTCGAAATCGACGGCATCCTCGAGGCGGCGGCGGTTGGTGTACCGAATCCGAAATCCGGCGAGCACGTCAAGATCTTTGCCGTACGCAAGCACGACGGTGTCACCGAGCAGGATGTGCTGGACTACTGTGCGGAGAACCTGACCAACTACAAGCGCCCGCGCGAAGTCGAATTCCGTGAGGACCTGCCGAAGACGAACGTCGGCAAGATCCTGCGGCGTGAGTTACGCGACGAGGTTCCCGAATAGTCCGACGCAGCCAGTGGCCGGCGGGCAATGATGTTTAAGCGCTGCTGTCGTCCTCGGCGGCGGGTGCTGCTTCTGCGTCGTCCACGTCGTCGCTGAGAAGCTCGACGGTCTCGATCCGGCAGTCGTTGGCCCCTCCGGAGCGCTGCGTGAAGTAGAGCTCGGCAAAGCTCGCCGGGCAGACGCGCGTGCCGCGCGATGTAATCGTGAACTGCACGGCCTTGTCCAGTCGACGACAACGCTCCTCGACTCCCAGCACGTAACGCTTCCCACCCAAGAGCTCGGCGATAACGTGTTTGTCATCGAGGCGTTTGATCGTATGCACGCGCTTGGTCTGGAAGCACTCGGCATTTTCGCCGTCGATGGCGGCACCCGTGTCTTCGGCAAAAGCCGTTGAGGCGCCTAACGAGCCCAGCGCGACGATCAGCAGTGTTCTTGCAATCATTCTGTCAGCTCCTTCAGGTCCGGCGGGGACCCGCATTAGCCACCCGTATGGTACCGGGGGCTCAGCTCATGAACGGCATCGACGAGCACGGACACATGATCCGGGTCGATGTCCGGCGTAATACCGTGGCCCAGGTTAAAGACGTGGCCCGGACCGGTACCGTAACTCTCGAGCACTCGCGCCACGCCGTCCCTGATCGCCTCGGGGCTCTCCCGAAGCGTCGCCGGGTCCAGGTTGCCCTGCAGCGCGACCTTGTCTTCAGTATAGCGCCTCGCGTCGGCGAGATCCGTCGTCCAGTCGACGCCGAGCGCGTCACAGCCGGTGCCGACCATGTCGGCAAGCAGCGGACCGGCGCCCTTCGTAAACAGGATGACCGGTACGTCGCGACCTTCGCGGCTGCGAGTCAGGCCGTCGACGATCTTCTGCATGCTGGCAAGCGAGAAACGTCGGTAGTCGTCAGGCTCCAGCGCCGCGCCCCAGGTATCGAAGATCATCGCCGCCTGGGCGCCGGACTCGATCTGCGCGTTGAGGTACTCCGTCGTCGTCTCGGCGATCTTGTCCATCAGCAACGACAGCGTCTCGGGGTCCTCTTTAGCCAGGCCCTTGATCCGCGAAAACTCGCGACTGGAGCCACCCTCGACCATGTAGGTGCCGACGGTCCACGGGCTGCCGGCGAAGCCGATTAGCGGCACGTCGCCGTTGAGCTCGCGCCGGATCGTCGACACGGCATTGAAGACGTAGCCGAGCGTATCGGCGACGTCCGGGATCTTGAGCTGTTTGATCCCGGCTGCCGTCCGGAGCGGTCGCTCGAACTTCGGCCCTTCGCCCGTCTCGAAATAGAGCCCGAGGCCCATCGCGTCCGGAACGGTCAGGATGTCGGAGAACAGGATGGCCGCATCGAGGCGGTAGCGGCGCAACGGCTGCAGCGTGACCTCGCAGGCGAGCTCGGCATTGCGACACAGGCTCATGAAGTCACCGGCCTGCGCCCTCGTCGCGCGGTATTCCGGCAGGTAGCGGCCCGCCTGGCGCATGATCCACATCGGCGTGCGCGGCACGGGCTGGCGCTTCAGTGCGCGCAGGAATAGATCGTTCTTCAGTTCCGTCATTGTGAGCTCACCGTGGATTCAATCGAGGCCTGGATGGATTCGGCCGCCGCCCGGGGGTCTGCCGCGTCGCGGATCGGCCTGCCGACGACAATGTAGTCCGCGCCGTTGCTGAAGGCCGTCTCGACGGTGACGACACGTTTCTGGTCCCCTTCCGGCTTGTTGTCCACCGGCCGTATGCCCGGCGTAATGACGAGCAGTTTCTCGTCGACGCTCTCGCGCAGCTTCGCGACCTCGAGTCCGGAGGAGATAACGCCGTCGCATCCAGCCTCGAGTGCGCGTCGCGCGCGGGACAGAACCAGCGCCTCGATGTCGCAGTCGAAACCGAGATCATCCATGTCACCGCGATCAAGACTGGTCAGCACCGTGACGCCCAGCACCTTCAGGCTGTCGCCTTTGTTCTCGGCGGCAGCCTCCATAATCGACTGGTTACCGTGCACGGTGACGAAACTCGCGCCGCGGTCTTTCAATTGTCTGACAGCCTTGCCGACGGTCGCCGGGATATCGAAGAACTTGAGGTCGCAGAAGACTTTCTTGTCGCGCGCGAGCATCCAGTCGAGCAGCTCGAAGTAGCCGCCGCTCATCATGAGCTCGAGCCCGATCTTGTAGAACGTCACGGAATCGCCGAGCGTCTCGGTCAGGCGGCGCGCTTCGTCGCAGTCCGGTACATCCATGGCGAAGATCAGCCGGTCGCGATTGTCTATCGATTTCACTCGGTGTCCTTAATCGTTTGAAGCGGCGCGATTCTAACCCGTTAGCGGTAAGAATTGTTCCGGATTCGGCGATCATCCGCACTCGAGTTTCTCGTACTCGGCCATCGCGTAGCGATCGGTCATGCCCGCGATGTAGTCGGCGATGATCCGGGCCCTGCCCTCTTCATCTGCGCTCGCAGCCTGCTGCGCGAACTTCTGCGGCATCGTGGCCGTGTCCGTCATGTAGCCCTCGAACAGTGTCTCGAGCATCTTCTGCGCGTCTTGCTCCGTCTGGAGCTTCTTCTCGTGGCTGTATAGATGCTTGTGCAGGAAGCGCTTCATCTTGAGGTGCTGTTCTGCGACCTCATCGGACATCCGGACGAGCGGCTTGGCCGCCGCGCGGACGTCGTCGATGGACTCGGGCTTGAGTTCGCCTATGAGCCGGGCCGTGTTCTCGATCAGGTCGGTTACGACGAAACCGATCATGCGCCGTATGATTTCGTAGACCAGGCGGCGATCCTCCAGATCCGGATACAGCGCGCGCACCTCGTTGAGTGGCCGCGCAAACAGCGCCTGGCTGCTCAAGAGCTCGAGTGACAGCAGTCCGGCCCGGTACCCGTCGTCGATGTCGTGGTTGTTATAGGCGATAGCATCGGCGATGTCGGCGATCTGGGCCTCGAGACCGGGCTGGCGTCGCTTGAGGAATCGTTCTCCCAGTTCGCCGATCGTCCTCGCGTTCTTCGCCGAGCAATGCTTGAGAATGCCCTCTCGCGTCTCGAACATCAGGTTCAGGCCAGGGAAGTCGGCGTATCGCGACTCGAGCTCGTCGACGACTCTTAAGGACTGGAAATTGTGCTCGAAGCCGCCGTAGTCCCGCATGCATGCATTGAGCGTGTCCTGGCCGGCGTGACCGAATGGCGTGTGACCGAGGTCGTGTGCAAGGCAAATCGCCTCCGTCAGTGGCTCGCTTAAGCCCAGCGCGAGTGCGACGGAGCGGCCGATCTGTGAGACCTCGATGGAATGCGTCAGGCGCGTCCGGTACAGGTCGCCCTCGTGATTGACGAAGACCTGAGTCTTATAGATCAGGCGCCGGAACGCGGTGGAGTGAATGATCCTGTCCCGGTCCCGCTGGTACTCGCCGCGGTAGGCTGCCGCCGGCTCGTGATAGCGCCGGCCCCGCGATGTTGTCTCATCGGCTGCGTAGGGCGCGAGCGTCATGCGGCGGGGCTCAGCACCCTGCTCAGGACGGCATCGTCATAATCGCTGCTGACGACCGCGTGGCCCAGTGAATCGAGCAGGACGAATCGCAGCTGCCCGGAGCGCACCTTCTTGTCCATGCCCATCGCATTGCGCATCGCGTCCTCATCGATCTTCGGGGAAACGACGGGCAGCCCCGCCGCTTTGATCAGGGCGCGCAGGCGGTCAACGTCGCCCTGCGGTATTCCGCTCAGCTCGGCGGCCATGACCATGCCGGCCGCGACCGCTTCGCCATGCAGCCAGTCACCGTAGCCTTGGCAACGCTCGATCGCGTGACCGAAGGTATGACCGAAGTTGAGAATCGCCCGTCGCCCGGCCTCCCGCTCGTCATCCGAGACGACCTCCGCCTTCAGTTCGCAGGAACGCCGGATGGCGTGTGCGAGCGCCGCCGGGTCCTTGTCCAGCAGCGCGGGCATGTTGTCTTCGAGCCAGGCGAGAAACTCGAGGTCGGCTATGGCGCCATACTTGATGACCTCAGCGAGACCGGCCTTCAGCTGCCGCTCCGGCAGCGTCGACAGCGTGTTCGTGTCGATCAGGACCATCCGCGGCTGGTGGAAGGCGCCTACCAGGTTCTTGCCGGCTGCGTGATTGACGCCGGTCTTGCCGCCAACGGATGAGTCGACCTGGGCCAGCAGCGTGGTCGGTACCTGGATGAAGTCGACGCCGCGCATGTAGCAGGCCGCGGCGAAACCGGTGATGTCGCCGATAACCCCACCGCCGAGCGCTATCAGCGTCGTGTCGCGGGAGAATCCGGCCGACGTCAGGCTATCCAGGATGCTGACCATCGTATCCAGTGTCTTGAACTGCTCCCCGTCGGGCAATGCCAGCGTCTCTATGTGCCGGTCATGCACGCTGTCGATCAGCGCCTGCTGATAGAGCGGCGCTATCGTCTCGTTGGTCACGACCAGGCAGGTCGATCCGCCGATGTATGGCGACAGGTCGAAGCCCCCCGACAGCAACCCGCTGCCGATTACGATCGGATATGAGCGGTCGCCCAGGTCGACCGAGATCTGCTGCTGTTCTGTCACGCTGAATTCGTTGCGATCAAAGAAACAAGGTTAACCCACAAAGCGGACGAGGATAAGAAACTCATTCCCCGTCGACATGCCTCGCGATCTCGGCCGCAACGGATCCGACTTTGCGGCCGTCGGTATCTACGATGAGGTCAGCGAGGTCCTTGTAGAGGGGCTCGCGCTTGTCCATCAGGTCTTGCAGGACCGCCTTTGGGTCTCCGTGGTGAAGCAGCGGGCGGTGGCGACCCTTGCTGGTTCGCTGCCATTGCTGTTCGACGCTGGTCTGCAGGTAAACGACAAGGCCGCGGGCCGCGAGGCAACGACGGTTCTCCTCACGCATTACGACGCCGCCACCGGTCGCCAGGACGATGCCTTGCCGCTGGGACAGTTCGTCGACGACCCGGCTCTCGCGGTCGCGAAAGCCCTGCTCACCTTCCTTCTCGAAGATGTAGGGAATATCGACGCCGGTACGATTCTCTATTTCCTCATCGGCATCGACGAAGTCCGTTTTCAGTAGCCTGGCGAGCTGTCGGCCGACGGCCGACTTGCCGGCGCCCATCGGGCCTATGAGGAATATGCTGCCGGGAGTGCTCATGGTCGAAACAGCATGCCACAGCCCACACGCGAGAAACGAGCAAAAGTAGCCAGGGGCCTGTCTGCACCGGGCGGGCACGCCCTGCCGGTCGTCACGGACTGATCAGTAAGGCGTAGGGAGCGCGGCGTAGCACCGCTACGCGAGGGAGGGTCTGCCCCTTGGGTGCCGACAACGCGGCTGAGCCGTTCGTGATGGCCGGCCTGAAAGGTAAAAAGCCGGGCGAATGCCCGGCTTTTTACAGGATGTGTCTGCGTGGTGCAGACAAGCCCTAACCTAGTTTACGGTGGCGCCCTCTGACAGGATCCGCGGTGTGACGAAGATCAGCAGCTCAGCCTTGTTGTTGATGCGCTGCTTGCTCTTGAACAGGTTGCCTGCCACCGGAATATCACCGAGGAACGGTACCTTGTTGATCGTCTCGCGACGCTCCGTCTCGTAGATACCGCCGAGTACGACCGTCTGGCCGTCCTTGACGAGTACCTGGGTCTGGACCTGCCGGGTATCGATCGACGGTACGGTACCGCCGGCGCCACCCGTGGAGATCACCTGGCCTACGCTATCTTTGTTGACGTTGAGGTCCATGATGATGTTGTTGTCCGGCGTAATCTGCGGCGTAACGGTCAGGCTCAGCACGGCTTTCTTGAACTGTACGTTCGTCGCACCGGACGATGACGCCTGCTGGTACGGAATCTCGACACCCTGCTCGATGCGGGCTTCGCTCTGGTTGGCCGTGATCACGCGAGGCGTCGAAACGATCTCGCCGCGGCCTTCGGCCTCCAGCGCGCTCAATTCGAGGTCGACGAGATAGTCGCTTTCGAGTACCGCCAGCGAGAAGCGGCCAGCGCCCTCGGCGACCGGAACGTTGACGTTGTACCGGTTATCGAGCGACGGCAGCTCGATCGGGAAGATCGTGCCGTTCGACGCGTCGGCGAGGTTACCCAGCGCCGATGTAACCATCGTATCGGTACCCGTGCCCGAGCCCGAGATGACGGTGACGCCGTCTGCGCTGTTCTCGCGGAACGCGGTGACGCCGAGGCGTACACCGAGGTCGCGGCTGAAGTCGTCGTTAACAACGACGATGCGCGACTCGATCAACACCTGCTTGATCGGGATATCGAGCGTGCGGACCAGTCGGCGAATGTCCTGCAGCTTCTCGGCCGTATCCTGTACCAACAGCGTGTTGGTGCGGGAGTCGACAGCGATGCTGCCACGATCTGACAGCAGCGAGTTGCCGCCACCGCCAGAAATCAGGCTGGACAGGTCGCCGGCCTTCGCATAATTAACCTGCAGGAACTCGGAGTACATAGGTTCCAGCTCGCTGATCGCCTGCTTGGCCTCGAGGTCCGCCGTCTCGCGTGCCGCGATCTCGTCAGCCGGAGCGACGATGATGACGTTGCCGTTCTGGCGCATGTCCAGACCCTTGGTCGTCATGACGATGTCGAGTGCCTGGTCCCAGGGAACGTTACGCAGTCGCAGCGTGACGTTGCCGGACACCGTATCGGATACAACGATGTTCTTGCCCGACGTCTCGGCCAGCAGCTGCAGTACAGCGCGTGTCTCGATGTCCTGGAAGTTCAGCGTCAGACGCTGTCCTTCGTATTCCTTCGTCTCCGAGAAGAGTCCGCTCACGGCCTCATCGGCTTCGACGACCGGGTTGATCTCGATCGTGAATTCATTGTCGGACTGGTAGGCCAGCTGTTCGTAGCGGCCTTCTGCCGAAATGACGACGCGCGTGTCTAGATTGGAGCGCAGCGCATCGACGGTGGATACCGGCGTTGCAAAGTCCATAACGTCCAGGCGACGCATCAGCTCGGCGGGGAGATTCGTGTCTTTGAATACCGCGACGACGCGGCCGCCTTCCTGGCGAATGTCGACCGGCGTTGACGGATCGCTCAACTGGATCATGACGCGTCCGCCGCCCTCACGTGTACGTCGGAAGTCGATGCCATCGATAGCGCGAACGCCCGGCGACGAGTAGGTGGCGGGAGATGACGTTACATTGCTGGCGAACTGGGTGGTACCAGCACTGTAATCGTCGCCGTCTCCGAGCACGACCGTCACGACATTGCCGCTGCGTCGCGTTTCATAGGCAACCATTTGTCCGAGATTAAGAACGACGCGTGTACGCCCGTTGGCCTCGGCCGTCAGTACGGTGTCCAGCGGACCCACATTGACGTCACGACGGCGAGAGCTGAGCGCAAGCGCAGTGTCAGGGAGGTCGAGCGCGATGCGCGCAGGATTCTCGATGGTGAATGCCAGCGGCTCAGGAGCAGCTTCGCTCATGATGAGCTTCAGCTCTACCTGTTCGCCCGGCAGACTTTGTACCTGAATGTCCTGCAGTTGATTCGGCACCTGTGCGTTCGCGCTCATCGCGAAAAACAGCACCTGCGCCGCTGCAGCCAAAGACAACACCGTACGTCGAACTACGACCGTCGGTTCAAATTTGAGCGTCATTCCTATTACTCCCAGTTCCATTCAGGTATCAGTTCTGAAGACTGATCGCGGCGTCTCTTTCAATGTAGCCGCCAATACCATCAGAAATAATCTCTACCAGCGTGATTTCTGATTCCGTAATTCCAGTGATTCGACCGTCGTTCTGCCCCATGTAGTTGCCGAGGATCACTCGATGAATCAGGCCATCTGCAGTCTGCACGAGACCGTAAACACTCTCGGACATATCCAGCGTTCCAACCATACGAAGCGTGTCCAGCGGAAAGCTCTCGAGGAACTCCGGAACGCGATCGGGGTCTGGTCGTGCACCGCCCGCTGCGCCACCCGCCGACTGCGGCGTGTCTGGCTGGAACGGCGGCCGAAAGCCTTCATCGTCCGCCTGGTACTCGAATACTTCGTAGGGGATGATCTCGGGCAACGGCTCGATGCCACGACCGGGTCGCTGTTTGACCTCGTTGATGTAGGCGTCGAGCTCATCCATGTCCGATCCGCAACCGGCCGTGCCAGCTGCGACAAAGGCCACGATTGCGAGTTTTGACCATGCTTTGACAGCCATTAGTCAGCCTCCTCAATGTAGCGATAGGTCTTAGCGGTGACTTCCATGCTCAGCTGGTTGTAGACACCAGGCCCGCCGCCGGACGTAATATTGATGTTGTGCAGGGTCACGATACGCGGCAGCGCTGCGATGCCGCTGACGAAGTCGGCGATCTCGTGATAGCCGCCGGTCAGACGAATTCGAATCGGCTTCTCGGCGTAAAAGTCGCGCGGCACTTCCGACTGCGGTTCGAACAGCCGCTCCTGCAGGCCGGCTGCCAGTCCCGTCTGCGAGATATCGACGATCAGGCTCGGGATCTCGGTCTCACCGGGCAACTGACGTAGCATCGTGCCGAAAGACTGCTCCATCTCCGCGAGCTGCTCTTTGTATTCGTCGTAGTTTGCGGCCTTGCGCTGTTTGTTCTCGAATACCTGGCGAAGGTCCTGCTCGGTGGCTTCGGCCTTCTGCAGCTGCGGCGCCTTATCCTTGACGATCGTGAAGTAGATGCCAAGCCCCAGGACAGCGACGAATACGAGGGCGATGACAGCCGCCCGGAACGGCAGCGGCCAGCGGCCAACGTCATTGACGTCTAACGCCTGGAGTTCTTCTATGAGGTTCATACGTCGTCCCCCCCTGATGAAGAACGAACCTGCTTGAGGTACACCGTAAATTCAGCTTGGCGGGAGTTACCGACGGTCTTCGTCGCGACACGTTCGACCTCGGGATCAGTCATCCAGTCCGAGGCATCGATCTGGCGCATCAAAGCGGAGACGCGAGTACTGGACTGCGCGATGCCGCGAATCTGGATGCGGTTGCCTGTCTGCCGCATGCTCGTCAGGTAGACGCCTTCAGGCAGCTGACGCGTCATCTCGTCGAACAGGTGAACGATTTCCGGGCGGCTCTTCTGCAGCTGGTTAATGATCTCCATACGAGCAAGCAGTCGCTCTTTCTGACGCTCCAGTCCGTCGATTTCCTCGATGCTCTTCTCGAGCTCGCGGATCTCGGCCGTCAGGCGATCATTCTTGCTCATCTGGCTGTCGATCATGCCGTCATAGAAGAACATCGTCGCAAGAACGCCGGCAATCGCAACAACGACCCCGCCGGCCAGTGCAACGCCGAAGTCTCGTTGACGCTTTTTGCGCTCTGCTTCGCGCCACGGCAGTAGGTTAATGCTTGGCATCTTAGTCGAAACTCCTTAGTGCCAGACCGCAAGCCGTCAGCAGGGCGGTCGCGTCTTTCGTGACACCCTGTGACTTCGCTTTTGATGAGATCTTCATTTGCCCGAGCGGGTCGCCCACTTCGGTCGGGATACCGACACGAGAGGAGATGACATCTGCGATGCCCGGGATGTTCGCGCAACCGCCGCAGACCAGGATCAGGTCCGGCTGCTCACGGCCGCCGCCCGATGCCAGGTAGAACTGCAACGATCGACTGACCTGCTGAGTCATGTCATCGATGAAAGGCTCCAGCACTTCGGGCTGATAGTTGCTGGGCAGGCCGCCCTGCTTCTTGGCCCGGCCGGCATCCTCCATCGAGAGACCGTAGGTACGCATGATTTCTTCAGTCAGCTGCTGGCCGCCGAAGTTGAAGTCGCGCGTGTAAATGACTTTGAGGTTCTGCAGTACCGAGAACGTGGTGCTGCTGGCGCCGATGTCGACGACGGCTACCGTCTGCTCGCCCTCGGCTTCCGGAATCTGGTGACTCAGGAGCTGGCACGCATTCTCGAGAGCGAAGGCTTCAACGTCGACGATCTTCGTCGCGAGTCCCGCGGCGGCAACGGCGCTTTCACGCTGCTCGACATTCTCGGTTCGCGTCGCGACGAGCAGGACATCCATCAGCTCGGGATCTTTGTCATTCGGGCCGACCACTTCGTAGTCGAAGCTGACCTCTTCCATCGGGAAGGGGATGTACTGGTCCGCCTGGATTTCCACCTGCCCTTCGAGATCTCGCTCGGAAAGAGTGGATGGCATCTGGATTACCTTGGTAATGGCTGCGTCACCACTGATAGCGACGGCAACGTCGGTCGCTTTTGCGCCTGCACGCTTGACGGCACGACGAATCGCCTCACCGACTGCCTTGGCATCGACGATCGCTTTTTCGTTAACGGAACTGGGTGGTGTGGGCTCTGCAGAATAGGACTCGACACGATAGCGCTTTCCGCTCTGGGAAAGCTCTATCAGCTTGACCGACGAGGTCGTGATATCGAGGCCCAAGAGGGGCTGAGTCTTCTTGCCGAATAACACGTATTTTCCCTTCTAAGTCGGTAGGTTGCGAGTCAAATATAAGTTTGACATGAGCATAGCGATTTAACTATATATCAATAAAATGTTAAATAAAACGTGACTGTTGTCACGATCCAGCGACAGCATGGTACTCACCCGAACGCCCCTATTCTGTGAACTGGTTGGCGCATAGCTGTGAGAACTGAGTTTTTTCGCATTTCGCCGATTGCCTAATTCGCTTGAAGATCGCTATCATGCGTCGCGTTTATCCGGTGTTGCCACAGGATTGCCACATTTCCCGCACCAAACTCCCATCACTCTAGTCACTAATGAATAGGCTCGGCACTCTTCATTTGCTGCCTTGTTGCCGGAAATAGCGCTCAGCATGCAGGAAAGATCAGGAAAACAAGTCGACAGACCTCGCAAAAACGGATGGTTGCGAGCGGGTATTGTCGTCACTGGCCTGGCGACGCTCACCGGTATCATCGGTGTCGCCGCTGTCGTTGGCGCCTATTACTACGCCTCTCCGAAACTGCCGGAAGCGGAGACGATCACCGACATACCGCTGCAGATCCCGCTGCGCATCTTCAGCCGCGACGGCCGGCTGATCTCCGAGATCGGGCAGCGGCGACGCATACTTATTGAATATGATGACGTGCCGGAGCATGTCGTCCACGCTTTCATTGCCGCTGAGGATCGGCGCTTCTTCGATCACGGCGGCATCGACCCGATCGGTATCGGGCGAGCGCTGTTCAAGTTGATACAGACCGGTGAGATCGCGGGCGGCGGCAGCACGCTGACGCAGCAGCTTGCGCGCGACTACTTCCTGACACGTGAACAAACACTCGTTCGCAAACTGAACGAGGCGTTCCTCGCGTACAAGATCGAGCAGGAGTTCTCCAAGCAGGAGATCATGGCGCTGTTCCTGAACAAGATGTTCTTCGGACAGCGAGCCTACGGCGTCGCCGCTGCGGCGCAGGTCTATTTCAACAAGCCGCTGGCGCGGATCGACGTGTCGGAAGCGGCGACGCTTGCCGGCGTGCTGCCGGCGCCGTCTCGCTACAACCCGGTCCGGTCGCCACGAGACGCGACGCGACGCAGGAATTACGTGCTCGAGCGAATGCTCGATCTCGGCCACATCAGTCGCGAAGACTACGACGCGGCATACGACACTCCCATGGAGTCGAATCTGTACGGCGCCGCCGTGGAATTGAACGCGCCATACGTTGCCGAGATGGTTCGTCGTGAAATGCTGTCGCGCTATGGCGAGGAAACCTACACGGCCGGTTACCAGGTCGTCACCGCCTTAGACTCCAGGCTGCAGGCGGCAGCGAACTACGCATTGCAGAACGGCCTGCTCGAGTTCACACGACGGCGCGGCTTTCGCGGGCCGATAACGACCTTTGAGCTGACTGACGAGATTTTCGCGACCTCACTCGACGAGTGGCCGACCGAAATATTCGATGCGCTCGAGCAGTACGCTCCGGGCAAGCTGTCCGTCGCACTGATCACGGCGCTGAATGAAGACAACAGCGCAAGCATCCTGTTCGCCGACGGCAGCCAGTCGGAGATTCCGTGGCAGGGCATGGACTGGGCGAAGCCGTTTATCGACCGAGAGACCACCGGACCGGCGCCCGAGTCTGTCGAAGACGTGCTTGCGGTAGGCGATCTCGTTTACGTGATGCCGACAACGCTGGACTTCTGGGCCCTGACCAACGCGCCCGAAGCGCAGGGCGCTATCGTATCGATGGATCCTTACGACGGCGCTATCACGAGCCTGATTGGCGGCTTCGATTTCGGCCTGCAGAAGTTCAACCGCGCAACGCAGGCGCGTCGCCAGCCGGGCTCCTCGTTCAAACCCTTTATATATAGCGCAGCGCTCGAAGCCGGGAACACGGCGGCGACCGTTGTGCTGGACGCCCCGGTCGTCATCAATTCATCGGAGCTGGAGGCCGTCTGGCGCCCGTTGAACTACAGCGGCCGTTTCTACGGTCCGACGCGGCTTCGCGAGGCGCTGGTTCGATCGATGAACCTGGTCTCGGTGCGACTGCTGTTGTTCGAGACGGGTATCGGCAATGCCGTCAGGCATATCTCCAAGTTCGGCTTTGGTGAACTGAGCCTGCCGCGCAACGGCTCGCTGGCACTGGGAGCAGGAGAAGCCTCACCGCTGGACATGGCGCAGGGCTATGCCACGATCGCGAACGGCGGCTATGCGATCAAACCCTATGTGATCGATGGCATCTACGGCCCGGCCGGCGACACGCTGTACCGCGCGGAACCTCTCGTCGTTTGCGAAGACTGTGAACGAGAGCAGACGCGCTTCGAGCTGGAACACGTCCCGGAGTTCACGATGGACGAGATGGCCGAGATGGGCACTGACTACCGACCGGATGCCGAACACGCGCCGGAGCTGTACGAAACGATCAATGCCGCACCGAGAGCCATCGACGCACGCAATGCCTACATCGTCCAGGACATGATGCGGGACGTGATCCGTCGTGGCACCGGTCGACGAGCACTCGTGCTGGGAAGACGGGACCTGTCCGGAAAGACGGGCACGTCGAACGATCGGCGCGATGCCTGGTTTGGCGGTTTCAACGGCGACCTCGCGGCCATTGTCTGGATTGGCTATGACGATGACCTCCCGCTGGGCCCGGGCGAAGAGGGCTCACGCACGGCACTTCCGGTCTGGATACAGTTCACCGACCGAGCGCTCGAAGGCGTTCCCGAGAACCAGATGCCAATGCCGAGCGGCATCCTGCGCCAGCGGATCGATCGGGACACCGGCTGTCCGGCCCGCGCCGGACAGCGAAACACGACCTTCGAGCTGTTCCGCGAAGGCAATGTCCCGGTCTGCGAGGAACTCGAAGAAGTACCGGACATCCTGAACATGGACGAAGGCGATGAAGAGCCTAAGGAAGAGAGCCTGTTCTAGATGCCACGACGCAGTGACACGAACGGTGACCGTACTCGCGCCCTGGTAGCCCAGGAAGCCGCCCGGCTGATCGTTGACCAGGGCATTCGTGACTACGGCATCGCGAAGAAAAAAGCCGCCGAGAAACTGAACCTGGCGACGCGGGGTGCGCTGCCGGGCAACCACGAGATCGAACAGGCGATTGCCGATCACTTGTCACTGTTCGCCGGTGATGACCACGTTGAGATTCTGTACAGCTTGCGACGCACCGCGCTGATCGCGATGCAGATGCTCGAAGAGTTTACGCCGCGCCTTGTCGGGCCGGTGCTCAGCGGCACGGCGGATGACAACTCGGCCGTGAATATGCACCTGTTCAGTGACTCGCCCGAGCTGGTCGCCTTTCATCTGGGCGACCGGCAAATCAACTTCAGGAATTACGAGCGCCGGCTAAAGACCCGACGCAATGTCGTCGAGATCTATCCGGGTTACGAGTTCCGGCACGAGTACAACATCGTGCAGGCCACCGTGTTTCCATACGACGGCTTGCGACAGGCACCGATCAGCCCGATCGACGGCAAGCCGATGAAGCGTGCGGACATGAACGCGGTCCAGGTGCTGATGGAAGAGATGCCGGCGGGCGCCGGCTAAACTCCCGAGCCCGGCGCACCGGTACTCGGCGCTGGTGTCTTACCGATCCTTTACGGCGACGTAATCCCGATTGGCGGGGCCCGTGTAGAGCTGCCTCGGGCGTGAGATCTTGCCGCTGGGATCCGAAATCATCTCTGTCCAGTGCGCCGTCCAGCCGACACAACGACCGATGGAGAACATCACCGTGAACATCGACGTCGGGATGCCGAGCGCACGGTAGATGACGCCGGAGTAGAAGTCGACATTCGGATACAGGTTCCTCTCGATGAAGAACGGATCCTTCAGGGCGACCTGCTCCAGTTCGAGTGCGAGGTCGAAGAGCGGCGTATCGTCACGCTGGCCCAGGCGCTCCAACACCTTGTGCGCCATCTTGCGGATGATCTTCGCGCGCGGATCGAAGTTCTTGTAGACGCGATGACCGAAGCCCATCAGGCGGAACGGATCGTCCCGATCCTTGGCTTTCTCGACGTACTTCGGAATCTGACTGACGTCGCCGATTTCCTCGAGCATCTTCAGTACGGCCTCGTTGGCGCCACCGTGTGCCGGGCCCCACAGCGCCGAGATGCCGGCGGCAATCGCGGAATAAGGATTGGCGCCTGAACTGGCTGCCATGCGTACCGTCGACGTCGAACAGTTCTGCTCGTGGTCGGCGTGCAGGATAAACAGCAGATCCAGCGCCTCCGCCGCGATCGGGTCGATCTCATACGGCTCGGCCGGTACCGCGAACAGCATGTGCAGCAGGTTCTCGCTGTAGTTCAGGTCGTTGCGCGGATAGATGAACGGCTGGCCGACGTTCAGCTTGTAAGCCGCCGCGGCAATAGTCGGCAGCTTGGCCACGATACGGTGCGCAAAGATGTCGCGATGCTGCGGATCGTGAATGTCAGTCGTGTCGTGATAGTAGGCGGACATCGAGCCGACGACGGCAGACAGCTGGGCCATCGGATGCGCGTCATAGCGGAAGCCCTTGAAGAAATTGAGCATGCCTTCGTTCAGCATCGTGTGCGTACGAACCGAATGATCGAATTTCTCCAGCTCGTCTTTGGTCGGCAGCTCGCCGTAGAGCAGCAGGTAACAGACCTCGATGAAGTTCGAATGCTCGGCCAGTTGCTCCACGGGGTACCCGCGGTACATTAGGACGCCTTCTTCCCCGTCGATGAAGGTGATGTCGGATGAGCAGCTTCCTGTCGCGACAAAGCCCGGGTCGTAGGTGAACACGCCCTGTTCGCGGTACAGCTTGCCGATGTCGATGACGTCAGGTCCGGTTGTACCTTTGTGTACGGGCAGCGCCGACTCAGTTCCATTCGGGCTAATCAGTCGGAAGGCATCCTGGCTCATCTATATCCTCTCAAGCTCTGTTTTTATTAGGCACGCAAGCATACCAAAGCTCCGGGGTCCGGAGCTTTGATTTCGTATGAAATTGTCGTTGCGGCGACCGCCGCAGACGGCGAACAACCGCTTAGGAGATGCCGTACTTCTTGCGGAACTTGTCGACGCGACCGCCGGAGTCGACGATCTTCTGCTTGCCCGTGTAGAACGGGTGGCAAGCGGAGCACACTTCTACAACGAGGTCTTCGCCGAGCGTCGACCGGGTCATGAATTCATTTCCGCAACTGCAGGTCACCTTGATATCTGCGTAGTTCGGGTGGATGTCGGCTTTCATGGCTAGCTCTCGATGGCCGTCAAAAAAAGGGCGCGTAGGATAAAGGGATAGTGTTGCGACCGCAAGCCCATATTTTATCCACAGAACCTGTGGATAAGGTTGTGGAAGAAATTTGGGTGAGTGCCCTAAGCCCCCGTTTTTCAAGCAAGCTTGTCGAAATGCTCAAAATGTGTCCATTTTTTGAATCTCAATAAAAACATGGGCTTAGGCGTGTTTTTGTCGGCTCAAGTTGAGCTTAGGCCACTCATGTGCTTGAAATACAGCATCGGCCCCGGGATTGTGCATAAACCGGTCGGCCGAAAGGCCCGACAAAGTCGACAAAGATTCCGGCGAGGGGGCAAATATTGACCGGGTTCACAGCTCGCTGCGGGCGGCGAATCGCTGCTAACCGGTGGGCAGGAAGCTCGATTGCAGGTCGTTCAGGAACCGGCGCCCCAGCTCGGTAGGTCGCCAACGATCATCGGTAAGCTGCTCAACCAAACCGGACTCGACCGGCGCGTTGAGCGCTTCTTCAAGCCGTTCGCGAGGAAGGCCCAGCGCCGATTCAAACTGCTCAGCCGAGAAACCCTCATCGAGGCGCAGCGCCATCAGCGCAAACTCGAACATCCGGTCCTTCTCAGGGATAGCTCGCCTGTCGAGGCTGGAATTCAGTTCTACGCTCTGCATGTACGCCGCCGGGTTGGCCGGCCGGGAGTATCGATACGGCTCCCCGGCGATGCTGAGCTTGCCATGCGCGCCGGCGCCGACGGCCAGGTAGTCGCCGAAGCGCCAGTAGTTGAGGTTGTGCCGGCACTGGCCGCCCAACTGTGCGTAGGCCGAGACCTCGTATTGTCGATACCCGGCGTTGGCCAGTCGCGCCTGGCCCTCGGACTGGAGTTCCCAGGCCGCATCGTCGTCCGGCAGGCCCTCCGGCGGGCGCGAATAGAACACCGTGTTTGGCTCCAGCGTCAGCTGGTACCAGGAGATGTGGTCGGGATCGAGATCGAAAGCCGAGTCAAGGTCGCTCATCGCTTCGTTAAGCCCCTGGTTCGGCAGCGCATACATGACGTCCAGGTTGATATTGTCGAAGCCGGCCGAGCGTGCGTCAGAAAATGAACGCTCGATATCGGCGACGTCATGAAGCCGGCCGAGCGTCTTCAGGTGCTTGTCGTTGAAAGACTGCGCGCCTATCGACAGCCGGTTGATACCGGCGTCGCGATACCCTGCCGGATCCCCGCTCTCGACGGACGAAGGATTGGCCTCCATCGTGATCTCGATACCGGGTTCCAGGCGGTAGTGACCGCGAACCGCATCCACCAGGGATCCGATCTCTTCCGGAGAAAAAAAGCTGGGTGTGCCGCCACCGATGAACACGGTGTGCAGCGGCCGGTCCGCGACGTCCGCCGACTGCCGCTTCAGGTCCTCTTTGACGGCCCCGAGGTAGCGCGACCTCGGCGCATCCTGCGACGCGGTGAAGGAATTGAAGTCGCAGTACGGGCACTTTTTCACACACCAGGGCAGGTGAATGTAAAGCGATAGCGGCAGCACTACCCCTGGCTCGACAGTTCTCGCAGGCGACGGGCCAGCTCCCGGAGAGCCTTGCCCCGATGGCTGCGCGCGTTCTTCTGGTCTTGCGTCAGCTCAGCCGACGCGACGCCGGACTCCGGGTCCAGGAACACCGGGTCGTAACCGAAGCCGCCGCTGCCGCGTCGTTCGTCAAGAATATGACCGTGCCAGACACCCTCAGCCACGACCGGTTCGGCCTGCGCATCGGCAACGAAGGTCACGACGCAATGAAAGGCAGCCGCACGATCCGTCACGCCGCTCATCTCCTGGAGCAGCTTGTCGACGTTGGCGTCGTCGGTGGCGCCGGGCCCGGCGTATCGAGCCGAGTAGACACCCGGGCGCCCGCCCAGCGCATCCACGGAGATTCCGCTGTCGTCCGCAATCGCGGGCATGCCGGTCAGCTCTGCGGCGTGGCGGGCCTTGATTAGCGAGTTCGCTGCAAACGTTGCTCCGGTCTCGTCCGCGTCCGGCACATCGAACGTCGACTGCGGGACGACCTCGATGCCGAACTCCTCGAGCAGTCGATTGAATTCTCTGATCTTGCCGGGATTGCTGGTCGCCGCGACGATCTTGCTCGGCAGAGACATGTTATTGGCCTCCGGTGCAGTTGACCTGGAACGGGGGCGGCAACGTCATTGCGCTCACTCAGAGCGCCTCGGCGAGCGCTTTGTCCTGGGCCTCGATAATCCGGCCGATGCCATGGCGCGCCAGGTCGAGCATCGCCGTGAACTCGTCGGCGGAGAACGCGTGCCCTTCCGCCGTCCCCTGCACCTCGACGAAACGATCCGCCTCGTTCATGACGATGTTCATGTCGGTTTCCGCTTCGGAATCCTCGGCGTAGTCGAGGTCGAGCACCGGCGTTCCGCGATAGATACCGACAGAGACCGCGGCGACGCGGCCAATCAGCGGGTTTCGCTTGATCGCCTACTTGCGGTGCAGTCGCTCCATGGAGAGCGCCAACGCGACGAAGGCGCCACAGACAGACGTCGTTCGTGTACCACCGTCGGCCTGCAGCACGTCGCAGTCCAGCGTGACCGTCCGCTCGCCCAGGGCCTTCAGGTTGGCGGTCGAGCGCAGCGATCGGCCGATGAGTCTCGAGATCTCCTGTGTCCGGCCGCTCTGCTTGCCGCGCGCGGCCTCTCTTGCCGAGCGCGTATGCGTCGAGCGGGGCAGCATGCCGTACTCCGCAGTAATCCAGCCGCTGCCGGAACCACGCATCCACGGCGGCACGCGATCTTCGACGCTGGCCGTGCAAAGTACGCGCGTATCACCGAACTCGGCCAGGACGCTGCCTTCTGCATGGCGCGTGAAATCTGGAATGAACTGAACGACACGAAGTTCGTCCGCGGCGCGGCCACTGGGTCGCATGGAGTTCTCCTGCGGTTCTATAGGATCAGGCGCCGAGCCACTGCAGCGCGGTGCCGGTCGTATTGTCGCCGTTAGGCGCGTTGACACTCAACGACTTCATACTCAGCTCTTTGAGTTTTTCCGACAACTCCCTGCCCTCCGCGGTCAGCGCCGCGATCTCGTGGTCGCTGATCCCGGTCCAGAGACCGTCGGAGCAGCTGAGCAAGACGTCGCCTTCCCGTAGGCTCTTCTTGCCGGTCACCGTCATATCCGGAACCGGCTCATCGCCACCGAGACAACACTCGACGTAGTTGCGCATCGGGTGATCCTGCGCTTCCTCTTCGGTAATTGCCCCCTCCTGGATCAGGACTTCGACGTGGCTGTGGTCGCGGGACCGCTCCACGACGCGCCCGCTCCTGAGCTGGTAGATCCGGCTGTCTCCGACATGCGCCCAGAAAGAGCCGCCTTCCTGCACCAGGCAGACGGCACAGGTCGCCCTCGGCCGGTAGTCGATTTCAACATCCTGCGCCAGTTTAACGATCGTGTCGTGAGCCTTGGCGAGCGCGAGGTAGAGGAACCCCTGCGGGTCGAACAGCGGCAGTTTCGCGCTCGTGAACTCGTCCTGCAGGACCTTCAGGCAGGTCTCGGCCGCAAGCGCGCCATCCGAGTGGCCACCCATGCCGTCGAACACCATCATCAACGCCGCCTCCTTAGCGACGATGACAGCGGCCCTGTCCTGGTTTTCCTGCCGGTCGCCGAGCGCCGACACTTTTGCGTATTCCACGTGCATCGATAATTTCTGGATGAAGGCTTTGTTTATGTTCGTTGTGAACTCGTTCTATAGCTGGCGGTAAGCGTTGCATCGCGTAGAATGCAGCTCGCCAAAGGTGCATCCTAGACCTGCGTCCGCTCGAAAAGCGTGACCAAAGCGACAATCCGGAGACGCAAGCGAATGTTACACAGTATGACCGGCTTTGCACGACAGTCAGTCGAGTCCGACATCGGGACGCTGACGTGGGAGCTGAGGGCCGTCAATCACCGTTACCTCGATGTGCAGCTGAAGCTGCCGGAAGAGCTGCGTCCGCAGGAAACCGCGTTTCGCCAGCTGGTGAGCCAGACGCTGAGTCGCGGCAAGGTCGAGTGCAGCCTGAATTACCGGCGGACGCTGAACCAGTCGCAGGAGATGCGCCTGGATTTCGACCTCATCAAGCTGATCGGTTCTCGCATCGATGACATCAAGGTCAAGCTGAACGACGTCGGCCACGTAGACCCGATCGACCTGCTGCGCTGGCCGGGCGTTATCCAGCAAGTCGAGGTCGACGCGGAGCCGTTGTTCGCCGAGGCCGGCGCGCTGCTGGAGACTACGCTTGCCGCGATGGCCGACATGCGCGCCAGCGAGGGCGAGCGCATTGCGGAGATGATCCGCTCGCGTTGCGACGATATTGAGAAGCTGGCCGACAGCGTCAAGGCGCGGATGCCGGCCGTTCTGGACGCGTCGCGCCAGAAGCAGCGAGACAGAATCGAAAAACTCGATGTCGACGCCGATCCCGGGCGCCTGGAGACGGAACTGGCGCTGATCGCGACGAAGCTCGATGTCGATGAGGAGATCGATCGGCTGGGGAGCCACGTCACCGAGATCCGCGAGGTACTGAAGAAAGACGAGCCCGTGGGCCGCAGGCTCGATTTCCTGATGCAGGAGCTCAACCGCGAGGCCAACACGCTGGGGTCCAAGTCCGGCGATACGGAAACGACGAAAGCGGCCGTTGAGCTTAAGGTCCTGATCGAACAGATGCGCGAGCAGATACAGAATGTCGAGTAGAGCCTCGGGCACTCGAGAACGGCAACGAGAGCCGACAAGTCCCGTGAAGGACGCAAAGCTCTTCGTAATCGCCGCGCCTTCGGGCGCGGGCAAGACCACGCTCGTTCACGCAATGACCCGACATCACCCCGAGCTCCGGTTTTCCATTTCCTACACGACCCGGCCACAACGCCGAAACGAGGCGCATGGCGTCGATTACCTCTTTTTGGAAAGCGAGGATGAGTTCAGGCAGCTCGAGCAGAGCGGGGCGCTGCTGGAGTCCGCACGCGTCTTCGACAACCTGTACGGCACAAGCCGGGGCCAGGTCGAGGAACACCTCGCAAACGGCGACAACGTCATTCTCGAGATCGACTGGCAGGGCGCACAGCAGGTTCGGCAATCGATGCCGGAGGCCATCACGATCTTCATTCTGCCGCCGTCGGTCGAAGAACTGGAGCGACGTCTGCGCAGCCGCGGCACGGACAGCGAAGCCGTGATCGACCGACGCCTGCGCGACGCACTGTCCGACATGTCGCACTGGCGCGAGTTCGACTACGTCATATTCAACGACGAACTGGACACGGCCGTTGCCGATCTCGAGGCGGTTTTCCGCGGGGAGGGCGACGCTTCCCGCACCACCGGCGCGGCGCTCGCCGAACGCATAGAGTCGATGCTGGCGGCGCCCAACTTATAATCGTTTGGAATAAAGCCTTTATTCCGCTTCTGCCAGCGCTTAACGTCCTCGACTCTTTCAGATTAACGACCCGCCGGACGACACCGAGTTTGATTCGGCTGACGAGCCGACGGCGCAGAACAGGATCAAGCACACATGGCCAGAATTACCGTCGAAGACTGCCTGGACAACATCAACAATATTTTCGAGATGGTGCTCGTGGCGTCAAAGCGCGCTCGACGCATCGCGCACGGCGCAGACCCCTTGGTCGAACTCGAGAACGACAAGCCGACCGTGATTGCGCTGCGTGAGATTGCCGAGGGCCACATCACGCCGTCCATCCTCGAGGAAATCGACCAGCCGCCGGCAGAGGACCTGTTGCAACAGGAAGTCGCCGAAGAGGTCCTGCCGGTCCGCGGAATCTCGATCGCCGACTAGCTAAGCGGCACAACGGAAACACGAAACGCGCCCGAGGGGCGCGTTTTTTTTGGCCACATGAC
>JAAUYH010092644.1_pt1 | contig 27337 bp, 24 predicted proteins | sample 7278061 | NCBI WGS metagenome assembly JAAUYH01 (sample SAMN14350203, study PRJNA611818) | marine sediment metagenome | isolation source: surface marine sediment (0.6m) | place: French Polynesia: Moorea | collected 2018-08
CCCGGTGCTCTCACCTTTTCCCAAACCCTGGACGTGCCGGTGGAAGGCCTGTTGACCGGCGACGGGGTCATCACTGCTCCGCTGGTCAACGTGGCCGGGCGGGTTGAGCCTGGATCGGGCGGGATCGGTACCCTGATGGTGGACGGCGACCTGGATCTGCAGTCCGGTTCGGTGACCGAGATCGAGATCGCCGGCCTGGCTGTCCACGACCAGATCGGTGGCAATGTGTCCGTTGCAGCAGACGGCATCTTCGCAATCAATTTCGTGCAGGGCTTTGCGCCCACCGCGGGCGACCAGTTCACCCTGGTCTCGGCCAACGCGGTGACCAGTCCGCCGGATATCAGCCAGTTCCAGTTCATCGGGCTGCAGCCGGGGGCGGATTTCATCGTCATGACCGTGGGCAACGAGATCATCCTGGAGTCTGTCAACGGCGGCAGTCCGGGTGAGACCGTCGCTGACATCCCGCCCCCCATGGAACTGGTCATCGGTGACGCGTTCGGCAGTGCCGTAGATGTGGACGGCAACACTATTGTGGTGGGTATTCCTGGTATGGCCGACAGCGGCACCGGCAGCGGCGGCATTGCCATTTACCAGGTCGAGGGCGGTCAGCCGGTGCTGGTGGAGATGCTGCAGGCGCCCGCGGGATTCCTGGCCAGCGGCTTCGGAACTGACGTGGCCGTGAGTGGAGACACCATTGTCGTTGGCACCGACGGCACCAATCCCCTGGCAGGCAAAAATCAGGAGAAGGCCCCGGCATCGGCCATTGCCGCCGCCATCCTGGCGCGCAACAGTGGGGGATCGTGGGAATTCCGGCAGTCCCTGGGTAGTTCTGATCGGAGTTCCGGGGACCGTTTCGGCACCTCGGTGGCGATTAACAACAACACGGTGGTGGTGGGTGCACCCCGGGACAACCAGGGAGAAAGCACGGGATCGGGGGCAGCCTATGTGTTCGACCGACCCGGAGGCGGTACCACCCTGTTCAGCCAGGCGGGTAAGCTGAAACCACCCGGCACCAACAGGGCATCGCGATTTGGCCAGGCCGTGGCGGTCCGTAACGGCACCATCGCGGTAGGCGCGCCCCGGGATAACACCGCCGGATCCGGCAACGCTGCTACGGGCTCGATCAGCGTCTACGACGCCGTGGCTGGGGCAGTGACGCGGGTGGGAACCGTCACGGGCAGCAACAGCGATGACGAGGCCGAGTTTGGCGCCTCGGTGGACGTGGGGGCTGACGCCACGGTGATCGTCGGCGCTCCCAACGAAACGGCCGCAGGCACCAGCGAAAGACGTGGCGCGGCCTACATCTACGCGGTGGCTGGCACCGCCATCAACCAGACCAATCGGTTGACGCCGTCCCAGCCCCAGGCCGCAAGCCGCTTCGGTCAATCGGTGGCCATCGACCGCACCGGTATTGCCGTGGGCGCACCCGGCAGCCAGGTGGCCGGCGTCGCTGCAGGCATCGTGCACCGTTTCGGCCGCATCAACCGCACGGAGCAGGGCCAGGTCCGGTCAAAAACCGGCCTGAAGGGCTTTGGCAGCTCCATTGGGCTGTCCGGCGACAAGCTGGTCATTGGCTCGCCGGCCACGGCGGAGTTCTCCGGAGCCGCCAGTGTGGTGCTGGACCAGGATCGGGTATACGCCAGCAGCTTCGAGTAAGCCGGCCACAAACCTCTGTCCGGTCGGGGTCGTCACGACCTCGGCCGGGTCTGCCCGCTGCATACCTATTCATGGTGATTCCGGGCGATAAACCCGCTATATCCAGGCATGCAATCATCTGATGACGAGGATTGAATGGTGTTTCAGAGATCCCTGCTTGGCCTGGTCCTTTTCCTGAGTACCGCAGCGACCCAGGCGCTGGACGGCAGCTATGGGGGTTCATGGTGGAACCCGGATCGCGCCGGCGAAGGCATCTTCTTCGAGATCATCGACCAGGACGGCGCTGCTGCGGTAGTGGCCTACTTTTTCACCTATGACAACGACGGCAACCAGGCCTTCCTGGTGGGGCAGGGAACCGCTGACGGTAACACCGTGGTGCTGGACACGGTCATCACCCAGGGCGGCACCTTCGGGGACGCTTTTGATGCCGCGGCCGTGGAGTTCATCCAGTGGGGCACGCTGACGGCTGATTTTCAGTGCGACGGCCTCACCCTGCAGTACCAGGCCGGCGATATGTCCGGCAGCATTGCCCTGCAGCGCTTCAAGCCGGCGCCCAGGGGCGTTGCAGGGGACTGTGCCCAGTCATCATCAGCCGCGGGTGAGCAGGTGTCCAAGGTGGACGGTGCCTACTACGGGGCCTGGTGGAACCCCACCCGCGCTGGCGAAGGCATTTTCATGGAGATCTGGGAGGACGCTTTGGGGATGCCCCAGCTGTTCAGTGCCTGGTTCACCTACGACCCCGACGGCTCCGGCCGTCAGCGCTGGGTGGTGGGAGAAGGGCCCCTGGTGGGCAACCGGGCTGACCTGGCCGCCATCGTGACCCGCGGGCCCAGCTTCGGGGAGGCTTACGACGCAGCCCAGGTGACGTTTGAAAACTGGGGATATTTCAGCGTGGTGTTTACCGCCTGCGGCGAAGTCCAGGTCAGTTTTGATGCGGACGGCGGTTTCGGCAGCGGCAAGCTCCAGCAGGAGCCGTTTCTGCTGCCCATGGCCGGAGCACCGGCCTGCCGCCCCGAGGTGCTGGACTATCGGGACCAGGTGATCTACTTCGCCTTCACCGATCGTTTCGCCAACGGGGATACAAGCAACGACAATGGTGAAGGAGACAGGGCCGGGGACACCCTGGACAAGAGCAACCCGCTGGGCTGGCACGGCGGTGATTTTGCCGGCATCGAACAAAAGATCGTGGAAGGGTACTTCTCCAATCTTGGAGTAACGACTCTGTGGATTTCGCCGGTCATGCGCCAGGTGGGTGCCGTGGGTGTGGACAGCGGGCCCAACCAGGGTGAGTCGTTTGCCGGCTACCACGCTTACTGGGGTGATACCTTCGAGAGGATCGAACCCCATTTCGGTACACCCGAAGACCTGAAACGTCTGGTATCAACCGCCCATCGCAACGGCATACGGGTGATATTCGATACCGTGGTCAACCACGTGGGATACGGCTCAAACCTGCTGAACAGCAATCCCGAATGGCTGCGATCCGGTTCCTCCTGTGGCGGCGATGACCGGACCCTCTGCCTGGCCGGCCTGCCGGATTTCCGCCAGGACGTGCCCGAGGCTACCGCCTTCCTGAACGACCGGGTGCGGTTCTGGATGGAAGACTTCGGCGCCGACGGCATGCGCATGGACACCATGAAACACGTGGATGACGAGTACTGGCTGCAGTTTTTTGTGCCGGGTGGTGCCGGGGATCCCGCGCGCTGGTGGACCGTGGGAGAGGTATTCAACACGGACCCTGGCTACCTGGCGCGTTTTCCCGATGAGCTCGGATCCCCGTCGGTATTCGATTTTGCCCTGCAGGAGGCCATCCGCGACGGCATCGGCCGGGGACAGGGCGTGGCTCCTATCTCCACGGTTTTTTCCCAGGACGGTCGCTACGAGGATCCGACCAAGCTCACCACCTTCATCGACAATCACGATATGACCCGCATCGCCACCGAGGGCGAGCGGGCGCTGATCCCGCCGGCCATCGTTGACGAGCGCGTTGGCCTGGCCCTGGGCCTGATCTACTTCGCCCGCGGTACGCCGTCGGTGTACTACGGCACCGAAATTGCCATGCGCGGCCGGGGCGATCCCTACGATCACCCTCTGGGTACGTCCAACCGGGAAGACATGGATTTTGATGCGCTGGACGATTCATTCCTGGACGAGCGCCTGGCCGCGTTGGCGGCCGCGCGCAAATCCTCCCCCGTACTGAAGTTCGGCTCCCAGCAGCCCGTGTCGGCGCGACCGGGCGGCAGCGACGTGCTGGTGTTCGCGCGGACCCTGGACGGATTGGCCCCGGTGGTCGTGGTACTCAACAACGACGACGACCCGGTGAATCTCGGTGACTTCGGGGGTGGCATCAACGTTGCCAACCTGCTTACCGACGGCGCGGCGCTGGTAGAACTGACGGGCGAGTCCCACTCACTGGCCGTGTCCGGTGGACGCCTCAGCGGGCAGGTTCCGGCCCGGACGATTCTGGCTCTGAGCTCCGCAAATTTTGTCGGACAGGCTGGTTCTGAGGGGCCCTGACGACGTGTTCGATAGCGCAGTTAAGCGAACGAAACAGCGACCGCATGCTTGATTGAACCCCTGGTGACCCTGGGGGAAATTAATGCGAACAGGTAGCCGGCGATGGCACCGGCCACGCACTGGCTGGCCAATCCGGCTGCGGTTCGAGCCCCGGCGATGGGCATCAGCCCGAAGCTGGCTTTCAGTGACAGCAGCACGGTCAGCACGGCAACACCGCCGGCCAGAACGTACAGCGGCGTTCGCCAGCGGTCGAGCCAGCGCATCAGCAGTCCGGTGACCAAAAACGCCAACAGGAAACCCACCGCAAGGATGGGCAGGAAGATCCCGGTCATGCCGGCGATGTCGTGGGCCGTAGCGGCAAGGCGCTGGCCCAGAGTGACCGTGACACCCATGTCGGCCAGGCTGGAAAGTACGGACTGGGTGGAAAAGGCAGCCGCCAGGAGGTATCCGCCCAGGCTGGCGACGACAAAAGCCAGTAATCTGCGAGGCAGCGCTTTCAACCAGTTCTTCATGACGCCGGTGTCACTTTAAGCAGCTTGCCGTTTTCGCTGTCGGTGAGCAGGTAGACTGCCCCATCGGGGCCCACCCGCACATCGCGAATTCGCTCTTCCAGTTCCTTGAACAGCGTTTCCTGTCCCACCACGGTCCGACCGTCCAGATCAACCCTGCGCACTTCCCGGGCAGCCAGGGCGCCCACCAGCAGGTCTCCCTGCCATTGTGGAAAAAGCTCGCCACGGTACAGCACCATGCCTGAGGGGGCGATGGAGGGGGTCCAGTGCACCAGGGGCTGTTCCATGCCCTCCCATTCGGTAAATGGCGAGACGTAGGCGCCGTTGTAATCCAGGCCGTGGGTGATGGCGGGCCAGCCGTAGTTGGCGCCCGGCTGGATGATGTTGACCTCGTCACCGCCCGCGGGGCCGTGTTCGTGCTGGAACACGGTGCCGTCATCGTCCACCAGCAACCCCTGGGGATTGCGGTGGCCGTAGCTGTGCACGAACGGTGCTTCGGCGAACGGTGGGTTTTCGACCGGCTGTCCGCTGTCGGTCATCCGCAAAGTCTTCCCCAGGTGGCTGTCCAGGCTTTGCGCGGCTTCCCGCTTGTCGAATCCGTCGCCCATGGTCAGCAGCAGGCTGCCGTCGGTCAGGAAGGCCAGGCGGCCGCCGTAGTGGACCGGGGTGTCCTTGCCCGGCGCCGTGCGGAAAATGATCTGGGGATCGTTCAGACCGTCGCGCCCAAGCCGGGCTTTCAGGATGGAAGTCGTGTTATTTTCCGGTGGTCCCTCTGCGTAGCTGAGGAATACCATCTGGTTGTCCCCGAAGCCCGGATGCAGCACCACGTCGAACAGGCCTCCCTGGCCGGCCCGGTAGACTTCCGGTACGCCCGAAAGGGGGGCACTGATCTGTCCGTCCGTCGTTATGCGGCGCAACTGGCCCGGCATTTCAGTCACCAGGTAGCTGCCACCGGGGAGAAAGGCCAGGGACCAGGGGTGATCCAGGCCCTGGGCCACGGTTTCGACCTGGTAATCCTGGGCCGCGGCACTGGCGCTCAGCAGCAGGCCGAGACAAAAGATGCGAAAGCTGTCCATGCCGCGGATTATACAAGCGGGTTCGGTACATACGCGGTGAAGGTGATCCGAAACGCTGCAGAAATCCGCCTGTAGCAACATGTGCATGTCTGTTGGAAGGAGTTGCCGGTGAACCATCTGTTGAATCGAGCTGTAATGCTGCTGGTTGTGCTGTTGGCGGCCCCCGGGTGGTCCCAGGCCCAGGGGATCATCTTTGTGGGTGACATGGAAGAACGCTCGGTGGATGTGTTGTTTCCCGTGGTTGGGGGACAGCCCCGGCTGCCGGACGGTCCGGCCTCCGAGGCGCTGCAGTGGGTGCTGCAACAGCTGGTGCCTGGGGTGAGCCCGACGGACCAGGAGATCAACGCCCGGTTCTCCCCGGCCTGGCTGAACAGCACGCCGTTGCAGCAGACCCGGGATTTCCTGCTGGCAATACAGAACGATTATCCCAACGCCGTGGTCAATGACCTGATCCAGATTACGCCCATGTCTTTTACCGGGCTGATTCGCGGTTCCAGCGGCAATGAAGCTTTCGTCACCCTGGGTGCCGGGTTTTCCAGTGGTCAGATCAACACCCTGGGAGTCAGTTTTTTTGGAACCGGCGGCGGCAGCGTGGTGTTCCTGGCCGACCAGGGCCTGGATATCAACCAGGCGGCGGACAGGTTTGCCACCCTGTCAACGGAACCCGGGCTGCTGGTGGCGCGGGTAGACGGAAACGACCAGTGCAACACCATTGTCGAGCGCAACAGCAGCGCCTTGCGGGCGACGGCGTCGATCTTCAAGATCTGGGTTCAGGGAGCAGTGGCCGATGCTGTAGCAGACCGAAGCACTACCACCGACGAGATTGTGCTGCGAGCTGATTCTGAGCGGGCACCCGGCGGGCCGGTCATCAATGAACCTGCCAACACGCCGTTCACCGTGGACGAGCTGTCGCGGCTGATGCTGGGCCAAAGCGACAACACCGCTACCAACATGCTGCACCTGCTCACCGGGCGGGAGCGCAACAACCGCGTTGTGACCGAATTTGGCCACGCAACACCCGAAGCCCTGACGCCGTTCCTGAACATCAGTGAACAGTTTCACCTGTTTTTCTCTTTCCCGCTGGTCACCGCCCAGGGCTACGTGAACGGCACCGAGATGTTCCAGCAGGACTTTGTGGTCAACAGCATCGAACCCCTGGGGTCCATATCCGATGGGCCCAATATTGCCAACAACACCTCGCTGTTCACCACCGGCAGTTGGCGTGCCTCGGCTATGGACGTCTGCAGTGCCCTGGCAAGCCAGCGCACCTGGGCCAACGGCTCCGACCAGGCCATGCTGGTGGACCGGGCCCTGGGCGCCGGTGTGGCCCAGCCGAACCTGCGCAACAACTGGGACCGGGTCTGGTACAAGGGTGGCAGCCTGACCACCGGTGGGGGATTGGACGTGGTGCTGACCCACGCCTGGCTGCTGGAAAACTCCGGAGAAGACCCCTACGTGGTGGTGGCTCTATCCAACTCGCCGAACGCCGACATCGACGGATTTGCCATCCAGTCCATCACCGGACGCATCCTCGAACTGCTGCCCACCCTCTGAGCTGAAAGCATCAGGGCCCCGGGGCGGTCCAAGGTGGGTGTGAAATGGATTGTTCCACTTTTCCTGCTGTGGCCGCTCGGTGTCGCGGCATTTGATCACGGACACGCGCGGCTGGCCGGGGTGCTGGACCGGTTCGTTGCCGACGGTGCGGTGGACTACGCGGGCCTGGCCGCTGACCGCCGGCAGCTGGACGGTTACCTGGAGGACATGGCGGCGCCGTCGGCCAGCGAGTTCGGGAGCTGGGGGCGAAACCAGCAACTGGCCTACTGGCTGAATCTGTACAACGCGGCGGTGCTCCACACCGTCATCGACCACTATCCCATCCGCGGTCGGACCTTCAGAGGACTGGGTAAGCCCCGCAACAGCATCTGGCAGATTCCCGGGGTATGGAAAAAGATCCTGCACCGCGGGCCCGGTGGCCGGCGGCTTTCCCTGGACCAGATCGAACACGACATTATTCGACCCGAATTCCGCGAACCACGAATCCACTTTGCCCTGGTCTGCGCCGCCAGGGGCTGCCCGGTGCTGCGGGACGAACCCTACCGGGCGGACCGGCTCGAGCAACAGCTGGAGCAGCAGACACGGGCTTTCCTGCAGCAAGCCAACGGCGCCCAGGTTGGCGAATCCAATGTCGCCGTATCACGCATCTTCAAGTGGTTCAGTGAGGACTTTTCAGCGGATGAGTTTGCCTGTGGCACCGGTCGACATGCCGGTGTCCTGGGGTTCGTGGCGCGCTATCGCGAGCTGGCCTGTGACCCAGGCGGCGCACCGGACCTGGATTACCTCGACTACGACTGGCGCCTCAACGACATCGAGTAATCGAGCAGGTTTTGCGGGGAGGGCGAGGGTCTGGCACCTTAGGCCCATGCCTGAAAAGAGGATGCCGACCCGTGAGAGTACTGCAGATCTGTTTCGTATTGCTGCTTCCCCTGGCGCTGTGGACGGGCGCCGTGGCTGACAGCCACGCCAGCGACGACTGTTGCGAAGTGACCATTGAGGTGCAGGTGCCCGCTGGCACGGGTACGGTCTACCTGGCGGGCAGCCTGGACCAGCTGGGGCCCTGGCGCCCTGACGGTCTCGAACTGGGCGGCGAGGGCACTATGCGCCGAACCGTACTGACCCTGCCCAGGGGGACCGAGCTTGAGTACAAGTTCACCCTGGGCTCCTGGCAGCGGGAAGGGCTGGGGCCATCGGGTACGGTAATGGCAAATTTCCGGCTGACGGTTGCCGACGATGCCCGGCAGCAGCACCAGGTGGTTGATTTCAAGAAAGACCCGATGCAGTACATTGCGGATTGGCGCAGGTCCGGGGTCAGGGGAACCCTGGTCTACTGGACCGACGTCCCCTCTCAATTTCTGGAGCAGGATCGTCACGTGTCGGTATGGCTGCCTCCGGAGTACCAGCAGCAGCCCGAACGGCGGTTCAGAGTACTGTACATGCACGACGGCCAGAACCTGTTTGATCCGCGCATTGCCAACACCGGAGTGGACTGGGGGGTGGACGAGAGCCTGGTCCGGCTGGTCAGTGAAGGCATGATGGACCCGGTGATCGTGGTGGCGGCCTGGAGCAGTTCTGAGCGGGGCGCGGAGTACTCGCCCTGGCACCGGGCGCCGGATTACGCGCGCTTCCTGATTGAGGAGTTGATGCCCCGGGTCAACCGCGAGTACCGGACGCTGACGGGTCCCGACAATACGGCAGTAATGGGATCATCCATGGGCGGCCTGCTGTCGTTTTACCTGGTATCGCGCCACCCCGAGGTGTTCGGTGCCTGCGGTTGCGTCTCGTCGCACTTCATCTTGTCCGAGTCGGTGGCGGCCCGCTTTATTCCGAGTACAGTCGGTGATCCGGACGAAACGCCCTATATTCTGCTCGACATCGAGGACGGGTTGCGCGTTCCCCAGGGCACCCGATACTGGTTCGACTACGGCAGCGAAGGGCTGGACGGCGAGTATGGGCCCACCCATGCCGCGGTGCAGCAGTGGCTGGAACGACAGGGCCTGGAACAGGGCAGTGACTTTGTGGTCCGGCTGTATGAGGGGGCGGACCACAACGAGGCGTCATGGCGGGAGCGCCTGGCGGACCCGCTGCTGTTTCTTTTTGGGGAGGTGTTGGAATAGACCATCCCTGGTTTATCCATCCAGGCCTAGATTGAGACTCCCGGCTGTACGTTGGCCAGAGTCATATCGCCCCGGTAGTGGCTACGCACCTTCGGGTCCATCACCCGGCGCCACAGGGGTGGGATCCCGGCCAGCATGATCATGGTCGCATATCCCGCGGGCAGCTGGGGTGCGCCCTCCATGTGCCGCAGCGCCTGGTAGGCCCGGGCACCGTGGGCATGATGATCCGAGTGGCGCTGCAGCTGGTACAGCATCAGGTTGGACACGATGTGGTTGCTGTTCCATGAGTGCTCGGGCCTGGGTCGCTCCAGCTTGCCCTCCGCATCACGCTGGCGCAAAAGGCCATAGTGCTCGATGTAGTTGACCGTCTCCAGCAGCAGGAATCCGATTACCATCTGCACCAGCAGCCAGGGCAGAACGGCCCAGCCAAACAAGCCGGTGACCGCTGCGAACAGGACAACCGTCAGGATCCAGCCCTGGAAGTTCTGGTTCCGCCATGACCACGCGGACAACCCTTTGCGTTGCAGTCGGGTGCGCTCCAGGTTCCAGGCGGACTTCAGGCTGCCCGACACGGTGCGGATCCAGAACCCATAAAGGTTTTCGCCATAGCGGGCGCTGGCGGGGTCGTCAAAGGTGGCCACCCGCACGTGGTGGCCGCGATTGTGCTCCACGTAGAAGTGCCCATAGCCGGATGGCGCCAGGGCAAGGCGGGCAAGCCAGGCCTGAAGCCGGCCTTTCTTGTGCCCCAGTTCATGAGCGGCGTTGATGCCGCCGCCGCTGGAGATGCCAATGGAGAACACCAGTCCGATCTTGGCCAACAGGGAAAGATCCAGGCTGGTCAGGGCCCATGCCCCTGCAAAGATCAGCACGTACTGCAGCGGAATATGGGCAATGACCAGTCGACGGTAGTAGGGATCGGCCTCCAGTCCGGGTACCGCGCCTTCCGGGGGGTTGGACCGGTCTTCGCCGATCCAGACATCCAGCAGCGGGATCAGGCCGTAGACGTAAATTGGCGTCACAAACCAGAAAATGTCCCAGCCGGTGGCCAGTGCCGCTGCGGCGCCGATGAATGGCAACACCAGCCCGGTCAGGCTCAGTATCCACAGGTGTCGCTTGGGGTCTTTCCAGGTCACGGGCCCAAGGGCTTCGGCGGTCACACTCATCATGATTCTCCTGACTCTGGGCAACAGTGTGCGGGTATTCGCCGGGGCTCAATTGACATTTCGGGACAATTAATTGACATTTAGTGACATGGGCGAGACTGCAAAGACCATGCAAAGCGTCAGGGCGGGCTCGATCAGCGGCTACGCCGAACTGGTGGCCAGCCTGGGCCAGGATCCGCTGGCGCTGCTGGCCGAGGCGGGACTGCCGCGTGAATGCCTGCTGCCGGACCGCGAGGACGATTACCTGCCGTTGTCCGGGTTCGAGGCCGCCCTGGCACTGGCGGCCAGGCGCACCAGGACGCCTGAGTTCGCGGTCTTGCTGGGGTCACGCCAGAAACCCCAGGCACTGCTGGGTGCGCTGGGTTTTGCCATGCAGCATTCGTCTTCCTTGGGCGCTGCCCTGGGTGAGCTGCGGCGCTATTTCTTTTTCCAGGTCAGGGGTGCCCGGCTGGACCTGGAGGCGGGCGAGTCCGAGGTCAGTTTCTCATTCGTGCTGTCCGGGGATCCCGGTCAAATGGCTGGCCTGCGCCACTCCGCTGAGCTCAGTCTGGGGGCGGGCCTGTCGGTGATGCGTCAGCTGGTCGGGCCGCGTTGGAGTCCAGGCGCCGTGCATTTTTTTCACGGCCCGCCGGAGTCGACACGGGTGCGAGGCACCTACCTGAAATTGTTCGGCTGTCCCGTCCGCTGGCGCCAGCCCGCCAACTCCATGGTGTTTCCCAGATCCGACCTGGATCGGCCGCTGGCCTCGGCGGACCGGTCGATGAAGCAGTTGGTGCACCAATACCTGGAGCGTCTGCGGCGCGAGTATCGCAACGACGTGAAAGCCCAGACCTCGCTGATGATCGACCACGCCCTGAAATCCGGCCACTGCAGCATTCAGCGGGTGGCGGACCTTTGCGGCGTGCACCGCAGGACATTGCACCGACAACTGCGGACCGAAGGCACGACGTTTACCGAGCTGCTGGAACAGGTCCGTCGGGAGCAGGCCCGACAGCTTCTGGTGGAATCGGAGATGAGCATTGCCGCAGTGGCCGAGGTGCTGTGCTACTCGGAGACCAGTGCCTTTACCCGTGCCTGCCGCCGCTGGTTTGGGTGTTCACCCCGGGTCTTGCGAGGTGATCGATCGGGGAATCGGCTCAGCGGGAATCCACCGCGCTGAGTCTCCTGTCGGCGGGCGTCATGATCTGGTGCAGGTCCCCCACGCGCCGGATCCAGGGTGAGTTACTGAGAACCGATTCAGGCAGCTGGGAGCGCCAGGCCTGGGCCGAGGCCCGGTCAGCGAACACGCCCAGCACGAGAACGTAAAGGTCCCGCCCGTCGCGCTGGAAGCTGAAGTAACCCAGGTCCTGGGCGACACCGTCCGCCGGTTCCCGCAGCCGATGCTGGTCGACGTAGCGCTCCAGGCTTTCGGGCTTGCTGACGGCGATCAGCTGCAGGGTGAAGTGATCCGGGTCCTGCTGCATCAGCCAGCTGGCGCCGCGCATGGACGAGGATGCCGCTGAATCTGCCGTCACCGCGGGACCTGTTGCCCCCTGGGGCACCGGCGTCGCCACGGCGGCAGCTTTTGCCGGTGGTGCGGATACGATCGGTTTCGGCGCCGGCAGTGAGGTGTTAATAGCGGCTAAAGCTGCCTCCACTGGCGATGGATTCCGGTGCGTTTCGTCGGCGGCACCCTCCGTCTGCTGCTGCCTGCTGCTGTCGGCCATGGCCTGCAGCTCGCCGGCGCGTTCCTGGGTGCGCAGCAGATGCTGGGCCTGGGCATTGCCGTTGGCGGCAGCGCGCTCGTACCAGTACTGCGCCTGGTCGGGGTCCTTGGGTACCCCCAGTCCCGTGGCGTACTGGTTGGCCAGGTTCAGCTGGGCCGGGGCCAGGTCCTGGTCGGCGGCAAGGCGCCACCAGTACGACGCTTCCCGCTCGTCCTGGGGTACGCCGTGGCCGTGTTTGTACGCGTTGCCCAGGTTGAACTGGGCTGAGGAAACCCCGCGGGTGGCCGCCTGTTCGAACCAGTAGCTGGACAGGTAGTAGTTCCGGTCCACCCCAATGCCGTCGTGGTACATGGAGCCGAGCCGGAACTGGGCGCGGGTGTCGCCCTCTTCCGCCATGGGAATCCAGAGGCGCATGGCCTCGTTGTAGCGCTCGTCGGTAAACGCTTCCAGCCCGCGGGCATAATCATCCGCCTGGGTCGCCGGGACCAGGGCCAGCAGGAAACAGAAAATGGCAGGTATGGCAGCTGTTCGCATCGTGACACCCCCTATGCACAGCTGATGGAAAAGTCAGTCTTTTCTCTAAAATACAGGAAGATAGAGTAATAATCTAATGCTTTAGCGAGAAAGAGTCGCCAAGTCTATGGTTTTAATGAGGTGCGCTGGATCAGACCTTGGGGCGCTGTTTGACGGAACGACGGCCGGAAAAGTCGCGCGTCCACCATCGCGGGAATGCACTGTCACGGCAGCTTGACCCCCTGGAGGCATAATGCGCCGCATGACAAACGATCCGGGATTCCATTGTGACGTGCTGATCGTCGGAGCCGGCCTGACCGGACTGGTGTGCGCCGATCGCCTTCGGCGAGCGGGCGTAACGGTGCAGGTGCTGGAAAAGTCCCGCGGTGCGGGCGGGCGCATGGCGACCCGGCGCACCGACGCGTACCGGTTTGATCACGGCGCTCAATACTTCACTGCCCGGTCGCCCGAGTTGAAGCGGCAGCTGGAGGACTGGCTGGGCCGAGGTGTTGCCGCTGCATGGGATGTGCCGCTGGCGGCGTTTGACGGCGACGCCATGCGCCCGGTGGACAATCGCGGACAGCGCTTTGTAGGAACGCCGGGCATGAATGCTTTGGCGCGTGACCTGGCCGAAGACGTGACCTGTGAATTCCAATGTCGCGTGGAGTCGGTGGAACGGGGCGGTGGACAGTGGCGGATTCGGGCCGGTGGGCGCCAGTGGACCGCGGGCAAGCTGCTGCTGACCACGCCTCCGGAACAGGCGACCCAACTGCTGGCGGGCACGGGCACCTGTCTCGGTGCTGAGCTTGCCCAGGTGGACATGAGACCCTGCTGGGCGGTCATGGTGGCCTTCGAGTCGCCGGCGGTTTTTCCGTGGGACGGCCTGTTCATCAACCGGGGACCCTTGAGCTGGGCCAGCCGCATGGGCAGCCGGCCCGGCCGCCCCGAGGCGGAAGCCTGGGTGCTGCACGCGCAGCCCGACTGGTCCACGACGCATCTGGAAAGCACGACTGAGGCGGTGGAGTCGGCCCTGCTGGCGGCCTTCGGCCGCGTCATTGGCAGTGTTCCGGGCGGGTCGATGCCCAATCGCCTGCTGACCATCAGTCACCGGTGGCGGTATGCCCTGGCGCGGGACCCGTTGCAGGTGGGCTGCCTGGTGGATGAATCGCTGGGTCTGGTGGTTGCCGGCGCGTGGTGCAGCGGCTCCCGGGTGGAGGGAGCGTACCTCAGCGGCCTGGCCGCCGCCCGCGCCCTGAACCCGGCAATTTCACCGTGAAAATTTGTGTTTTCACAAGATCTTGATGTCAGCTTGTGCAGAATTCGCATCAGAGAGTTCGGCACCTGCTTTCCTCCCTGCCATCTCCCCAGCCGGGCTCTTGAATGACGAACGCCGCCCCCCGGGCGGCGTTCTGATTTTTGGGCCTTCGGCCCGCTGAATTCGCCGTAGCCGACCACCGTTGACTATCCGGTCCGGTCATTCAATATGTTCGGAATGGATGTCGAGGAATCTCACCTGGTAGAACTGGAACAAGGGGTTGTTACCACTCTGACCTTGAACCGTCCCCGGCGACACAACAGCCTGGTCCCGGAACTGCTGCAATCGCTGTGCTCGGCGCTGGAGGCCATTGGCCGGGATCCGGATGTGCGGGCCGTGGTGCTGCGGGCTAACGGTGCTTCCTTTTCCACCGGTGGGGACGTTGCTGCGTTCCATGATCAGGGTCGAGAAAAGGTGGCGGCGTACGCCCACAACCTGGTCGGGCTGCTCAATCAATCCATGCTGACGATGATGGCGCTGCCGGTCCCGGTGGTATGCGCCTGTCACGGACTGGTCACCGGCGGTTCCTTGGGACTGCTGCTGGCGTCCGACCTGGTGCTGGTGTCCCCCAAGGTGCGCATCCAGCCCTACTACCCGGTCGTGGGATTCAGCCCCGACGGCGGCTGGACAGCGATCCTGCCCGGGCTGGTGGGCCGGGCCAGGGTCATGGATGTACTCGCCACCAACCGGCCGATCCGCGCCCGGGACTGCGTCGAATGGGGGATTGCCAGTCGCATGGTCGATGGCAATATCCGGCAGGAAGCGGCGCAGCTGGCCGCGGAAATCGCCCGGCAGATCCCTGGCAGCATAAGCCGGACCATCAAGCTTTTGCCGGACCAGCAGGCCATTGCTGCGGGACTGGAGGACGAGCGCACGGCCTTCGTGGAGCAAATCCAGACTGAGGAGGCCTGGCTCGGGATGGCTCGCTTTCTTGGCCGATAAGCCAGGGTCATCGGAGTGCTGGAATGCGCAGCGCCGCCTGGTGAGGGGAATCGAATCAGGCGGCGCCGGTCAGCGTGGTCGAGTCAAGGATTAACCATGCATGCGGCTACGGCTGACTTCACTATTCTCCGAGGGCTACCGAATTGAATCTATCGGCGAAATCACCTATTGCTCCACGTCCTCGGTGTAAACCAGAGCCCGGCCCCGGCAGTAGACCTTACCATCGGGGCCGGTGCAGACCGTGGACAGGTCGCACAGGTGTTTTTCCGGCCGAAGTCGGGTGATCTCAACCCGGGCCGTCAGTGGCGTGTCCAGCGGCACCGGCAGCAGGTACTCGCTTTCCTGTTTCAGGTAGTTGGTGCCGATGCCGGGCAGCTCGACACCCAGCAGGTAGGAAAACAGGGCGCCGACCAGGGGCTCCGGCAAAACGCCGGCGGGCATGGGGGCGCCGCCCAGGGTCACGTACCGGGAAACGTCTTCGGAGTTGAAGCTGCGGGTCACCTCGGCGGACTGTCCAATCTTCATTGCGAGGTCTCCGGCAGCGCCACCACGGTCTCGCCGATACAGGTCACCTGACCATCGTTGATCCGGGTGCTCTGCAGGGCGATGGTGACCCGGTTGTTTTCGCGCGCCACGACCTCGGCTTCGAAGCGCACCGGCTCGTCGGCGAAGGTGGGCGCCTGGAACATGACCTGCTGGGACAACTGTCGGCCACCGGGGGCCAGCTGTTTGACCAGGCCGTGCAGGATGGAGTAGAGCAACACGCCATGGGACACTGTGCGGCCGAAGCGGGTACGGGCCGCAAAGTCCTCGTCCACGTGGATCGGGTTGTCGTCACCGCTGAGCACCGCAAATGCGTCAAAGTCGGCCTGGGACAGGCTGCGCTCGACGGCAATCTTGTGGGGCAGGGTGGTCACGTCAGCAGGTGCTTCTGGATCTTGCCCGCGGCGGTACGGGGAAAGTCCTTCACTTCCACGAAACCCTTGGGGACCTTATAGGCCGCCAGGCGTTCACGGCAGAACGCCACCAGTTCCTCCTCGCCGGGAATCTGCGCTTCGGGGCGGGCCAGCAGGTAAGCGCGGCCGACCTCTCCCCAGCGCTGGTCGGCAACGCCAATGACCGCGGCTTCGAGGATCGCCGGATGGCTGGCCAGTACATTCTCCACCTCCGCAGGATAGACGTTTTCGCCGCCGGAGATGAACATTTCCTTCAGGCGGCCCACGATGTAGTAGTAGCCGTCTTCGTCCGTGGCCCCCAGGTCGCCGCTGCGCAGCCAGCCGGGTTCGGCGAAGGCTTCGCTGGTGGCGTCGGGCCGGTTCCAGTAACCCGGAGTGATGCCCGGGCCGGCGAACCACAATTCGCCGGTTTCGCCCTGTGCCACGTCGCGGCCGTTGCTGACCAGACGGACGCGGCTGAGGATCTGGGGCTTTCCCACCGACCCGATCTTGCGTTCCACGTTGTCCGGGTCCATCAGGAACACCGTAGGCCCGGTCTCGGTCATGCCCATGCCGTTGCACACCCGGGCGCCCCGCTGCGCGAAAGTGGTCACCAGTACGTCCGGCAGCGGTGCCCCGCCGCAGGCCCAGCTGCGGATGCGGGACAGGTCCAGCGAATCGAATTCCGGGTGCAGGCTCAGGGCCTGGTAGATCGCCGGTACGCCAAACAGCACCGTCAGTCGATTGTCTCGCAGCAGCGAGACCAGCAGGTCGGGTTCAAACGACGGCATGATCAGTGTGTGGCCGCCGCCAATGATAAAGGGCAGCGCCAGCAGGTTGATGCCGCCGGCATGAAACAAGGGTAGGAAGCTGGCCGTCACATCGTCGCCGCGCAGACCCATGCCCTGGGAAATGTTGACGTAGTTTGCCAGGGTCATGCCGAAAGTCTGGATCACGGCTTTGGGCAGCCCGGTGGTGCCCGAGGTATACAGCAGATACCAGGTATCCTCGGCAGGCCAGCGCTGGCGGCCGCGCAGCACAGGCGCCGCTTCCCGCTGTGCCGAATATCCGTCCGGGGCGTCCAATTCGATGGTGGGAAGCCCGGCCCGGGACAATTCGGCGGCAGCGGACTCATCCTCCCGTCCATACAAAAGAAGGGCAGGGGCGCAGTCCTCCATCAGTCCGGCCAGTTCCGTGGCGGGCATTCGCCAGTTGAGGGGAACCATGATGGCGCTGAGCCGGGCACAGGCCAGCAGGATCTCGAAGAACTCGATGCGATTGCGGCACAGCAGCGCCACCCGGTCGCCTGCTTTAACGCCTTTTGCCTGCAACAGCCCGGCGGCCTGGCCAGCGCGCTGATCCAGCTCCGCGTAGGTGACCGAGTCTCCGGAGACCAGGTCGGTCATGGCAGGGTGGTGCGGGGAAAGCTCTGCACGCCGGGCGGCGATATCAAACAGATCGGTACTCATGATGTCGGGCTCATTGGGGTGCCAGCCCCCGGGTAATCAGTTCGCCGACGGCCCGGGTGACTTCGGCGGCCGACCGTTCATCGTCCCATACGGCGTAGCGCATGCCGACAAAGACATTCAATCCGATCAAGGCCCAGGCCCAGACCTCGCAGTCACCGTTCCGGATCTCACCCTTGTCCGCCGCCTGCTGCAGGTTTTCCGCGTAGGCCCTGGCAAACACCTTGTAGTAGTCCCGAAAGGCATCTTCGGCCACAAACTGGGCTTCGCAGACGATGTTGTAGAGGTTCTTGTGCTGACGCACGAACTCGAAAAAGGCCTCCAGGCCCTGCTGTTCGGCGGCCAGCCGATTGGGCGCTTCGGCCACCCGCTGGGCGACCCAGGCCCGGGTGAGATGGCCCATGTAGGACACCAGGTCCCGGAACACCTCTTCCTTGCTGTCGAAGTAAACGTAGAACGTTCCCATGGCGACACCGGCGCGCTGGGTGATGCCGCTGATGGCTGCCTCGTGAAAGCCTCGTTCGCCGAATTCCACCTCGGCGGCCTGCAGCAGCTTCTCCCGGGTTTTCTTGCCGCGGGCTGTTTTTGGGATTTTAGAACCTGAATCTTGATTCATGTTTCATAAATTTGCATACTTTGTCCCATATGGCAACTGTCCGGCAGCCCTGAGTAAAGAAAAACCAGCCTTTTTACAGGGCTCCGGACGCTGACAATCACGGGGATCGCAGGTCATCGACAGCACCGTCCAACAGTTTCAGCTGCAGGACCAGAACTGGCTTCGCTACCGGGATAGCGGTTCGGGCCAGCCCGTTCTGCTGCTGCACGGCTGGGGAATGTCCGCCGAGGTGTTCCGGTCACAGCAGGAATCCCTGTCGGCGTCTTTCCGGGTAATCGTGCCGGATTTGCGCGGCCACGGTGATTCCGGAACGGTCGCGCCAGGGCAGGGCATCGAGACTCTGAGCGAAGACCTGGTCGCGCTGCTGCAGCATCTGGAGCTGGATTCAGTGGTGCTGGTGGGATGGTCCATGGGCGCCATGGTGGGCTGGGGCATTATCCGGCAGGCCCGGGAGCGGGTCGCCGCCATGGTGGTGGTGGACATGGTGCCACGGATCCTGTCTGACGAATCCTGGCCGTTTGGCATCAAGCAGGGCAAAGACGCCAGCGTGTTCCAACGGGCTATCGCCCAGATGAGCGACAACTGGCCGGACTACACCCGGATTTTCGTGCCCCGGATTTTTGCCGCCAACGGTTCAGACCAGCATGACTTGATCGATTCCATCTGCCGGATCGCGTCACGCAATCACGCAGAGTCCATGGCCATTTTGTGGCGCTCCATGGCAGAACAGGATTTCCGCAGCATGGTCAGGGATCTGGACCTGCCGGTGCTGGTCATTTACGGTCGGCACAGCCAGCTGTACCGGCCGGCGGCCGCCCGCTGGCTGGCCGATGCGCTGCCCCGGGCAACTCTCGTCGAATTTTCCCAGTCGGGCCACGCGCCAAGCGTGGAAGAGCCCGAGTATTTCAACCAGGTTTTATCAGACTTCGTCCGGGGACTGACCCCAGGGGATGCCCCGAACCCGGCGACGCTTCACTAGGAGGATAGCTATGTACCCCAACGCAACTCATTCAGCCCCCCGGAGTTCATCCCAAGGTTCGCTCCGGCTCAGGCTGGCCATCAGTGCCGCGCTGCTGGCGTCTCCGTTTGCCCTGACCGGCACGGCGGTGGCCCAGGACAGCGGTGACCAGGCGGAAGGCGCCTACATCGAAGAGATCACGGTGACCTCGCGGCGCCGCGAGGAAAGCCTGCAGGATGTGCCCCTGTCGGTGACTGCATTCACCGGCGACACCCTGGAGCGGATCGGCGCCGCGGATCTGGTGGCGGTGTCCCAGACCACCCCCAACGTGACCCTGGAAACCAGCCGCAGCACCAACTCGACCCTGACGGCCTTCATCCGGGGCGTGGGACAGCAGGATCCCGTGGCCGGCTTCGAGGCCGGTGTTGGCATTTACATTGACGACGTTTACCTGAACCGCCCCCAGGGGTCCCTCCTGGACATTTACGACGTGGAGCGGATCGAAGTGCTGCGCGGTCCCCAGGGAACCCTGTACGGCCGCAACACCATTGGTGGTGCCATCAAGTACGTGACCCGCCGCCTGGGCAGCGAAACCGAGGGCCGCGCCCGGTTCTCCCTGGGTACCGATGGGCAGGTTGACCTGGTTCTCAGTGCTTCGACGCCGGTGTCCGATACCTTTGCCGTGGGCGCCTCCATTGCCAGCCTCAACCGCGATGGATTTGGCGAAAACCTGACCCTGTCCGGGGTGGACAACTACGCCAAGGACATTCTGGGCTTCCGCGCCAGCGCCGAATGGACGCCCACCAGCAACAGCTTTTATCGCATCGCCATCGATTATGTGGACGATGATTCCGATCCGCGCCAGGGACACCGGTTGACCCCCGGCAACGTCAGCGGCGCGCCGGTGCTGGACAACATCTTCGATACCCGGGCCGGTCTCAACAACCCCGCCCAGGAAGTGAAGAACATGGGCATCTCGATCCTGGGTGAGTGGGAGTACAGCGACACCATCACCCTCAAGAACATCCTGGCCTACCGCGACAACGAGTCGTCCTCGCCTATTGATTTCGACAGCCTGGCCGCCGTGGATCTGGACGTCCCCGTGGTTTACGAAGACGATCAGCTGTCCAACGAGTTCCAGGTGCTGTTCCAGGGTGACCAGTGGAGCGGTATCGTCGGGGCTTACTACCTGGATGCCCGGGGCTTCAACGCTTTCGACGTTCTGCTGTTTGACACTGGCGACCTGATTGGACTGCCCGGCCTGAACGCATTCTCCCTGGGTGACGTGGAAACCGACACCTGGTCGCTGTTTGCCGACGTGACCTACGACATCAACGACCAGTGGGCCCTGTCCTTTGGTGGCCGCTACACCAGCGACGAAAGGACCTCCCGGGTACTGCGCCAGACCTATCTCGGCGGCTCTGCATTCTTCGGCGGCAACGGTGTGCCCATAGCCACCAGCTCGGATTTCCTGGGCAGCGAGGAGTTCACCGACTTCACCCCCCGGTTGTCGATCGCCTACCGCCCGGATGCGGACAACAATCTCTATGCGACCTACAGTGAAGGCTTCAAAGGCGGCAGTTTTGATCCCCGTGGTGCCACCACCGCGGCCCCTGACCTGGATGGCGATGGGGACATCGACGACGCCGACATCTTCGAGTTCATGAAGTTTGAGCCTGAGACTGTGGAATCACTCGAGTTCGGCTGGAAGACCACCGCCCTGGACGGCAAGCTCCGGTCCAACCTGGCCATATTCTTCGCGGATTACACCGACGTCCAGGTGCCGGGTTCCATTGGCCTGGATACCGACGGTGACGGCGTCAACGACACCTTCATCGGCATTACCTCCAACGCGGGTGAAGCCAGCATCAACGGCATCGAATGGGAAGGTCAGGCATTCCTGGCCCAGGACCTGTGGACCTCCGGCGACGACATGAGCCTGGCCTGGACCCTGGGTTACATCGACGCTGAATACGACAGGTTCATCGACGCCTTCGGCCAGGACGTGGCGGACGAGCGGGTGTTTCAGAACACGCCGGATCTCACCGGCAGCGCAACGCTCACCTACGAGTGGCCCATGGACCTGGGCGGCAACTCCGGCAGCATGGCGCTGATCACCACGGTGTCCCACCGGGATGAATCCAGCCAGTTTGAAGCCCCCAACCCGTTCCTGGACCAGGATACCTTCACCCTGTGGGACCTGAGCCTGGTGTGGGAAGACGACGCTGGCAAGTGGCGAGCTGGCCTGCACGGCAAGAATCTGCTGGACGAGGAGTACAAGGTGGCGGGCTACTTCTTCCCGACCCTGGGTCTGGAGAGTTCCATCACCGCCTTTTACGGTAACCCGCGCCAGGTTACCGCCACCGTTGAATACCGGTTCTGACCCGGTATCACGCAACGGCGCAGCAACTGGCTGCGCCGTTGCTTTTCCGGGCGGGTCGCAGCCCGTCCGCTGAGGAGGGTTCATGGATCACGCCAACACCCCAGCCGGTCCGACATCGCTGGCCAACCGCAGCTACGTGCTGTTCATCCTGGTGGTGGTCTACACCTTCAACTTCATCGACCGCCAGATCATCGGCATCCTGGCGGTACCCATCAAGGCTGACCTGGGGCTGACCGACACCCAGCTGGGGCTGATGGGCGGGCTGGCTTTTGCCCTGTTTTACACCGGATTGGGAATTCCCGTGGCCATGGCGGCAGACCGCTTCAGCCGCACCTGGATCATGACCGGGGCGCTGACCATCTGGTCCGCCATGACCGCCGTCTGCGGCCTGGCCCAGAACTTCTGGCAGCTGTTCCTGGCTCGGCTGGGTGTCGGCATCGGTGAGGCGGGCGGCGTGGCGCCGGCATACTCGCTGATCTCGGATTATTTTCCCCAGGAGCAGCGCGCCCGGGCCCTGAGTATCTATTCGTTTGGCATTCCCATCGGCAGTGCGCTGGGTATCGTGTTTGGCGGCCTGATCGCCAGCGCCATCGACTGGCGGGTGGCGTTTTTCGTCGTCGGCCTGGCCGGGATCGTGGTTGCGCCGATCTTCCGGCTGACAGTCAAGGAACCGCCCCGGGGCCAGTTCGATCCCCAGCAGAATGCCGGCGAGCCGGCCAGCCTGGGCCAGATTGTTTCCATGCTGTCCAGCAAGTCCAGTTTCTGGCTGATGTCGCTGGGTGCCGCCAGCTCATCCATGATGGGCTACGGCCTGTTTTTCTGGCTGCCGTCATTTTTGGTCCGCAGCTACGGCATATCACTGCTGGACGCATCGCTGTTTTTCGGCGCCATCCTGCTGCTGGGCGGCATCGCGGGTATCTGGCTGGGAGGCTGGCTGGCCGATCGCCTGGGCCAGAAGAAAAAAGCAGCCTACGCGCTGATTCCCGCGGTCGCTTTTGTCATCACGGTTCCGTTTTACGTGGTGGGTGTGTTGTCACCCACCCTGGTGATCACATTTTTTGTCATGATGGTCCCCACGGCCTTCGGGCTGGTATGGCTGGGTCCGGTGATATCGGCCATGCAGCACCTGGTGCTGCCCAATATGCGGGCCACGGCTTCGGCGGTTTTCCTGTTTATCAACAACCTGATCGGGATTGGCCTGGGCACCGTGTTGATCGGCTACATTTCCGACGTGCTGGAACCGCGCTTCGGCGACGATGCGCTGCGCTATTCGATCCTGGTGGGAACCGGCTTTTACCTGATCGCCGCCGGGTTTTTTGTTGTGGCTTCCAGGACCCTGGACCGTGACTGGGAGGACGGCACATGAGCTTGACCGGCAAACGGGCCCTGGTGACCGGGTCAACCAGCGGCATCGGCCTGGGTATCGCCCGGGCCCTGGCTGATCAGGGCGCCAGCCTCATGTTGAATGGCCTGGGTGAGCAATCGGTCATCGAGGGGATCCGCCAGGAGATTCGGGATCGATCCGGCACACCGGTGCACTTCTCCCCGGCCAACATGGCGAATCCCGGGGAGATTGAGCAGATGATCCAGCAGGCGGCCGAGGCAATGGGCGGTCTGGATATCCTGGTCAACAACGCCGGCATCCAGTTCGTTTCCCCGGTGGACGAATTCCCGGTGGAAAAATGGGACCAGATCATCGCCATCAACCTGTCCGCATCCTTTCACACCATTCGCACTGCGGTGCCTATCATGAAGCAGCAGGGCTGGGGCCGGATCATCAACATCGCATCCGCCCACGCCCTGGTGGCGTCTCCCTGCAAAGCGGCCTATGTGGCTGCCAAACACGGCATTGCCGGCCTGACCAAAGTGGTCGCCCTGGAAACCGCACCCCACGGCATCACTGTCAACGCCATCGCGCCAGGATACGTGGAGACTCCCCTGGTCACCGGCCAGATCGCTGACACCGCCCGAGCGCGGGGCATGAGCGAGGAGGAAGTGCTGAAGGATGTGATCCAGGCCGTGCAGCACACCGGGCGGCTGATTGAGGTCAGCGAGGTGGCAGAACTGGCGGTATTCCTGTGCAGCGACGCTGCAGCCTCAATTACCGGCTCCGTGCAATCCATTGACGGGGGGTGGACGGCCTGTTGATCCGGGGGATAGCTCTGGTAGCTCTGGTAGCTCTGGGGTCAGAGTAAAGGGACAGAGTAAAGCTGGCTTTACTCTGTCCCTTTACTCTGACCCCAGAGCTATGACCCCGGCGCTATAAAAAAACGCCACCTCGGAGGGGGTGAGGTGGCGTCCTAGAGTGGGATCATCTGGCTTCGGGGTTGCCAGATAGTGCTTTACAGCGCATACCAATTTAGGGGTTTCACCCTGTGCCTTGTATACGGAGAATCCACGATGGATTGTGCGGATTCACGGGTGATCCGACCGGCTCATCTGCTGGACAATTACCTGGGATACGAGATGCTCGAATCCCTCTCCGGGACGCTGTTTGTCCAGCAGCACACGACGTTCGTCCAGCAGCGACGCAACCAGCGCCTGGATTTCCTGGCGTTCAGCGCGGATTTGTCCCAGGCGCAGCAGCAACTCGGCCTCGGTCATGCTGCGCATACCTTCCGGCAGCCAATCTGCATTGATGGCGTCCGCTGTGACCAGGCCGGAGTCCATGTCGTGGATGAGGTCGCCGCTGCCCTGGACGACGCGGCCGGTGCGCAGGTTGAAAGACAACCGGTCGGCCAGGGCGGCGTCGCTCAGATCTTCGGATCGGTCCTGCTTGGCAAGGACGGCGTCTCGCACCGCAGGCTGTCCGTAAGGCACTATCAGGCGGCCCATGCGGGAGTTGAGGGCGATCAGGTCCTGGTCAACCGGTGTGCTGGAGACCCGGGATGTGTCTGGCGCAGCGATGCGAAGATTCTCGCCTTCGGCGGTCGCCGCGATGTCCTGCCATATCGCCCGGGCCGCCGCGTGGCTGCCCACCAGCACCGGGTTGATTACGATTTGCCGGTTCCAGGCCAGTTGGGCAATGTCTTTGTACTGGGGCTCGTCATAGTCGGTGTGCGGTGGCGCGTCGCCGATCAGAAAGATGACCCGCAGTGTGTCGGGCTGCTGACCCCAACTGGTCAGGGTGACGGTTTCAAGCAGCGCCTGGTTGACCGATTCCGGGGTGTCGCCGCCACCGGCCGCTTTGAGCTCTGACAGATGCTGGTAAAAATCGTCGATATCGTCGGTGAGATCGAGCCGCCGGGTAATGTACTCGTCGCCGCGGTCCCGGTACGCCGTCAGACACAGCTTCAGACCGGGCCGGGACCTGGCGTTGACGATCTGGTTGGCAATAAACCAGACTTTTTCCTTGGCTGTCTCGATCATGGCCGACATGGAGCCCGTGGTGTCGAGCACAAAGCAGGCTTCGACTTCACTATAGGCACGGGCGAAGGCTGAGCCGGATGTCGCAAGGGCGGCCACCAGGGGCAGCAGAGAGAGTCTCAACATGACAGGGTTCTCCCGAAATTGGATGTCCTCACATGCTGATGCCGAATGCTGGCTGGGGAGTGCCCCTGTCATGCCAATTTTGTGGAGTGATTACTTCTTGCCCGGACTCCTGGCGCGGATGTCATCCAGGGTCTGGCGGCACCAGTCCAGGGTGGCCAGGTTGCGCACTTTGCCCAGGCTCAAGGTGAGCCAGGGGTAGAACTCCTCGTCGGGAAACTCACCAGGCTGGCAGTTCTCTGCCTCTACCCAGTGCTGCTCGATGGCCTCCAGGGTCGCGACGCGCTGCTCGAAGTACGCCGTCAGCTTCTCAAAGAAACTCTCGACTTCCGGCGTGCCCAGTTCATCGGCCAGGAAAAAAACCTGGGCCAGGTAGGCGAATCGCTCCCGGCCGGTTTCGGGTCCGTTCAGCAGCCATTCCCTGAGTTCCGCTCGACCGTCCTCGGTGCGGGTGTATATGCGCTGGGGTGGGCCTTTGTCCGAAGGGCGCGTTTCGCTGACCACCAGGCCCTGTTTTTCCATCCGGTGCAGGGTGGGGTAGATCTGGGCCAGGTCGGCAAACCAGAAATGCCGCAGGCTCTGGTTGAATTCCTGTTTGATCTGGTAGCCGCTGGACGGGCGAGCCAGCAGGCCCAGCAGGATATGCTGAAGACTCAAACCACCGCCTCAGACTTCTCCGAATTTCTTTTGGTAGTGCCGGGTCCACAGGGCGCTGGCCGGGATGCCGATGGCGGCAGGCAGAGCCCAGGGAATGACCGCCATCCAGCCGGACAGCCCCAGGTCGAACAGGCGGGCGGATCCAAACACGGCAAATGCCGTGTGAAAAGCAATGCCGCCGCCGAGCATGGATCCCAGGTGTTCGTACAGCCATGCCCTGGGAGAGTGATTGGTGCCGGTAACGTATTTCAAGATGCCCGTGCCCAGCAGGATGCCAATGGGCGACAGGGCAAACAGCACGATTCGGGTTGGCGGGTTGACCACCAACGTGAACAGGATCAGGCCGGAACTGGCCGCAATGGCCACACCGGCAAGGGCCTTGTTGACGGCGGTATTCATGGACTGGGGGTCCTGCTTGGAATTCAGCACCGCGTCACCGTGCCGGACGGTGATAAAGGTGACGATGGAGAGGTAGCCCAGGAATACCAGGAAGGACACGCCGGTGGGGTTGTCGGCAATGGCGTTCCCTTCGGCGAAAAACCCGATCAGCCGATAGGTTACCGAGGCCGCGGCGGAAGCCAACACGACGTAAGCACAGTAGACATAGATGCGGCCGAACCGCCGGTGAGTGCGGCCGCCTTTTCGAGTCAGCACGGGAATCCAGAATGCGGCCAATCCCGCAAAGCCAAAAGTGACGTGCAGGTAAACCAGTACAGTTTCAAACAGTTCCATGGGCCATCTCCAGGAGTGCTATATAATAGTTTATATAGTTCTTTCCCTGACGGCGCAATAGGTCGAAAGCTGGGTTCAATCCGGGGTCGCTTTGCCTCCACGGCACAGGTGGGCGCAGCTGCCCGGTTCAGGATGCTGCTGTCCGGACAGATCCCGGTAATGGCGGGCCAGACGATACAGCCGGCGCAGTTCCGCCAGCGCCAGGTCCAGTTGATCAGCGTTGCTGCGATACAGTTCCGACGACAGTCGGCCAACGCAGCTTTGGAATTCGTCTGTCAGCATGGGGCCATCCTGCCCCGGCGGAGTATCATTCCCTGAGAATGGCTTATCTCTGGCTCAAGACAGCCCACATGGTGCTGGCGACCGTCAGCATTTCCGGCTTCCTGTTACGGGGCGCGGGCCGGCTGGGCGGACGGTCCTGGGTCAGGCGTCGCTGGGTCCGGATCGCGCCCCACGTTATCGACACGCTGTTCCTCGTATCGGGTGTTACGCTGGCCTGGATACTGGGGGCATCACCCCTGAATACTGATTGGCTGGCAGCGAAAATAGCCGGCCTGGTGGCCTACATTCTGCTGGGAATCCTGGCCTTTCGCGGGCGCAGGCGAGGGCTGCGGGTGGTCAGTTTTGTGCTGGCGCTGGCGGCATTCGGCTACGTGGTACTGGTGGCCTTCAGCAAGCGCCCCGGCATATGGATCTGATGTCACGGCAGCACCCGTGGCATTTCCCGCGCGAGCCACCGAACTGACAGGACACTGGATATGCCGGAACTGCCGGACATTACCGTTTACGTCAATGCACTGAATCACAGGGTCCGGGGGCAGACCCTGGAGCAGTTTCGAATTCGCAGCCCTTTTGTCCTGCGCACGGTGGAGCCGGATCCCGCCAGCCTGGCCGGGCAGCGGGTGGCTTCGGTGCGCCACCAGGCCAAGCGGATCATGCTGGAGATGGACAGCGACACGACCTGCGTCATCCACCTGATGATCGCCGGCCGCCTGCACTGGAAAAAGCGCGGCGCCGCCATACCGGTCCGCAA
>JAAUYH010022763.1_pt1 | contig 27324 bp, 17 predicted proteins | sample 7278061 | NCBI WGS metagenome assembly JAAUYH01 (sample SAMN14350203, study PRJNA611818) | marine sediment metagenome | isolation source: surface marine sediment (0.6m) | place: French Polynesia: Moorea | collected 2018-08
CTGCTTGTAGGGTTATGTTACCGCCATTTTGTCCTGTAGTTCCAGAGAGTAATAACCCAAAAGGTACAGTTTCTGTAGAACCTTCACTAACTGGTGTGGGTAAAGTAGCATTAATTGCACCAGCAGTAGAGGATATAAAGATATCTCCACCATTACCGTTAATAGAACTAGAGTCAATGCCAAATAGCTGAATATCTCCAGCAGCAGAGAAGGTAACATTTCCCCCATTTCCATCTATAGCATCAGCAACAATACCAATAATTTTCTCGTTAGCAATTAGAGTAGGAAGACTTGCTTCTGGAGGAACGAATATTGCACCTGTGGTGCTAGTAATGGTAACATCTCCTGCTTTATCTTCTGAAGATTCACTAGTGGAACTAGAATCAACTCCTCCTAAATTAATATTTCCTGTAGCAGTAAGGTTAATATCCCCTCCTGAAGCATTCAAGCTAGAAGAATCGAGATTGACAGTACTACTATCAATTGTGCCACCACTAGTAATAGCGATCGCACCTCCATCGGTAGTTATATCTTGATTTATGTTGACGCTTGTACCAGCATTAAGAGTTACATCGTTGCCATTGGTTTCAATTTCGTCATTGATAATAATCGCGCCGTTAGATTCGGGGGAACGTAAAGTTAGATTACTCTCAACGATTAAGCCATCATTAAAATCATCGGTAACAGTAATTGTGCCAGTACCGTCTGCTCTACCAATAGTAATTGAGTTAACGTTTTGTGAAAGTTGGGCAATTCTTCCGTTAGCAAAGTTGAGTGCGTTGGCGGGAGGATTATTACGATCAATTTCTAGATTAATATTTCTCGACGGGGTTTGTGGTTGCAAGACTAATTCGTTACTGGTGAAATTATTTTCTACCCCTTCTGCATCTGCTTCCAATTCCATTGTGTCTGCGGTTAAGGTAATTCTAGTATCGGGAGAATCAGGATTAATGGCAGTGCTGACATTAGTACTTTCTAGTTGGATTCCTGTGTTATTAGTACTTGTTCCCGTAATTGCGATTGCTCCATTGCTAGAAGTAATATCAGTATTTTGGGTATTAACCCCAAGAGAATTAGTACTTGTTCCTGTTAAGTTAATCTCTCCTGATGCAGTAGTAATTTGAGTGGGTATTGCTGGTGAACCTTCTGAAGCTTCTGTACCCAAGGTGAGAATTCCAATTGCTTCTGTACTTGTTCCTGTAATGTTTATTGCACCATCAGCAGATGTGGTAACTTGTCCGCGAATAAATACCCCATCATCTGCAACGCTTGTACCTGTAATGGTAATGTTGCCACCATCAGCATTAATATTAGTTTCATCAATAGCAACTCCTGCATCTAGTTGGCTTGTACCTGTAATGGTAATATTGCCACCATCAGCATTAATATTATCACCGAAAATACTAACCCCTACACCATCATCATTAGTATTGCCAATCAAATTGATGTTTTGTCCATTAGAATTAATCACACTAGCAGTACTAATAGAAATTCCGCTAGCAAAAGAAAAGGAAGAATTGTTATCAATTAACTGTGCTAATTCATTAACAGTCAGAATACTAGCAGTAAAAGGATTGGGTAAGTTAGTTATTCCATCTGTACTGGTAATAGTAAAGTCTGAGAGATTAACAATACTTGCTCCTTCTTTCTGACCAACTCCACTAAAGCCATTAGTAGTTATATTTCCCTGAATACTTACTTGTCCGCCGACTAAATTCAACGCTCCGTTATTATTAGTTAAGTTAGCGTTGTTAATAATTGCACCAGGACTATCCATGGTAAGTGCGATCGCTTCTGGAGTACCATTGAGAATAGAAGCATTAAAATCACCACTAGCACTAAACCAGTTATCCCCAAAGCTTACCCCATTACCTGTAGTGACGGTAAATGCAGCAGGTACATTCAGTTGAGCAGTTTCACTGAAGATCACACCAGCAGGATTAATTAAAAATAGGTTAGCATTGCCACCTGTAACTTGTATTGTGCCTTGAATATCGGAAGCATTCCCACTAGATACCCGTGCCAAGATGTTATCTAGAGATTCATTAGCGATAAAGTTAGCAATCTGATCTGATTCGGGTAAGTCGAAGCGAGTAAAACTATGGAACAGGTTTTGATTATCATCGGAAGTTAAACCACCAGTGATATTGAAAGTTACACCATCTTGTTGAGGAGTTACAACTGAACCCGTACCATCATTTGCTGCGACGATGGGTATGTCTTCTGTGGTTAGGATTTGGATAGTTGCATTAGGAGAGGTAAAAGGATCGGGGAATTCAGTAACTGCAGTGACATTTTCTGATGTAACAATATCTCCTGCTGTACCGTTAGTGGTTGCATCACCTACGATAAAGGGAGTTCTGGGAGTTGTATTTCCTCCACCATGTTCGATAGTTACAGTTGTTCCGCTGATGCTTGTATTTGACTCAGGGAGAGTTGCTGTAGCGGTAAACAGTCCTTGGGTATCATTATTTTCCCCATTACTGTCAATTAAGATATTTCCACCCTCGATAGAACCAGTGGTAATGTTACCGTTAGTGCTATTAAGAGTAATATCACCTACATCAACACTGAAAGTAGAATCAATATCACCTGTGGTAACGGTTGTTGCTTGTATGAAAAGATTTTGCCCATCTCCAATAATATCTTGAGAGCTAAAATTACCAGTTTCGTTGTTGTCGGAGTCGGCAATTAATTGAGTATCAGTAGTAAAGTTTCCTATACTAACATCGGTGTTATAGGTTTGGCTTTCTGTTGTGGTAACTGAACCACCATTGATACTGGTTTCTCCTGTCTCGGTATTAGTTTCCAGACTTAACAGAGGTTGATTATTGTCTCCTACTGCGCCATTAAAAGTTATACCCTCATCAATAAACTGGTCGCCAGTGGTAGTAATAGTTAAAGAGCGTGGTTCACCTTGAGAACGGACTGTAGAGTCAAAAGTAATACCATATCCACCTCCTACCAATTCTATATTTTGTCCTAATTCCACTGCATCGCCGTAGAATTGACTATCTGTAGTAGTGACATTTCCATTCAAGATAGTTATTCCACCAGCATCGGTAAATAAACTATCTGCATTAACTATGCTGCCAAAATTAGTAGTGCTACTGCTGTTAGCATCGATAAATCCTATGGGATTAGTATCACCAATTGCACCTGTAATATTAATTGCACCTGTACCAGCAGTTAAGGTTAGAGAATTAGGAAAAGACTCAGGATCGGGATCATTATTAACTGTTCCATCAATGGTAATATTTGCCCCATCAAAACCTTCTTCAGTGGTGTTGAGGGTTACTCCTGTACCTAGGATAAGGTTGTCATTAATTTCAATAGGTTGACCTTGAGTGGTAATATCTCCATTGAGCGTAGTTGTTGTTCCTGCTCCAATAAGGTTAATAGAAGCGTCTCCTCGCCCTTCTAAAAGACCATTGACTTCAATATTTCCTGCTTGCAGAGTTACAGGATCGAGGAAAAATACATTATTGGCAATTGTTAGCGTACCAGTTCCATCTTCTCCTCCAATGAATATTTGAGAAAACCCATTTTGGGTAGTGTTGAGTTCGCTGGTGTCCAGATTTAATCTGCCGTCGCTGGTGATTCCCCCGACAGTTATGCCTAAACTGGGGGTAAGAGGCTGCAACTGCAAAGTACCAGTACCCTCGATTGTCGAAGTGCCAAATAGGTTAATTTCATCGCTAGTGAGAGTGACAGCACCGCTATTGCCTACTATAGAACCACTGGATAAAAGAATCCCCTCCGCATCAGCATTTGTACCTGTTAGGGAAATATTGCCAGTTCCCGTGGATTGCACTAAGCCACCATCGTCAAGTCCAATGCCAGGGTTATTATTCCCAGTAGCGTTGCCTTCTAGGTCAATGTTGCCGTTAAGTGAACTAACCGTAGAGTTAGTTCCCTGAATCAAAATTCCTTCATTGGGGTTCTGTATATCTCCTCCGCTCCCCCCAGTCCCAACTAGGCTCAGATTTCCATTTCCCGTTGATTCAACTACAGCACCGGAGTTGATATTAATGCCACGATTCAGTCCTCCTGTGCCATTACCGCCTGTGCCAGTCAGGCTAATATTTCCATCAACTGAGCCTACTCTAGCGTTAGTTGAGAATATTAATATGCCTTGGTTCTCTGAACCACTAATATCGCTACCAGCAATGCCCGTCAGAGAAACATTGCCTGTCTCAGTGGATTCTATTGTGCCACCGTCGTTCACAAAAATGCCATAGTTACTGTTTCCAGTTCCGCCCCCTGTTCCATTAAGAGTAATATTTCCGTTAACTGAGGTTACTCGGGAATTGCTGCCGATAGTGTCCTCTTGACTAGGATCGATACCAATAACTATCCCATAATGATTATTTCCCGTCCCCGCACCACCAGTCCCGTCAAGAGATATTGTCCCATTTCCCGTAGATTCTATTGTGCTGTCACCAGTCAGAATAATACCTTCATTTTGAGTTATCGTCCCACTTCCCCCAGTTCCATTCAGTACAATATCTCCATCGACAGAGGTTATTGCTGATATACCACGAATATCTATCCCAGAATTTTCCTGTCCACCAGAAGCACCGACTCCAGTGAGAGAAATATTACCTGTTCCTGTAGATTGTATTGTGCTGCTATCGTTGAGAATAATACCATCGCTAAGGTTTCCAGTTCCGCCCCCTGTTCCATTCAGAGTAATATTGCCGTTTGCCGAAGTTACCTGAGAATTAAAAATACCTATCCCGAAATTATTAATTTCTACTTCTCCACCGCCCCCTGTTCCATCGATTGTAATATTGCCACCATCTGCATTGACAGTAGCATTAGTTATCGTAACTGCACCAGCATCAATATTATCTGCATTACCTGTTAAGGTAATGTTTCCTCCTGTGGTTGTGATATCGGAATTAACATTAATATCATTATTAGCTTGAGCCGTTAATCCCACCCCAGGATTAGTTATATTAACAGGCTCACTGAAAGTAATATTAACAGTAGCTTGTAATGTTACATCAGCCTCAGCATTATCAATAGCTGTATTGACTATTCTAGTTGTCGAGACTGTAGGATCGAGGTCGGGGTCGTTAAATTGATCTACATCTTCTAAATTAGTAGTGTCCTCATAACCAGAACCTACGATCACTATAAATGTCGGATCAAGTAATAATTCTCCCACATTGCCATTAGGGGCAGAAGCATCAACTGTACCATTAAAAATTAAATTATTTTTACCTGAGACTTCAACAAAACCACCATTACCACTAGCATCACCACCACGGACTGAAATATTACCGTTAAATTGAGTTGTATTATCTGCCCAAACTATTACTTCACCACCATCACCATTTTGCAGGGCATCAGCTTTAATTTCTGAATTACTATCAACTAAAGTAACTTCCGCATTAGGTACTGTTCCCTGTCCCTTATAATCTCCACCTACTAATACTTCACCTGCGCCAGCATCCCCAGAAACATCAACATCTGCACCAATTAAACCAACTTTACCCCCTAAAAGATGTGCTTCTCCGCCAACACTTCCAGGTTGGGTATTACTAGCGTCAACTGTTCCTGAAACTATAGTTGTACCTGGTTCATTAGGAATTACTGTATTGGAATTAGCTACAGTAACATCATCATTGGCTGCTAGTTCTAAGCCTGTATCTATATCTACAGGTAATCCCCTTAATAAGTTAGGAAGATCGGTAACACGGATGGGTAAAGCTTCTCCTTCTGCGTTTTGGGGTATGGGTATTTCTAAACTTAATAGTTGTCCTTCTTGAGAAATGCGGACACGCTTTGTTCCTGGTACTGCTGCAACGGTAATATTTCCGCCTTCTGTTTCGATAGTTCCTGTATTAATTACTGTGCCACCAGTTAACGAAATATTGCTATCATCAGCTACTTTTAAATCTCCTGCATTAATAATTACTCCCGATTCTGCGTTAGCAAAGTTAAAACTGTCGGGATTTCCTACTAGGTTGAGATAGTCATTAGTTCCTACTGCATTAAACCAACTATCCCCGAAACCAATTCCTGTCGCAGTAGTAGCGGTGAAGTCTCCAGGGACATTTAAACTAGCATTGTTACCAAAGATAATCCCCGAAGGATTCATTAAAAATAAGTTGGAGTTTCCCCCTGTAACTTGAATTAAGCCGTTGATAATGGAAGGATTACCGCCGTTAATCCGCCCTAGGATATTCTGGATGTTCGGATTAGATAAAAAGTTAGCAATTTGTCCCGCATCTAAACCAAATTCTTGGAAACTATGAAAGAGATTTTTCCCATCTCCTGATAATGTTCCACCGTCAATGTTGAAAGTACTACCATCTTTGGTGATAACAGTCATTGTCCCATCATCGTTGGGAATAATTTGTTGAGCGGAAGCAGGATTTAAAGTTATAGCAGCAGTGAAGGGTAATACGGCTATAAATGTTGCTGCTGTTTTTAGTAGATTAGAGGATGAATATTGCCCCCTAAATCCTCTGTGGACGTAACCCCCAACATTAGGGAGATTTTGAGAACTCTTTTGCCCCCAATTATGGGGGGCTAGGGGGGCGAAAATAGATTGTGTCGCTACTGTTGTTACTTGTGTCTTCAAAGTAGCCTGATTAAGGGGTACTTTGTTTTGTTTGCGATGTAAACTAAAGCGCGCGCCTTCTACTTTCAGAACATAAGTATCTGCTAATCCGCGACGTTGTAGAGCTTGATTAATTGCTTGTTTAGAAGATTTAATTTGTTCTTGTCTTTTACAATAGGTAAGATTTTTTCCGTGATGGCGATAATAATAAAGTGGTTTTTCTATTCGTTCAATTTTCGTTACTTCTGATAGACGCAAACAAAGATCGTAATCATAAGCATATTCACAATTACTATTAATCCCTCCTATCTGTTTGTAAACTTCACGACGCAATAGACGAAAGTGGAATGTCATAAAATCCACTAACAATCTTTGAGGAGAATAGGGAATGTTGCAGCGTTTTCCTATTCCTAGAACTTTTCCCCGACTATTAACATCATAGTAGTCTGTATAGACCATCCCGATCGCAGAGTTACTATCTAATACTTTGGCTGTTTCTTCTAACGCCGTATCTCCAATCCAATCATCACTATCCACCCAACCGATATACTCTCCTGTGGTTTCAGCAATAGCATTTCTTCTAGCTTTAGCTACTCCTTGATGAGTTGCAGCAATAACCCTAATTCTGTCATCTTGTTGTTGGTATTCACGAGCAATTGCTACCGAATTATCTGTTGAACCGTCATCCCAGATTAATAATTTCCAATCTCTTCGAGTTTGCTCTAAAATACTCGCGATCGCTTTTCCTAAATAACGTTCTTGATTATAGTTAACGATAACAAGAGAGATCATAGGGTTTTACTCCTCAAATTTTAGGGGACGACTGGGGAAGACTAGGAGAAAAAAAATAGTATTCAGTATTCAGTATTCAGTATTCAACAATTAACAATTAACTACTAACCACTAACCACTAACCACTAACCACTAACAATCAACAAAGGCGCAATATATTTTTGATAATTAGGGCTATTTTTATCAGTATCTACAGTTAATAAACTCTCTACTCCATCTACTTGCAAACGAGCTAAATATTCTCCTGAAGCAATGGGAGAGATTTCGGTAATAATGCGATCGCTGTCTGCTTCTAGGGGGGGAATTTTAAAGACATATTCTTGGTCTCGCTCTCCTGTAGTAGAGTTAAGTACAAGATTTAAACGTTGATTTTTGCCGATAGTAGGTTGGGTGGCGATACTAACTCTGACGGTGTATAGTTCTTCTCCTATAGGTCTTACAGCTTCTACTGCTATCTTCTGGAGCGTTGGGAGTAGCACCAAAGGAAATACATTAGATTCAGTGATTCTGTGATCTTCACTATTGCGTTTAATCACTTGAATTCCTTGGACTCCTGCTCGCAAGTTATTATTAGAAACAGTGTTTAAATCTAAGACAATTTTGCGGTCGCTCACTTCTTGGGGAATAGCATCAATTCCACCAATACGAACTAAATTATTACTACCCTGCAATCTTAACCCTTCAATAGCGATCGTGCTATTAGCTAAAATTAATCTATTTTCTGTTGACTGCCATACTTGAGTAAGAGGTTCATCAAGACAAGTAACTTTGCTAATTACTGGTTTTTGGGGACTAATACGAGTTATTTGTTCTCTTACAGGTAAGGCGCGACGGGGGATATCTTGACTTTCAATTAAGACTGCAACACCTTGATAGGCAAAAGAAAGATTATAGGGAGTTTGAAAAAAGACTGACCAAATCTTCGATAAATCTTCTGTAGATAAACTCAAAGGAGAAAATTTAACTAACTCTACTTGCTCTGATAAATCAGATTCTCTTAAATAGCGAAAACTAGAATCCTCTAAAGTATTGCGAATTGCCTCTAGTTGCAATACAGGTTGAGAGTACATTGTACGTACTACACTCCCTAACAATCTTTGTGGCTCTAACTCCACTTCGTTACCGTAAAAAGTTAGAATATAGTTTAGTTCCAAAGCAATTTGGGGACGTTTTTGTAATTCTCCTGTGGAGCGTCTTCCTGGTAAATCTTGATTGCGCCAATTTACTGGTGCAACTCGATACAGAAAAATATTGACCCCTGTTTCTGGTATTCCTCGCCCCACATTATCAGGGCGAACAGTAGTGACTCGCGCCCCTTCTACATCTATCTGAACTGTATCTTGTAAGATTCTTTGTAAGGTTGCTGTTACCGTAGCAATAGCTAAATAATTACTCATAATTACGAAGGATGGTGGGATACGAGGAATGAATTATGAAGGTAATAGGTAATGGGTAATATTTGTTATCCCTTACTCCTTTTTCCTTCATAATCACTGTTCCAAATCAAAGGTAAACTTAATAGTCTGATTGCGCCCAAAAGCAATAGTATCCCCTGGGTTTAATTGTTGGCGGAAACGACTACCCGGACGAATTGGTGTTTCATTAAGCCATGTTCCATTAGCACTTCCAGCATCTTCAAGGTAATAGACTTCATTTTCGAGATGAATTGCAGCATGAACCCGAGAAATCAAGTCTGCATTAGGAATAGCCGATAGATCCACTTGTATGGGGAATTCTTCGTTTAATCTGCCAATATAAGCCGTTGTTTCTTCTGAGGGTAAGATAAATTTTTCTCCTGTTTCTTGATTAATTAATACGGCTGTGGGTAATTCTGGCAATTCTAGAGTAGTAGGAGGAGAAGCTATTTTTTGGATCGGTGGTTCATCTATTTCTAGGCGAGTAGCAGCACCGATAGGAAGAGAAGTTGAAGATGGTTCAGATTCTTCTGCTTCTGTTGATACTGCTTCTGACTCGGATACGGTATCAAATTGTGATACCGTATCAAATTGGGATACGGTATCAAATTCTGGTTCATCGAATTCTACTTCGCTACTTGATACTTCAGCAGAAGGTTCTTGTGATGGTATTGTTGAGTCTTCTTCAGACGATGATGTATTAGCTGTTAGTTCTTCTCCACATTCATCACAATACAAAGCATCTTCCTGATTTTCATGACCGCACTGACCACAAGTAATTAACATTTTATCACTCCTAGTTTTTTTTAATAAATCTTTACGCAGCTTTCGCTCAAAACTGGCAATCTCTGTCAAAATATTTGATACTGCATTCGATAAAGGTTGAAAAATATTCAAAGTGTAATACAAAATTTTAATCTATTGTTACTATAATATTCACTAATTAGCCTAAATTAGCTATCAATTAGTAATCAAAAGTTAAATTAAGCAACATTTTTTATTAACGAGAATTCGACTCAGTTAAAAACTCAGAAATCCCTAGCTTTCCAGATGTCTAAATTTCCGTTTCATCCTAAAAAAAATCATAAATAGCCTGGGGAAGCTACACTCTAACTAGCAACTCTGAACTCATATTAATTACTGTCTAATTTTTTCAATTTCTTTAACCCATCTCTGTCGTTCATAGTGTTCTAAATCTAAAATATCTTCTCTTTGCCAATGAAAATTATATGCCACATATGCTACCTCTTCATAGAGTTGTGCTGAAGGGTAGCTTATAACTCCCCCGCTAGGGCTAACTCCACTTCTAGTTGCTGTTGGCAATGGGGACATTGTAAAGAAATATGGGCTTCTCGATGTTGGTTGATACGGTTATAAAATTCTCTGAGATAGGCTAAATCTAAAACTGATAAATCCTCTAAAAGTTGAGGGGTAATGTCCGATAAATCTCCTAGACGAGTAATCACTAAACTGAGATAAATTAATACTGCATAAGCAGGATTTTCTTTGACTTTGGGGTGATTTTGTACGGTAATTTCATCTCTAGCTGTAGCTAAACGCATTGTTCCTTCACGAGCTAGAATTTTGCGATCGCCAATACCCCCAACTGCGCCGAGATCGCGGATTAATCCATGAGGTAAAGTAAAGTTAAATTCGGTCATTATTACAAGCTGTTTAATTACTAATGATTTACGACAATTGCTTCTTTACCATTATTACGGTGACTATCTTCTGTAGTTGACAACCCATTAATATGACGATAAAAATGTTGTAAATAATTGAGATCTTCAGCAAAAAAATCTTCGACAATTGAGGGGTTAATTATTTCTAAAGCCCCTAATTTTACGATGACTCTTGCTAAGATAATTATCGTGGCATAAGCAGGATTGCTTTTAACTCTGGGGTCTTTTAAGGGTGCAATTTCATCTCTGGCACGAGACAAACGCATAATACCTTTACGATGAATATTTCCTTCTTCATCAAGATACCCTTTAGGTAAAGTAAATTCAAATTCTGTCTGTAACATTATTAGTTTTAACTATTAAGATTAACTCGTTTAAAAACTTCACAGGCTATCTCTAATTCTTCAATTTCATAGTCGGTACTAGAAGCACTAAGATCGGAAAGACTATAGCTGGTAGCCCAACCATTAAGAAATCGAAATCGGGCTTGAGGTTCGCCTTTTTGATTGTAAATTTGTAGTGAGCCATCCTTTCTTTGTTTTGCCCAATTCCCTTTTTGGGTTTCTTCAAACCATTGCCACAAAGCCAGAGAAGAAATCAGACCCCGACGCAAAACAATATTATTGATTTTGACATTGCCTGGTATCTTTGTCCGCATCACCATTCCCTTTTGGGCTTTCCCCCATTTGTTGGGAGTAACTTCGCAGACTTCGATAACTTCTTGACTACATTTAAAACCTTTACAATCCATAAAAATGCCATCTACAGCTTGATTATTACCATCTAGACTTAGTTCTAGATAGAAGCGAGAGGAAATTAAAATTTCTGGGTGAGCCATGGTGAAGGAGTCAGGGGTTAGGGGAGTTGGGGAGTGGGGGATTGGGGGAGACCCAACTCGTCGCTTCGCGAGTGGGGGAGTTGGGGAGTTGGGGAATAGGCAATAGGGATTGATTGTTATTACTTATTACTTTCTAGCAATAGGTCAGGGGCACCGAAGGAGACTTCACAACAAAGCCGATCTTCTGGCTAATTACCTAGATATATTAAGTCTCCTCCCGGGGGGTCAGGAGCAAGGAGTAATTAAGTTTTTCCTCGTTCCTGATTCGTTTACTGTTATTAGTTAACTCGCTTGATACCTTGGTGAACTAAGGTAATAGTCTCATTTGCCACATCATTAGAACCTGCTTCTAATTTGGGACCTTCGTATTTAGTGGGATAGCAGAAGTCTAGATTCCAACGGGCTTGTTCTGTAGCATTTTGGTCATAAACTACAATGGAGGCAGTTTTGCGCTGTTCAGACCATTTAGATTGTCCCCCATCGTTTCTATTACAGTCTTCGTACCATTGATAAAGGTCTTTATTATTAGTTGCTACTATTTTGACAGTGACGGGACTGAATTTGACTTGAGTAGGAGCAGCTTGGCGGAGGTTAACCGCTTGTTTGCCTGAACCTAAAACTTTATCCCCTCCTGCTGCTGGGGTTTCACTACTCAAGCCACTAACTTCTAGAATCAATTTGTCGGTTATATCGTCAGCTTCAAAGTAAAACCTACAATTTACTAACAATTCGTCTTGTTGTCCGTTTGCCATTGATTTTCCTCCTGGTTATTAGTGATTAATGATTAATGATTAGTGATTATGGTGATAATTACATTACGCGCCGTCGCTACTATTCCATTGAGAAATACGGAAGATGACAAACTCAGCAGGACGAACAGGACAGACTCCGATTTCTACATATAAACGCCCCAACATCATCGTTTCTGGGGTGTTGAGTTCGCTGTCACATTTGACGTAAAAAGCCTGTTCGGGAGATGCGCCAAATAATGCACCTTCGCGCCAAAGTCGTTCGAGGAAGTTAGTAACAACCCTTGACACTCTTGCCCACAAGTCTTCATCGTTGGGTTCAAAGACGACCCATTGTGTACCTAACTCAATAGATTTTTCGATGTAGCTAATTAGGCGACGTACATTGATATAACGCCATTCTGTAATATCTGGTTCAACTAAAGTTCTTGCTCCCCAAATACGAATACCTCGATTGGGAAAGGAACGAATACAGTTAATACCTTTAGGATTTAAAAGTTCTTGTTCACGGAAGTTAGTCTCGTAAGCTAAACCTATGATACCGCGAGGAACTTCGTTAGCAGGGGCTTTATAGACACCTCTGGTTTCATCGGTACGGGACCAAACTCCTATAACGTGACCGCAGGGAGGGATATTAATCGTCTTGCCATCTTTGGGGTTAGTGGTTGTGACCCAAGGGTAGTAGAGGGCTGCAAACATGGAACGCAGTTTAGAATCTTCTAACCACTGGGCTACTTCTTGGGGTTTAACTTTATCGGGGGGAGGGTCTAAGACTACCATTCGATTTGGAGGATTAGGAACATTCCCACTTATCGCTCCTTCACACATACCAATTTGTAAGCCCATAATGTCATGGACTTGATCGAGGCTAATTAATCCCTCTTCATAAACTCTCATAAGATCGGGACAAGCGAGAATGTTGATTTCGTCAATCTCAAACATTCCTTGTACCCCTGTTCGGTCATCCTGACTCCCTTTCATGTCCCTTGTTAAATTTTCGGGGCGAGATGCTACTTGAGGCAAATTTAGTTGAAATGTACCATTTGCTGGTCTGCGAGCTAGGGGTCTTCCTACCTGAGAAATATCCGCTATTTGGAGTATTTGAGACTGTGCCACACGATTAACTACATAGTCTCCTACTTGGGAATTTACTTCCCGATTCATGGTTAAGTTATCAAATCTTTCGAGAATGCGATCGCCGTGCTTAACCAAAATACTGAAAAATTCTCCTGTATCCTCTGGGGTTTCTGCTTCTGTATCAGGTGGTAAGGCTTTAGGTGTGCTATCTTGAATCTCAATAGTGACTGAGGGTAGATTAGCTCTGGGGGTTTTAAACCCTAAACGTAGAGAGGGTCGATTTCTCCCACGGGTGGGAATTTCTAACCCTGTTTGTTCTGGGGTGGGTTGTTTTCCTGGTAAATGAGTCCCAATACTACAAATCCAGCAGCGTCCTCCTCCATTGAGAAAAAAACCATTTACGGCGAAGGGTAAATAGGCGTTAAAGTCGGTAAAGCCATCGGAATTATCTTTCCCAAAATACTTTAGGTACTGACTCCAATTGGTAACTAACATGGGCTTATAGAGTTCTGCACCGTTGCGGATGTCTTCTGTAAAACCCACAAAGCCAGCTACGTTAGTAGAGACTCCTTCTATGGGACGACTTCCTCGATTAATTTCTTCAACATAAACACCAGGAGCAAAGTAATCTAATCTAGGCATAAGAATTTATCCTTGGATATAAGAAACGACAACAAAATCATTGGTTTTAACTGATTGGCTTTCGGTTGAGTGCAAGCCCCATTGCAAAGAATTAGACTAAGGTTTAAGTCTGGCTGCCACAAAGGGAGTTTGTATAGTGATGTATAAAGCAGGAGGGAAAGAACTACCCCAGGCTTTCTCCCACCTTATGGTATCTGGCACAGAGGTAGCTATTTGTAATGGTAAATCTCCAAATCCCCTTAATTCTGGGGCTAATTTGTCTTGAGCAATTAACTGGTAGGGAATCAATGACTTTAGTACTTCTGATAGCAACTGCCACTGTCCCAATACTGTCCAATCCCAAGGAATAATCACAAAAGATAGATCGTACCAGTCAACAATGTAACCCTCGGTATCTAATTGACGATGATGATCTTGTTCCAGATTATGGTTGCTTTTAGTCAATTTATACAGATATAGGCTTATTGCTGGTCTGACATCTTGTCTTGTTTCAGGATGATTGAGATCGATCTCAACATTCCTAATTAGGGTCGAGTTTTCGACCAGAATCCCTGTTAAAGTCTCAGTAACAGCAGCGATCATCTGAATTCCTATAAATGGAGATGATTTTTTAGGTTCAGCTTACAGGGAGTCTGTGAAGTCTGTCATTAGACTTTGGTCTATGTTAAGTGATTTCTATTTCAAACATTATTTTATGTTCTCTGCCAAATTCTAGGCGATCGCCTGTTTTAAGGGGATAAGGCTGTTGAGGAGTTAGGGTCTTACCATTAAGAATTGTCCCGTTGGTACTGTTATCATCCACAATAGTGAAGCTGTTGCGATTACTATCCCAAGTGAGATAAGCGTGAAAACGGGAAACTCTCTCGGCAAAAGCAAGATGACTAAAATCTATGATAGGGCGATCGCTCTTAATCCCATCCTGACGACCCAAATACATTTTATTTACGGCATCATCATAATCTATAGTAAAAGTCTGACCTGAGTAGGTATGCACTAACTTGAGGCTACTTTTAATGAGTTTGTTAATAGGTTCGACAAAAGTACGACCAGGTGCATTGCTAGGAGGTATTGGTGATATAGGAATAGGCTCTGGTTCTGGTGGAGTATAGTATGGAGGAGTAACCTGAGGACTTGTTGTTTCTGGGTTTAATGGTTCACCACAGTAAGGACAACAATCACCTTCTGGAACTGCCCTTTCAAAATAGTCACATTCGGGATTCATACATTTAACTATCGCCATTTCTATTACTTAACCTATTACCTGTTCCCTTTTTTATCTTTTACAGTCTTTCTCACTTAATTTTAGAGGAATAAGTTTTTTATGGGATAGATGACACTGAAATTCTTGGGTTTTGAAGATTTCTGTGATTTTCTGTCCTAACTCTAAGTTTTGATTTTGGTTGTTATTGAGATAAAGCAAATTTAAGGGAAAGGATAAAGGGTATTGATGATTCTGAAATACAGTTGTGTTGAGTTGATAGTTTTGTTTATCATCTTTGCAACTTAAATCGTCAAATAGATTTACTCCTGTTTTGTCTTGTTTAACCAGCATGGGAAAGAACTCTGAGTCATTTTTTACTACAGCCAAAGGATAAACATTACATTGTTTATAGACTATTTCTTGAAAATCAAAGCCAATTCCTCCTATTTTTGTGCCATCTGCTATATTTCCTTGCTGCCATAACTTTCTAATTTCTTGGAGAATGGAGTAACTTTCTAACTGCTGAATTTTTCCTGATGCAATGGCTTCTGTAAATGCTGTAATATCTTCTTGTTCTTCAAATAGCAATTGCTTAAATAGTTCAAGAGCGGACTTGTCTTGAGGAACAAAAGCTTTAATGGGAATTTTATTAGTAATTGTAGGGGTTATTTCGTCCCAATAACTTACTTTTGCTGTATAAATATCTCGTAACTGCTTGAGAGTTATTTTTTGCTCTAAATACTCTCCTAATTGCTCACAATTTTGACAATCTTCAAAGGGGACATAAACTAATAGCCCATCATAGGCAATTATGTTATTAATAACTTGTTCTTTATTCTCTCTAAAAAATTTGTATTGATACTGATTAGAATCGAGATTCACTAAAGCCAAGTTTATTTGACGAGGATCAATATTATTTATTAATTCTTGCTGATTATTAAATAATTGTTGCTGGAGATTTATCTGGTGTATTTGACTGATAATCTCTGTAAAACTGTTGCTATTATCATTAAGATTGCAAACATTTTTATAAGCATTTTTATAAGTATCATTAATCTTAAAAATATCTTTGAATCTTTTTGATGCTATATTTTTGGGTTTTTCTGACGATACTATGCCGTAATTGAAGTTCCCAGAAGGAACATTTATAACATCTTTGATACAGGATGTTCCTGAAACTGTCTGGATCGGGTTGCCTTTGGGTTTATAGATTAACCACCACCATATTCCCCATCCTAACAATAAAATAATTGCTAAAAAAATCGTCCAAGTAAGCCAATTAAGAGTTTTTTCTGCTGAATCTGATGTTTCTAAAGAAGTTGTGGATGCAGATACTAAATCATTAGATTTTAGCATTAATTGACGCAATTCTCTTCTCGCAGTAGCAGCATCTTCAAAGCGAGAATTTAAACCAAGAAGTCGTAGTAAAAAACTCTTGATCTCAGGGGCAATTCCTCTCCAATTAAACTCATTTCGTGGCTCTAGAGGATAATTAGCTTGGGCTGTGATCTCTTTGGCTGCTAGAAGATACAAACCAATGTTTCCTAATGCTACTAAATCGTCAACAACTCTTTTTGTTGATACTTCCTTTCTCGCAGGATCAAATAGTTCTTCCCAAAAAGATAAATCCCATAAATAAACTAAAAATCCTACTTGGGTTTGACTAATTAGCAGACTATCTAAACTTAGATTACCGTGAACTAATCCCTGTTGAATTTCTCCTGAAGTGAATTTCCATTTCTGAGAGTGTAAAAACTCTAAACTTTGTAATACTTGATCTAATAATTTAATTACTTGGTCTTGAGCCATTCTTCCCTGTTGTGCCAAGTAAGTTTTAAGATTGGGTAAGGCTGCTAAATTACTTGGTATAATCAGATAACAACGGTCTTGATTTTTGTCGCTGATTCCTTCAAAGGGAATAATCAAACGAAAATCAGAAGTGATAGTTTCTGCTACTTGAAAATTGACTACTCTTTCAAAAATTTCTTTTTTTTGCTGTCGGGTTTCTACTTCCTTAAAACAGCGACGAGGTAAAAGGTATTCTTTTATTATTACTGGTTGACCAGTATTTTGTTGCAATGCTCCATAGATACGCCCATTTCCTTGTCTGCCTAAAAAGCGGTTTACTTGATAAGTACCTTTTCTCCCCCTAATTTCTTTGTTTGTGGGTAATTGTGCAGGAAAACCACATTGAGAACAAAATTTTGCTGAGGGTGCTTTTTTAAGGGTTTCTAAAGGGCGATCGCATCCTAAAGGATCGTTACGGTAACATTTCTCATACTGAGGATAGGGATTGGGGAGAGGCTTAAAAGTATAATCATAAGTATCTTCTAAGATATTAATTTGATCAGAATCCGCAGATGAATTACCTTGGGGAATTTCCAGATTTTCTAATTTACGTCTGCCTCGATTTACTAGGGTATTGGCGATCGCTCTTCGTCCTGACTCACTCAGAGGATTAAATCTTAGCAGAGATACAGTTTTTCTAATATTTTGTTGCAGAGGTGCAATGAGATTTTTGAGTTTCATATATTTATACAATCTCTTAAAGCCTGTTCCAACTCTTCAATATTTTGAAATCGGTTTTCAGGAGATTTTGACAAACATTTCAGGACAATATTTTCTATTTTAACTGGGATATTTTGACAACCTGGTTGTTCTCTTAAAGGTTTGGGAGTTTCTCGACGATGAGCAACACTCCAATCTGCGTTGGTAGTATTAGAATCATCTTTTAGATCGTAAGGATTATTCCCACTAAGAATTTCATACAAAACCATTCCTAGGCTATAAATATCAGTCCTTGAGTCTATACTTTTTCCTAGACATTGTTCGGGGGAGGCGTAGCGATAAGTACCAAGAAATGTCCCCTCAACAGTTAATTGTGTATGTTGTTTGCTTTCTTCATCAATCTTTTTGGCAATACCAAAATCAATAATCTTAACTACTTCTCCTAATGTAGCTCCAGATATTAAGAAAATATTATCTGGTTTAAGATCGCGATGAATAATTCCTTTTTTATGAGCTTCTTTCAGTCCATAACAAACTTTCAGCATAATCTTTAAAGCCAGATCCAGAGAAAGAGTTTTGTTTTCATTAAGTAATTTCTGGAGAGTTTGTCCTACAAAATATTCCATTACATAAAAGGGATAACCAGAAAAAGGCGGTTTTTGTGGAGTTAATCCATAGTCAGTAATTTGGATGATATTAGGATGATTTAAAATACATAAATCTTTGACTTCTCCCATAAATCGTTTAATTAAATATTGGTCATTGTTAGAAAAGTAGCTAGTCATGATTTTAATTGCTACTTTCTTGTTAGTAAGTTTTTGATCTAAAGCTATATATACTTTACTCATTCCCCCCTGTCCTAATAGTTGCTGTAATAAATAGCGATCGCCTTCTCCCAGACTTCTTCCAATAAAGGGGTCTTGTCTTATAAAAGAGGGTCGAGAGGTTGTAGGGGTAGCTGGTTCATTTTCCAAGTAGGTGGGTGGGGGTTGGGATGTAGCTGGTTCATTTTCCACATAGGTGGGTGGGGGTTCGGATGTAGCTGGTTCATTTTCCACATAGGTGGGTGGGGGTTCGGATGTAGCTGGTTCATTTCCCACTAGAGTTTGTTGCGCTATAACAGTGGGGGTTGTTACTACAGATCTCCCAACAGATATAATATCCTCCTTCTCTAATTTGGGAGATATAGCCTTAACTGCTATACTGGCGATCGCAAAGCTGAAAAAAGGAGGAATCAAAGGTATCCATCCTTGTTGAGTAAAGAGAAACCAACAACTTACCCATAATACAGCGATCGCAATTCCTTGAGTGCCAACAAATATTGCAACTGGACGTATTCCCAATGCAACTATACTTCCTGCTATTCCCCAAAGTATAATCCATAACCATTCTACAGGTTCAGACCAAGTCCAAATTGGGGATTGTTGATCTAAGACATTACTCAGAAGTTGACTAATTATCCACCCATGAACTAAGACCCCAGGACGCAACCCAAAAGGAGTTTGATGGATATCTTCTTTAGTGGTGTAACCAATCAACACTACTTTGTCTTTAAATTGTTGTGGTGTTACCTGATTATCTAGTACCTTTGTTAAAGATATGATTTCTCCTGGTTGAGTATAACGATAATCAATTAAATGTTGATAAACACTAGGGTCTAAGTTGTGATAGCTTCCAGTTTTTGGCTTTAATGGTCTAAAAGTTAGAGATTTGAATTTGATCTGACCTTCTTCAATTTTAGTTAGATCGAGAAATTCGGTCAGATCGGGAGTTGAATCTGGTGATAAGGTTTCGATTTGTTGTGCTTGCACATAACTTAAAGCTCTTAAAAAACTCAAAGAAAAAGGAGCAGTACAGAGATAATTTACTGAGTCTGTGTCAAATTGATTTTCGGGACTAGTGTCTTTGCCAAGATTCACTGGAATACTGGAAATGGAAGCTCGTCTAATAAGTTCTCCACCAAAGATGTTTTGCGCATCGGTTTCCAAATCCACAAATCCAATGGCACTATTAAGATCGATTACCGGAGGGGGAGCGATCCCATTGGGTTTATTTTCCGAAGGTAAAGCGCAAGAAAAAAGAATTGGTTTAATTGCACCTTCATTGGGTTGATAAATCTCATTCGCATATTGGAGTAATTCTTCTCTTCCTTCTCCAATGGGAATATCTCGAATTATATCAACGCTAATTACTCTTGGTTGATATTGTCTAATGGTTTCTAAAACTTGCTTGAGAGTGCGATCGCTAATTTTATCGCTATTGAGTTTCCGTAAACTATCGTCATCAATTCCCACAATGATAATTCTTTCGTCTATGTCAGATTTAGCATCTAGCCTGACTAATGAATCGTATGCTAATAACTCTATTTGCTCAAAACTTCCTTGATGTCGCAAACCAATAATCAAACTTGATACCCCTATACTAGCGGTAATACCTACGATAATCTGTTTCAGATTGAAGTTATTAAGCATTTTTCAGTTTCAGATATTTACAAAAGATCTCTTAAAGCCTGTTCCAACTCTTCAATATTTTGAAATCGGTTTTCAGGAGATTTTGACAAACATTTCAGGACAATATTTTCTAATTCAACTGGGATATTTTGACAGCCTGGTTGTTCTCTTAAAGGCTTGGGAATTTCTGTAAGATGATTAGAATTATTTTTTAGATTGTAAGGATGGTTACTAGTAAGAGTTTCATAAAAAACTACTCCTAAACTATAAATATCAGTCCTTGAGTCTATACTTATGCCAAGACATTGTTCGGGGGAAGCGTAGCGATAAGTACCAATAAATCCAATAGTTGATTGTGTATTTTGTTTAGCTTCTTCATTAATTTTTTTGGCAATACCAAAATCAATAATTTTAACTACTTCTCCTAAGGAATCTCCAGCAGACAAGAAAATATTACCTGGTTTGATATCGCGATGAATAATTCCTTGTTTATGAGCTTCTTTCAGTCCATGACAAACTTTAAATATAATTTGTAAAGCTAAATTAGGAGTAATTTTTTCCTTTTCATTAAGTAATTGCTGGAGAGTTTTTCCTTCAAAATATTCCATTACATAAAATGGATAGCCAGAAAAAGGGGGGGTGTTTGGAGTTACTCCCTTTTCTTGAATTTGTATAATATTAGGATGAGTTAAAAGACATAATTTGTCGATTTCTCCTATAAACCGTGTAATTAAATCTTGGTCATTGGTAGAACAGTAGCTAGTCATAATTTTAATTGCTACTTTCTTATTATTTAGCTTTTTATCTAAAGCTAGATATACCTTACTCATACCCCCCTTTCCTAGTAGTTGTTTTAAGAAATAGCGATCGCCATCTCCAATGGTTTTTCCGATAAAGGGGTCTTCTTTTGAGTGATAAGGCTTTCTTTCTATAATTCTTTGTATGGTTTGAATCGTTGTTTGAGCTAAATCCATAGTCGATCTATCTGACACAGGAAGAGTCCAAGTTAGTGCTTTAACTAAAACCCCATAAATGGGATTAACTATAACACTAGAAATTGCAAAGCTGAAGCCAGGAGGAATCAAAGGAATCCATCCTTGTTGAGTAAAGAGAAACCAACAACTTCCCCATAATACAGCGAGGGCAATTCCTCGGGTGCCAACTAATATTGCAACTGGACGTATTCCCAACGCAACTATACTTCCTGCTATTCCCCAGCCTAGAATCCATAACCATTCCACAGGTTCAGACCAAGTCCAAATTGGAGATTGTTGATCTAATACGTTACTCAGAAGTTGACTAACCATCCATCCATGAATTAAAACCCCAGAATGTAAGCCAAAAGGAGTTTGCTGGATATTGTCTCTGGTGGTGTAACCAATCAACACTACTTTGTCTTTAAATTGTTGTGGTGTTACCTGATTATCTAGTACCTTCGTTAAAGATATGATTTCTCCTGGTTGAGTATAACGATAATCAATTAAATATTGATAAAAACTAGGGTCTAAGTTGTGATAGCTTCCAGTTTTTGGCTTTAATGGTCTAAAAGTTAGAGATTTGAATTTGATCTGACCTTCTTCAATTTTAGTTAGATCGAGGAATTTTGTAATATCAGGAGTTGAATCTGGTGATAAAGTTTCGATTTGTTGTGCTTGCACATAACTTAAAGCTGTTAAAAAACTCAAAGAAAAAGGAGCAGTACAGAGATAATTTGTTGATTCTGTGTCAAATTGATTTTCGGGACTGGTGTCTTTGCCAAGATTCACTGGAATACTGGAAATGGGAGCGCGTCTAATAAGTTCTCCACCAAAGATGTTTTGCGGATCCGTTTCTAAATCCACAAATCCAATTGCACTATATTGATCAATTACCGAAGGGGGAGCGATCCCATTGGGTTTATTTTCCGAAGGTAAAGCGCAAGAAAAAAGAATCGGTTTAATTGCACCTTCATTGGGTTGATAAATCTGATTCACATATTGGAGTAATTCTTCTCTTCCTTCTCCAATGGGAATATCCCGAATTAGATCAACGCTAATTACTCTTGGTTGATATTGTCTAATGGTTTCTAAAACTTGCTTGAGAGTGCGATCACTAATTTTATCGCTATTGAGTTTCCGTAAACTATCGTCATCAATTCCCACAATGATAATTCTTTCGTCTATGTCAGATTTAGCATCTAGTCTGACTAATGAATCGTATGCTAATAACTCTATTTGCTCAAAACTTCCTTGATGTCGCAAACCAATAATCAAACTTGATACTGCTATACTAGCGGTAATACCTACGATAATCTGTTTCAGATTGAAGTTATTAAGCATTTTGCCATTTCTCAAGGGGATTGAGATGGTATTGAAAGTAGTTTATTTAAAAAGTTCGAGAAGCACCATCTTTTAGCACTATACAATTTTTTTATAACTTGATTAGTTTGAAAAGTCTAAAATTAGTTAGTCTCCGTAAAATTACTGAGCTTTTGCTTCTAACACTATTAGTTCAATTATAAAAGAATATTTATTATATTTTAAGACTCTCTTCAGTCTAGATGACTTATTTTTAAAAAAAATTAATTACTGTTAATTTTTAAGGCTTATATTTTAATTTTTTTGATTTTTGTTTGAGTCTGCAATAATTTAAATTGCCAAGGTTAACTATCCCATGCAATACTAATCAATTGCAGAAAGTATTTTTCTGTGAAATATAAGAAATATAATGTTTTAAAACAACAAAAAATAATGTTTTTCCTAGAAGATGCTAATTTAGATTCAAAAATCAAGAATAGCAAAGATAGTACTTTACAAAACTTTATCGAACTTTTCTGGAAAGAAATAAGGCAACAACTACCTACTGGTGGTTGTGTTTTAGTATCTCAACAAGATAAATCACAAAATACCATTGAAGCTATTTGTTTATCAAATACTTTTTCGCAGCACAAAATAAATTCTAATTTGCTAAATAATCTAGAAGTTAATTTTAATGAATCAGAATCAGAAATTTATTATAATTCTGTTTTTTTAGGATATTTATACTTTATCAAAAAAACTAATATCTACTCCAAATATTTAATGTTGTTTTGCGATAAAATTTTGTCTTTAGAGCAAAAACAAATTATTAAAAACCACAATCAATTATTGGAAAAGTATTTAGATTTAGAAGATAAATACCATAAAAAAGAAAATGAATTTAAAACTCTAGAAAACCTATTTTATCAAATGGGACATCATTTAAGAAATCCCCTAGCCGAAATAAGTATTATGGCTGAGACTATTTGTTTAAGTTCTCAAACAAGTTTTTGTCAATCCCAAGCTGAAGCTATTAAAAATAAAATAATTAATCTTAATCTAGAGCTAAAAGATTTTTGGCGATTACACCTACAAGCTAATAATCAGAAAATTCCTCAAGATATCAGAAAAATTTTCCTAAAAAGTGTTGATGACCTGAAAAATATAATTGATGAGAAACATCTTAAAATTAAATATTCTCAGCAAACAGCATTTTTGGCAATAGAAAGTTTTAAAATTAAACAAATTTTTGACAATATTTTGAGTAATGCTATCTATTTTTCCCCTGAAGGAGAAACTATAGATTGTTATTGGCGATCCTTTCAAGAAGAAATTTTAATCAGTATTTGCGATCGCGGTTGTGGCTTGTCTTCAGAAGATATAAAAAATATGTTTTTACCCTTTTATTCTCGTAGAGAAAATGGACAAGGATTAGGTTTAGCTATTGTCAGAACCATAATATTAGACCTAAAAGGTAATATTTGGGCAGAAAATTTATCTCAAGGCGGAACAAAAATTTCTTTTGTCTTACCTAAAAATAATTAAATCTTCTGTGATTAAGAATGGTGGGGTGGCGATACCACACAAGTCCGTGTTTGTATGGTGCTGAAATTAACTAAATTTCAAGAACAGGAAACTTAAGATGAATTACGCTTCTGAACAATTACTTACAATGTCAAAAAAAAAAGCAATTTCTCTGGTAATTATTGATGATAACTGGGAATTTCGGAAGAATCTTAAAACCCTTTTAGAATTGTATAGTGAAAATAATTTATTTAAGCTCAAGCTAATATCTGATACTGATTCTATAGCTAAAGGAAAACTAATAATAGAAAAATATAAGCCACAAGTTTTACTACTCGATCTAGAGTTACAGCAAGAAAGTGGATTAGATATTCTTAAGTACTTATCCAACAATCATGCTCAGACAAAAACTTTAATTTTATCAGGTCATGAAGAAGATGAAATGATTTTTCAAGCTATGTCTTTGGGGGCAAAAGGATATATCTTTAAACCTAATGTTGTTAGTCAATTACTAGAAGCAATTAATACTATAATCAATTCAAAAATTTATTTACCCCCTGAAGTAGCAACAGGATTTTTTCTGTCTTTTAATAATTATTTAAGTGATTTTGGTCAATTAGAAACTTTAGAGAATCACCAGAAAAATGATTATCACCTCACTCATAGAGAAAAAGAGGTTTTAGGGTATTTAGTACAAGGTTTATCTAACGAGGAAATTGCTCAAGAATTGTATGTAACTATTGCTACTGTTAAGGCTCATCTTAGTTCTATTTTTAGTAAATTTTGCGTCAAGAATCGAACTCAAGCTATTGTTATGGCTCTCAAAGAAAATATTATATAAAAAGCTTCGTATTCTCTTATGGACGATGTTGCTCATATTTATTGACTAAGTGTCGGATTTTTTTAGCTAATTGGTTATCTGCGCCATATTCATCCACGAAATCAGCATATCTTTTTTTGACTTGTCTTTGTACGCGATCGTATTGTTTCTTGATAAATTCCATTAATTGATTCTCATCTATATCTCGAAAATCAGGAAGAGGTGGGTTTTTATAGATTAATATCCAGTGACGCAAAGCACGACTTGCATCTTGATAAAATTGCTGAGGATTTTCTTTATTTTTACTGAGTATTTCTTTAGCTTCTGCGAGAAATTCATGAATATGTTTATGACAGCGTCTTTCCCGATCTACATCATAAATACCCTTATTGTATAAAAATACATGATAGGCTTCGTGGCGAATGGTATTGATAAAGCTATTCAAAGGAAGTTTAAAAAGTTGGGGATAGAATTTGATAATAGTTTTCTCTATACTATTATCATCTTTTAAGGTGTAATTGGCAGCAGCATTTTTATCTATTTCTGTGTTGTTAATATATTTTATTTCTGCATTATGGGTCTTAATTTTATAATATCTAATAGCTAGTTTTACCAGAGTCATTCTAACTGAAGCAATACTTTTACCTGGTTTTCCATTGCGATATTTATAATACAGTCTTCTAAATTTATTCCTAGTAAGCTTGGGCTTTTTTTGGGGTTTTACTTGAACTAAGATATTAGAATTATTAGAAATTGTTGGTAATTTATTTTTACGCTGTATAACACTAGAAATAGGTAAAGTTTGTAAATTGAAGTTAACAGTGTTATTTTTTTGAGCAATATTAGGCTTTCGGTTTTCAGTAAGTTGATTACTTGTTACTGAATGGCGAGACATAGTAGCTTGTATCCTGGGAATAGAGGATTGATTTTTATTACAGCGAGTTCTAATTTTATAAGCCATTTCAATTGATATTAATTTTTTTTATCTTTAACTCAATTCTAGCTTATGAAATTTTCGGGTTTGCCAATTCCTTGAAACCGTTAAGAGATATTTTTAAGTCCGAAGAGGAAAATTTCGGTCTTAAGATTAACTTGACAATATCAAACACATCTGACCGAGAATATGACACCTCAAAGCTTGAACCAGCGTCGCTTAACGGTAGCAGGATTTATTGGTTTGTATTTACACGGAATTATCGTAGCAACCCCAGGAGCTTTTTATAGCAAATGGATGGTAGCCTTTGATAATGAAGTGAATTTGGGAGCTTTTTACAGCACATTTTTAGTCAGCAGCTTGGTAGGACTACTTCTGGTCTCCCAACGCAAAAAACGTCATCCTTTTTTTGCGCTGGCTTTTGCCATAATTGGAATAGCTTTTGTTGTAGCATCATTCTCTCCTAACTTTGGGGGGATTAGCGGAGCAGCATTCCCTATCGGGTTTGGAGACGGGATACTTAATTTTCAGTGTAATAATTTATTAGGAGAGCTACATCCCAAGCGTCGGATTGTCTTGCTCAACTGGGCGAATGGAACTTTTGGTTTGGGAGCTTTAAGTACTCCGATACTCAGTATCTTTTTACCTTGGCGAGTAGCGTTTGGGCTAGTGTCAGCTTTGGCAATAGGTTCGATACTGCTGGCATGGAATGCACCATCGGTTTGGAACTATGCTCCAAAACAAGATAAAATCCCTTGGAAACAGGCAAGTCCTTTTTGGTTGGTGATTCTGTTATATGTCGGTTTGGAAAGTTCCTTGGGGACTTGGAGTGGAACTTATCTTCATAGCGTCGGCTGGAGTAGCACCCAGAGTATTGCTATGTTGTCGATTTATTGGGTAGGATTGACTCTGGGACGACTCAATCTCGGCACTTGGATCAATCCAAAACCTATAGTTCGGTTAAGGTTACTTTTACTGGCAGGAGTAGGATTTCTTTCACTAACGCTCATTCCTTCTTGTGGCTTATTCTTTGCTGGAGCAGCTTTTGTTTATGGACCAGTTTTTGCGACTATATTTGCCTTACTACAAGTTAGATGTGGTCATGTAGCACTGGGCTATTTGTTTTATGGAGCATATGTAGGCAAAACTGTTACTCCCGCTTTGTTGGAGCATATTGAAAATCCATCCTATCTTCCCTACGGATTTTTAGCACTAGCATTGTTACTGTATCTAGTGAGTTACCAAATTCCAACACATCATAAGAGTGTGTAATACTTAATCACATATTTAAGTTGGTATGGGAACGGTGGGAATCGAACCCACAACCAAGCGATTAAGAGTCGCTTGCTCTACCAATTGAGCTACGTTCCCAAGCTCCAATCAAACCCCTACTACATCTAATACTAAATTCGCTCAATTCAAACCTGGAAAAAACTTGGTGATTTTTTCTGTAGGAGTATTGATGGGCTATTTATCTTGAATTCACCCCAACACCAGCTCGCACAACTTCTACTTTGGCTCTTTCGGAAGTGTCAGCTGGTGTAGCTACTACTTCCCTCACACGATGTAGCTCCTCTCTTGTAGATTGTAGACTGGAGATGATGGTGAGTTGGTGAGTCGGAAAAATCAACTGCTCCCTGTCCCCATAGCGACGACCGCTCAGGCTGATGTCTAAACGAGAGCAACGAACATGATTGTGGAGCTGGTTAATTACTTCATAGCACGAACCCGCCTGACTGACTACCACATCTCCTGGAAGAAACTGTGGTGAAAGCTTCAAAATCTTTTTGCTGACGAAGGTCGGTCTCCATCCTTTCACAATGACGAAAAGGACAGTAACCC
>JAAUYH010130564.1_pt1 | contig 27319 bp, 26 predicted proteins | sample 7278061 | NCBI WGS metagenome assembly JAAUYH01 (sample SAMN14350203, study PRJNA611818) | marine sediment metagenome | isolation source: surface marine sediment (0.6m) | place: French Polynesia: Moorea | collected 2018-08
AACATGAAAACCAAGATGCCAAATCGAGCCCGCCGTCAGCGCGGCTTCAGCCTGCTGGAACTGCTGGTGGTGCTGGTGATCCTCGGCCTGCTGGCCAGCCTGGTTCTACCCAACGTCTGGGGCCGCCTGACCGGCGCCCGCCACAAGGCGGCCAAGTCTCAGATCGCCCTGCTGCAGCAGAACATCGACGCCTTCGCCCTGGACGTGGGGCGCCTGCCCGAGTCGCTGACCGAGCTGGTGGAACAGCCGGGCAGCGCGGAGTTCTGGGGCGGGCCCTACGTCAAGCAGTCCAGCCTGAAAGACCCCTGGGACAACGAGTGGGTATACCGGCGCCCCGGAGAAAAAGGTCCCTACGACCTCATCTCCTACGGCGAAGACGGCTCCCCCGGCGGCGAAGGTGTCGCCAGCGACATCAACAGCTGGGATTAAGGCCTGACCCATGCCTCGCCGCCCGCCCATGATCCGGCCCAGCCAGGGTTTCAGCCTGATCGAAGTGCTGGTGGTGGTGTCCCTGATCGCCCTGCTGGTGGGAATGGTTGGAACCTCGGTGTATCGCAGCCTTGACGGCGTCAAGGTACGCCAGGCCGGTAAGGACCTGGTGACGGCGCTGCGCTACACCCGGGGCCAGGCCATTGTCGCCCGGGAAGAGCGGACCCTGGACGTGGACGTTGAAAAGAAATCCTTCAAGGCGCCCGAGCGCAAGGTGGTGGAGTTACCCGATGGTGTCGACGTGACGATCCGCACCGCCGCGTTCGACCTGGATCGCTCGGTGGGCAAGGTGCGGTTTTTCCCCGACGGCAGTTCCACCGGCGCCCAGATCACCCTGACCGCAGGTCAGCGCAGCTGGCTGATCAGCGTGGGCTGGCTGACCGGGGAGATCGACCTGGAGACTGAGGCAGGCAGCTGAACCCATGAACGGCTCCGCGAAACAGTCCGGCTTCACCCTGCTCGAGGTCATGGCGGCCTTCGTGGTGTTCGCCCTTCTGTTTGCCACCACCCTGCAGATCATGTCGGCGTCCATGCGCAATATCGGCCGCTCGGAAGAATTCAGCCAGGCCGCACTTTGGGCCCAGTCCCGTATGGATGCTGTGGGCATCGATCCTCCAATCGAGGAAGGCCAGTGGCGCGGAGACTTCAACGACGAGTATTCCTGGGAGCTGGACATCGTTCCTTACGACTCCAGCGAATCGGTGGGCGCGTCCTTCGACGAGATTCCGGTGGTCCTGTACTACGTCGAACTGCGGGTACTGTGGGGTGAAGACCAGCCCCGCCAGGCGGTCTTCAAGACCCTGCGCTCGGCGGCGCCGGAGCGGTCCTGATGCCCGCACCCTACCAACAGCCGAAGCGACCGGCAGCCCGGCAGGGCGGCTTCACGCTGATCGAGCTGCTGCTGGCGGTGACGCTGATGGCCATTGTCATGTCCCTGGCCTACCAGGGCCTGCGGACCGGTACCCGGGCGGTGAGTCGCGGTGAGGAGCAGGTGGACCGCATCAACCGGCTGCGCATTGTCCAGCAGTTCCTGCGTAACCAGATCAGCCGCACCCTGCCGCTGGCCCTGAAGAGCGAAGAGGGTGAGGAAGACACCATGGAGATGGTGCTGTTCGAGGGTGAGGATGACCGCATGCGTTTCGTCGCGCCGATGCCGGGTTACCTGAGCCAGGGAGGACCCCACGAACAGGTGTTTGCCCTGCGCCGGGGCAGCAACGGTATGGAACTGCTGTTTGCCCACCGCATGCTGGGAAGTTTCGAGGAAGGGGATGCGCTGGAGGATGGCGAGAAGCCCCCCATCGTGCTGCTGGACGGGATTGACGACGGCCGCTTCGAATACCTGACCGTGGACGACGAGGGTGAACCCACGGAGTGGCTGGACGAGTGGGAAGATCCGGCGGTGACGCCGCTGATGGTGCGGGTAGACCTGGAAATGGAGGCCTCTACCCGCATGACCTGGCCCATCCTGGACGTGGCCCCGCTGATCGACGGCACCGCGGTGCGACGTACGCGTTCGTCACTGGTGGTGCCCAACCAGCGCAACGTGCCCCGGCCAAACCGCACCCAGCCCAACGATGGAAACCGGGACGGTAATGACGGCAACCGGAATCGCCCCGGCCGCCGTGACCGCACGGATGGGCCATGAATCGGCCCATGAAATGGCCCGGGCAACAGGCCGGCGTGGCCCTGGTGGTCGTGATGTGGCTGAGCGTGCTGCTGGCTATCGTTGTGGGCAGCTTTGCCATCGTGGCGCGAACCGAAAACCTCCAGGCCCGGCACCTGTTTGATACGACCCGGGCCACCTATGCCGCCGAGGCCGGACTGCATCGGGCGGTGTTCGAGCTGCGCAATCCGGATATCGAGTCGCGCTGGTTTGCAGACGGTCGCACCTACACGGTGACTTTCGGAGATGCAGCCGTGGAGGTTCAGGTGACCGACGAAACCGGTAAAATCGACATCAACGTGGCCGACGAGTTTGTCCTGGGGGCGCTGTTCGACTCGGTTGGCGTGGAAGAAACCGAGCGGGACCTGCTGGTGGACGCCATCCTGGACTGGCGTGACCCCGATGATCTGGTGCGCCTGAACGGCGCCGAGGACGACGACTACGAGGCCGCAGAGTATCCGTACGGCGCCAAGGATGCGCTGTTTGACACAGTCACCGAACTGCAGCAGGTGATGGGTATGAGCTACGAACTGTTCGTTCAGGTCGAACCGGCCATCACCGTGTACACCGGGCGCGCCCGGCCGGATGCCGCGTTCGCACCGCGGGAGGTCCTGATGACCTTTGAAGGGATGAGCCCGGAGCTGGCGGACGATTACATCCAGCAACGGGAACAGATTGAGGAATATGGTGTCCCATTGCCGGTACTGCCCGACGGCACCGAAGCCGTGGCCCGGGCGGGAAGTTTTACCTACAGCATCCGGTCCAAGGCGACACTGCCCAACGGTGCCTGGTCCGTGCTGGAAGCTACGGTCCGACCGGGCGGCGCGCTTCAGGGCCGGCCGTTCCGGATCATTCGATGGAAAGATTCCTGAGGGCGGCCCAGCGGCCGCCACAGCTTGAGTTGATATGACGAGCATTGCCGCACAAAGCCTGCAGAAGCTGAAAACCAGCCGCACCGTTTCGGGCGGCCTGACGTTTCTGCAGTGGTGGCGGGATCAGCTGGTTGAAGGCCTGCCGCCCCGCATTCGAAAATTCTTTGAGCATCGGGAAGAGCGCCTGCTGGCGCGCATGGCCGACGACGAAGTCCTGCTGTGGCGTGACGGCAACGGCGGGGAAAAGCTGGGACGGTTCCGGGTGGGTGACGAGGAAGATATCGGCCGCCAGGTGGTGATGTCCGCTTTGGCCCGGTTCGAGGAAGGCCGCCCGCCCAGCTGGTTCCTGATCGACCATGCCAACGTGCTGGTCCGCACCATTTCCATGCCGGCCGCCGCCGAAGACAACCTGCGCCAGGTGCTGCAGTTCGAAATGGACCGGCATACGCCGTTCACCGCCGAGCAGGCGGCGTTCGATTACCGCATCGTGGAGCGCCGGCCGGAGACCCGGCAGCTTGGCGTCGAGCTGGTGGCGGCACCCCAGAAGCTGGTGGACCGGGTAGTGAAAATCGCCACGGACCGGGGTCTGCAGCTGGACGGTATCGATATCTGCCGGGAGCGCAATGACGGCGTGCTGGCGGTGCTCGGGCTCAACCTGTTGCCGACCCGGCTGCGGGCGCCCCGCAGCCGCCGCTCCCTGGTGATCAACCTGATGCTGGCGGCGCTGGCGGTGCTGCTGCTGTACCTGGTGATGTGGCAATCCCTGGCTGCCCGGGAAAAGGCGGCGGAGACTTTTGCCGAGGAGAGCAACCGCTCCCGGGCCCAGGCCCAGCAGGTGGCCAAGCTGCGGGATCAGCTGTCCGAAGCCCGCTCGGCGGCGCTGTTCCTGTCACGCAAGAAGAGCGAACACCCGGTGGCCATCAACGTGCTCAAGGAGGTGACCCGGGTGCTGCCCGACGATGTCTGGGTGCAGCGATTCCAGATCACCAAGGACAAGGTCCAGTTGACCGGTCAGGCGCCCGACGCGGCTGCCATCATCGAGCTGCTGCAGGACGCGAACTGCCTGGGCAACGCTCTGCCCAAGGGCGCCTTTACGCCGGATTCCCGCACCGGCAAGGAACGCTTCACCGTGGAAATGAACATGCTGTGCAACGGCACCGACAATCAATCCGACACCGCGGACGGATCGGATCAGGGAACTGGAGACGATGGCCCAGCTGCTACCGGATAAAGAGCGCCAGAAGCCCCTGGCTTATCTGCTGCTGGTGGTGGCCCTGATCCTGGTGTACTGGATGGGCTTCCGCTGGTTCTTCGATCGCCACGGTGACCTGAATGAACAGATTGAGCAGCTGCGCACCAACGATGCCCGCTTCCAGGGCCTGGTGGCCCAGCGAGCCGGCCTGGAAGCCCAGATCGAGGCGGTGGAGGCATTCGAGACCGACAACGACTACTTCCTCAAGGCCGAGAACGTAAGCCTGGGTTCGGCGGAGCTGACCAACCGCCTGAAGGAGCTGATCCGGGCCCACGGCAACGAAGAAAACTGCCAGGTCATCAGCAACCAGAACATGCGGGTGCGCGAGCAGGAATGCTTCGAACGCGTGACCAACAAGGTGCGTCTGCGCTGCGAGGTGGACGATCTGACCGAGGTCATGTATTACCTTGAAACCGGCACGCCGTACATATTCGTGGACAACCTGAGCATTTACCGGCAGATTACCCGGCGCCGGCAGGGTCGGGAGACCGTTCAGCAGCGGATTCTCGACGTGCGTTTCGACCTGTCGGGCTACCTGCGGGGAACCGGCGACGTGACCTGTGGTCGACAGCAGGTAGCGGACAACCGCGGATAAGGGACAGACCGATGAGCAGCATGGACAGAGCCAGCAGGGCAGCCACGGGAGGCGGCGAATGAAGCCGTCCCAGCTGCTGTTCCTGGGCCTGGTGGGCGCCTGCGTGGTGCTGGCAGGCGTGGCCGGGCTGCTGTTCAGCGGGGTGGGGCAGGGCATCGATCCGCTGCCGCCCATCGAACGGGAATCCCAGCTGGCCGGTGGTCCCCTGGGTGACGGGGATTTCAATCTGCCCCCCATCGAGAGCTACCAGGAAATCAAGGACCGCCCGCTGTTCAACGACGACCGCAAGCCGGTGGTCGAGGAAACAGTGGGTGGTGAGGACGAAGAGGGCGGCGACGGTACCGGCGGCCCCGAGCCGGTGGAGCTCAACGTCACCGTCACCGGCATCATCATCACCCCTGAGAAAAAGCTGGCCATGGTCACCAACAACGAGACCAAGGAAAGCCTGCGCCTGCAGGAGGGGATGAACCTGGATGGTGCCCAGGCCAACTGGACCCTGGCCACCATCGAGCCCCGCAAGCTGGTGTTCGAGGGCGGCGGCGAAGGACCGGCCGAAGCGGAGCTGGCAACTTTCACCCAGGCCCTGAAAGGCGGCGCGCCGGCCAAGCCCCGGCCGCGGGCCAACACCAGCAAGCCATCCGGAGGCAGCGCCGGCAACAAGACCACCACGGCTGGCAACACCAATAAAACCGCGTCCGACCAGGACCGTGCCGCCCGGGCGGAGGAAATCCGCCGTCGGGTGGCCGAGCGCCGCGCCCAGCTGCGTGAGGAAGCCGCCAGGCGGCGGGCAGAACAAGAACAGGATGACGATAATGACGATTAACCCATCCGCGCCAAACCGGCATCGGGCCGGGTCCGGTGCGGGGCTGGTCCTGCTTTGTGCGGTGATCACGCTGTCGGCTGGCTGCGCCAGCCGGGAACCCCTGTCCCAGCCGGCCGAGCGCGCGGCCGTGACACCGTCGGCCCAGTCCGCCACCGAGCCATCGGAGGTCTCCGTGATGGCCGAACAGGCCGAGGGTGAGCAGGCCGCCGGCCGCGGTGAGGTGCTGGCGGGCAGCGGCGAATTCTTCGACCGCGAACTGGCCGGTCAACGCCCCCAGCGGCCTGCCGAGGAAGGCGAAGTGGTATTCAATTTCGAAGGCCAGCCTATCCAGGAGGTGATCAAAGCCATCCTGGGTGACCTGCTGGAGGAAAACTACGTGATTGCACCCGGCGTTTCGGGCACGGTCACCTTTTCCACCTCCGAGCCCATCTATCGTGACCAGGCCATTGCGGTGCTGGAAATGCTGCTGTCCTGGAACAACGCAGCGCTGGCATTTTTTGACGGCCGCTACCACGTGATGCCCCTGGGTCAGGTGATTCCCGGACAGCTGACCCCCACCACGGCGCCCACCGCCGGGCAGCGGGGATATGAGGTCCGGGTGATTCCGCTGAAGTACATAGCCCCTACCGAGATGCAGAAACTGCTGCAGCCGTACGCCCGGGACGCGGCATTCGTCAGTGTAGACAACGCCCGCAATCTGATGGTGCTGGCCGGTACCCGCCAGCAGCTGGAGAATTACCTGCGTACCATCGCCATATTCGACGTGGACTGGCTGGCCGGCATGTCAGTGGGCATGTATCCCATCGAGCGGGTGGAGGCCGATACCGTGGTCAAAGAGCTGGAGGCCGTGTTCGGCGAGGGTGCGGGTACGCCCCTGGCCGGCATGTTCCGGTTTATGTCGGTGGAGCGCCTCAATGCCATCATCGTCATCACCCCCCAGGTGGAATACCTGGAAAAAGCGGCGGAGTGGATTGACCGCCTGGACCGCGGCGGCGAGGGCTCCGGCCAGCGCCTGTACGTTTACAAGGTGAAAAACGTCAAGGCCACCGACCTGTCCGACACGCTGAATGACGTGTTCGGCGGCGGCGGCGGCTCTTCCAGCCGGCGCACCTCCACCTCGGATCCGTTCGCACCGGGGTTGCAGACCGGCGAAATCACCTCCATGAACGACGCCCGTCGCGATGCGCAGCAGCAGCGCCAGCAGAGTCAGTCGCAGCAGCCGGCCCGGGGCGGCGCCCGCAGCGGCGACGGAGGTGTGGCCCTGGTGGATGGCGAGGAAATTCGAATCACCGCCGTGGAAGAGCAGAACTCGCTGCTGGTGCGGGCCACCCCCCAGCAGTACGACGCGGTTCTTGGGGCCATTAAGCGGCTGGACATCGAGCCACTGCAGGTGCTGATCGAGGTCAAGGTTATGGAAGTGACCCTTACCGACAAGCTCCAGTACGGTGTCCAGTGGTTTTTTGAATCCGCCGTGGACAGTGCTCCTGGGATTGGCGATCCGGTTGACCCTGATGGCCTGAAAGGCCTTTTCGGCAGTGGCGGGGAAAGAAGCCCCGATCGCTTCGGGCAGTTGGATGGCGGCACGGGATTCACCTTCCGCCTGGCCGGCGGCGACATCGCCGCCTTTATCAACCTGCTGGAGGACCAGAGTGACGTGCGCGCCATTGCCGCCCCATCCATGATGGTGCTCAACAACCGCGAGGCCAACATCAACGTCGGTACCCAGATCCCGGTGAACTCGCCGGTGTTCAACACCGGTGCCGGCAACGACCTGGCCACCACCCGGGTGCAGTTCCGGGACACGGGTACCACCTTGAACGTCGTCCCGCGGGTGAATCCCGGCGGTATGGTGTTTATGGAGGTGCGCCAGGAGGTCAGCCAGCCCATCGGTGTGGCCGACGCCAATGGCAACGTGTCAGTGAACCAGCGCCGGCTGGACACCGAAATTGCGGTGCAGAGCGGTGAAACCATCGTTCTGGGCGGCCTGATCGATTCCCGCACCGAAAAATCGAATTCCGGTATTCCGGGCCTGTCCCGCCTGCCTCTGCTGGGCGGACTGTTCGGTAACGAAGGTTATTCGGTGCTTCGCACCGAGCTGCTGGTGATGATTACGCCCACGGTGGTGAGCAATACGGAGGAGGCGAGGGAAGTCAGCCGTGAGTACCGAGAAAAAATGCAGGGGCTGGAGCCGCTGGATCTGGATCTGCTGAAAACTGGCATTAAAATTCCTGGAACACGTGATTGATGACTAAAGTAAAGAAATACAAGAAGTTATTGCTCGGTTTGATGGTTCTGGCCGCTTCCGGCTGTGCGGTGACGCCCCAGGGCCCCCAGAGCCCCGAAGATCGGGCCAAAGCCAAGTGGGACGCCATTGTTGTCGGGGACTACGCCGGCGCCTATGTCTATTATTCCCCCGGTTACCGGGAAGCCGTCAGCGAGGAACAGTTTGTCGCCACCATGTCGCGCCGCACCCTGGCACTGACCGATGCATTGATCCACCAGACAAAGGACTGTGATGACGAGGTGTGTACCGTCGGGATTTCGGTGGGATTCCGCATTACGACCGGGGTTTCGGGAATCTCCAGGGAGAATCCGTTCGAGTCCCGGCAGATCGTCTGGGAGGACTGGATTCGCACGGAAAAAGGCTGGTTTTTCGTGCCCGAACGCTAGTGTTTATATTGTGATTTCGGGGATTGCGTCGCTGCGGTGTTTGTCGTACCATGGCGGCGCTCTTGCCTTAAAGTAAGCATGATCTGGGGGATATCGATTTTGCTGATTCCCCTATGTTGAGCAAAAAATCAAAGCTGTCCTGTGCTTTGTTTAATGGAGTGTTGTGATGAAAAGAAATACCTTAACTAGCGCCGTGCTGGCTGGGATCGGCGGAGTCGCCGGCCTCGCAGGCATTGCCAATGCTGTAAATCTGAATCCAGATGGGTTGGGCGAAGTCCTGATCTATCCTTACTATACCGTTAACAACGGCAACCAGACCCTGCTGTCAGTTGTTAACACCACCAACACCGTCAAAGCGGTCAAAGTCCGCTTCCTGGACGGCAAGAACAGCCGAGAGGTCCTTGACTTCAACCTGTACCTGTCGCCCTACGACGTGTGGACCGGCGTTGTGCTGGATCTGGAAGGTGACGACACCGGCGCCGCCGCTGTTGCTACCGCCGACACCAGCTGTACCGTTCCGTCATTTGCCCAGAGCGGCGTGACCACCAGCACCGGCCTGCCGGCCGTTCCCTTCCGGAACCTGCTGTTTGGCACCCTGTTCGAAGCCAACATTGACGACATCGACACCTCTCTGGAGCGGACCCGTGAAGGTCACTTCGAAATGATCGAGATGGGTGTTGTGGATGAGACCGTTGACGGTGACGACACCGGTCTCGAAGATGCCGCAAACCACCAGATCTCCGATCCCATCGACGTGCCCGACGATTGTGCCGCTCTGGTCGCTGCCTGGGTTCCGGGCGGCGTGTGGAACGCCGCCGGCTCCCGAGGTGCAGAAACCGACGTTCGCGCTCCGGACGGTGGCCTGTTCGGCGCCGCCAGCATCATCAACGTGCTGGGTGGCTACCAGGCTTCCTACAACGCTGACGCGATCGCCGCTTTCTACGATCCGTTGGACCCGCTGTCGACCCTGCACAACGAGCCGGGCAGCGTTCAGCCGTCTCTGAATCAGGCTGACACCGGTTCTGCCCTGACCGTGCAGAGCATCGTGTTCAACCAGGGTACTGTTGTGACCTCGGACTGGCTGGTTGCCAACCGTGTTGACGCCGTCAGCGCCGTGTACATGCACGACCAGATCTTCAACGAGTATGCCGTAGACAGCGTGGTCAACGGTGCTACCGAGTGGGTAGCCACCTTCCCGACCAAGAACTTCTACGTGAACCAGGATCCGGCACGTCTGCCCTTCACGGCTCCGTTCGACGATGCTGTGTTTGACGACGGCGCTTCCTGTGAGCCCATCGGTCTCGGCTTCTACAATCGTGAAGAGCGTGATCCTGGCGTGGCGCCCGGTTCGGTGGACTTCTCGCCGTCTCCGACGCCGATCCTGAACGTACCGGTGCTGTGCTACGAAGCCCAGGTCATCACCTTCGGTCAAGAGGGTGGCGCGTCTGACATTCTCGGTTCTCCGACCGCCAGCAACATCTCGCTGGGCACGGTCACTGGTGATACCTTCGAGAATGGCTGGGCCTTCATCGACTTCACGGCCAACGTGACGGCTCCTGAGCACACCCTGACCAGCTCCGACGGCGACGTCTACAGCGGTCTGCCGGTCACCGGTTTTGCGATCCAGGTTGTCAACAACTCCACTCTGGTGGACGGCGATGGCAACAACGTGCTCTCCAACTACGCTGGTCTTTTCGGCCATCGTTACAGCAAGAGCATCGTCGGTTCCTGACCGGTCGATTCGACGCTACGTAAGAGAGGGGGCCACTGGCCCCCTCTTTTTTGTTTGTCATCGAAATTTTTCTGTCGCGGCCGGAGTTGTGCGCTAATCTTTCGTTAACATGGACTTTACCGCCGCTTAATGGATGCCCTGACATCCTTGCAGCTCTATCGACCCCGAATCATTCAACTGTGATCAATCCATGAAAATAAAATATATAGGATTCAGTACGCTGTCCCTTATCGGGATGCTTGGCGTGTTTTCGAGCGTCGCTGCCCAGGAGATTGTTGTGCAGTCCCAGGACGGCAGCGAAACCCTGTGCAGTTTCGCGCCCATCGGCAGCGTTGACATCGACCCCGTCAGTGGCGATCTCACTATTTCAGTGGACGAAAGCAACCCGCCGGAGTGTTTCGGCAGCGGCGGCACCATTGACGTCACGCTGTCTGTGGATCCCACAGAAATTACCTCCGGCGACACGGTTACCGTCACCTGGCAGGTCACGGCCGGCTACGTATCGGGCGTGACGGATTGCACCGCCACCGGTGGAACCGCCGGGTGGATCAGCGATGTTGATGATTCTGTCGCCGACGACTCCATCGCTGCCGGGCAGCAGGGTACTTACACGCTGACCAGCAGCACGACCTTTGGCCTGTCATGCCAGAACTCGGGTGGCTCTGCGCCACCGGTTGCGGTAACGGTTGAGGGATCCACGGGCAGCGGAGACGGATTCCCCGATCCTCCGCCGGAGTGTGGTGGCGTTCCATCCGGACGACATATTCCTTTTGATATCGTCAAGGACTTCACGTCGAATCCTCCCGACGGTAAACCCAAAGTCAACTACGAGGAAGTCTGGGGCGTGTGGCCCGGTTCCTTCGACAACGCTGACGTGTTTATTCCGGCGAACCAGTACGTGGCGTTGCCGTTTAACGCCAATCTCGCTCCCGGCAAGGTCTGGCAGATCCAATGGGCTGAATCCGCCATCTCGGCGCCGGCAACCCAGGTCACCATCAGCCGCTGTCCGGGTGACTTTGGCGGTGTCGGCTACACCGACAGCCTCTGTAAAGTGGATTCGGGCGCCACCGGTGGGACCATGGTCACCATTATCGGCAGCGACCCGCTGGCCTGTGATCTGAATCAGGGCGGGATTTACTACCTGAACGTCCGGCATACCACTGCGAACGGCTCGAACTCCTGTACGCGGAGCACCTGTTCCTTCTTTGCCCAGCCGCGGGTTCTTAACTGACCCCAACACAAATCGACGTTAAAACGTCCAGCGCGGAGAACTAACCGCGCTGGACGTTTGTCTATAATGGCGGTTCATCGAATCTCCCTGAATACCATGAAAAAGACACTATTCGCCCTGTGTTCCGGGTTGCTCTGGTCCGTGATTGGCAGCGCCGAGGAATACACGCCTGACACGGAACTGGTTCGGCTGGGCAATGCCTCGGTCCATATCGCGGACGTGGACGCCATGGCCTCCCAGCTTCCGGAAAACATCCGCGGTGGGCACTTCAATCACCCCGAGCGCATCGGGGCGCTGCTCAAAACCATGGTGGTGCGGCGGGCAATGGCGGCGGAGGTTCTCCAGCAGCACCGCAGGTATGGGTTGGATATCGACGCGATCCGTTCCGAAGCGACCCGCAAGGTACTGGCGCGGCTCCAACTCGAAGCCCTGACGGCCCAGGAAATGCCAGACCTGGAGCAGGCTGCGCGGGATCACTACCAGCAGAACCTGGACAGCTACCGGATTCCCGAGTCGGTGTCTGTTTCACACATTCTGGTCAAGACTGACCTGCGGCCGGCCCAGGAGGCCCTCGAGCTGTCCCAGGACATCTACGGTCAGCTGACGGCGGGAGAATCCACCTTCGCAGATGCGGTTGAACGTTTCTCGGAGGACCCAGCGGCAGCCAACAACGGTGGACGTTATGACCGGGTGGTTCCTGGCCAGATGGTGCCGGCGTTTGAAAAGGCAGCCTTTGAGCTGCAGCAGCCTGGTGAGCTCACCGAACCGGTAAAAAGCAGGTATGGCTACCACATCATCACCCTGCATGAACGCCATCCGGCCACGCTGCGCCCTTTCGAGTCCGTGCGAGCTGTCATCACCGGACGCCTGCAAGGAAAACTCAGAGAGCAGACCAAGAGTGGCATCCTGGCGCGCTACGAAAACCCGGTCGAGGCGCTGCATAATCTCGCGATAGAAAACGGACTCTCCAGCCAGCCGCTGTTCAGCCAGCAGGTGGAGCTCACCTTCGAGGAAAGCCTGGTGTCGGCTTACCGGGAAGCTTACCTGGAACAGAACATCACAACCGACTTTTCCGGCCTGGCCCGGGAGCGCTATCTGACCAATCGTGATGAATACCGCGCCCCCGACGAAATCTGGATCGACTACGTTCGGGTTGCCATGTCCGAGGATCGAGAGGCGAGCCGGGCCCTGGCTGAGGGATTCCGGGACATTGCCGCCCGGCCCCTGGGCATGCAGACCCTGGTCACCAATCCCGCTGCAGAAGTCCACCGCCTGCGGCTGATCGAGGGGGAAGAGCAGGCCCGGGTTTCTGTTGCGTCCTACAGGCTCACGACCACCGGTGAACTGACGGCGTTGATCGAAAGTTCCCAGGCCTTTCACTTTGCCCAGCTGGTGGACCGTAAGCGGGGCGCCGTCAGACCTTTCGAGGAGGTTCGTGAGGAGATCGTCACTAAGCTGAATGACCAGACCCGGGGCAAGCTGTGGCAGAATCACATCAACCGGTTCGAGCAGCTGCCCATGAAGGCCAATCCCGAGGCCATTGCGTCGCTGCGGACCCGCTATGTCATCGCCGGTGATGGCCAACTACCAGCTACTGAAAATATTAACGCTGCGCGAGATTCGTGAGCGCTACCTGTCCAGCATTGGCGGGTTCGCCTGGGTCGTCGTTATTCCGCTGGCCCAGCTGGCCATTTATGCCTTCGTATTCACGCGCATCCTGCAGATCCGCATACCGGATGCAGAGACCACCGGGTTTGTGCCCTTCCTGGCCGTTGCACTGTGGCCATGGACGGCGTTTTCGGACGGACTGACCCGCGGTACCACCGCCATCACCGAAAACCAGGCCCTGATCGGCAAGGTGGCCGTGCCCCACGCCGTCCTGGTGCTCTCCAATGTGACCGCCGCATTCTGCCTGGCCCTGGCCGGCTATGTGGCGGTGCTGCTGGTGATGGCGCTGCTGGGCGTCCACATCCACCTTCTGGGACTGCTGGTTTCTGTCTGGGTGCTGCTGCAGATCTACCTGCTCACCCTGGCTCTGGCGCTTTTCTGCGCTGCTGTGCAGGTATTCATGCGGGACCTGTCCCATGCCCTCACGCCGCTGCTGATGCTGGGTTTTTTCGCCACACCCATTCTGTACTCACTGGAAATGGTCCCCACGGCCTACCGCGGCTGGCTGAGCCTGAATCCGTTCAGCTACTTCGTCGACCGGCTGCGTGACGGCCTGCTGGGGGGACAGTGGCAATGGGGTCTGCAGGACTGGGTGATGCCTTTGGCCGTACTGGTCATGCTCGGCCTGGGATATGCATTCTTCAAACGCCTCAGCCCGCGTTTCGAGGATTTCCTGTGAATGATAAGCCGCTGGTGCAGGCTACAGGAATTCACAAGCGGTATCCCGGCGGTCGCGGCCGAGCCGGCTTTGCCGGTCTGCTGCGCGCGCTTCGCGGGGTGGCTCCGGCGGATGGATTCCAGGCCCTTCGCGGCGTCGACCTGAGGGTGGATCGCGGCGAAGCGGTGGCCATCCTGGGAGAAAACGGCGCTGGAAAATCAACGCTGCTGAAGATCATCTCGGGAGTCCTGCGGCCCAGCGCCGGCGAGCTGCAGGTCCACGGCCGGGTGTCCGCCCTGCTGGAACTTGGTGCCGGATTTCATCCTGATTTCACCGGCCGCCAGAATCTCCACACCGCTGCGGGGCTGGCCGGGGTCCCGTCCGGTGATATCGAGCGACTGGTACCGGAAATGGTGGTCTTCGCGGGGCTGGAGGCGGATATCGACCGCCCGCTCAAGCACTATTCCTCGGGCATGGTCGTGCGGCTTGGCTTTGCCCTGATGACCGTCCTGTCGCCGGACCTGTTGATCAGCGACGAGGTCCTGGCCGTGGGAGACGAGTCTTTCCAGAAAAAGTGTATCCGCTGGCTGCAGGATTACCTGGCGGGTGGCGGCACCCTGCTGCTGGTTTCCCACAGCATCTACCATGTACAGAAGCTGTGTCACCGGGCGCTGTGGCTGCACCAGGGTGCAGTGCGGGAGGCCGGTGACGTGTTCCGCGTGTCCCAGGCTTACCTGGCCTACCACGACCACAAGCTGCGCGGTGACGGCAACCTGGACGGCACCGCAAAGCGCGTGATCGAGCTTACCGTCAACGGAGCCGACCGGGCAGGCCCGTGGCCCGAGATTGCCCACGGCGGAGATCTGCAGTTCCAGGCGGTGTCCAGGAACGGCGGCAGTGTCGACCGGGTCCGTCTTCAGCTGAACCGGGCTGATGGATCACCGGTGACCGAGTTGTCGCTGGCGCCGGGAGAGCCGGTGTCCTGGTCCCGGGTGCCTCTGTTACCCGGCCAGTACCTGATCCAGGCAGAACCCCAGGACCGACAGGGGCAGCGCTGCGGAGAGCCGGAACGAGTGCTGCTGCGGGTCACCGGCGAGGCCCGGGAGTTCGGCAGCGTGCGTCTGCCCCGGGAGTGGGGTGATTCAGCCAGTGGTTGACATCGTTGTTCCGGTGCATGACGCCTTTGAGAGCCTGCGGGAGTGCCTGGGCTCTCTGTCTCGGACGGTTCCTGTAAACCAGTCCATTGAGATCATCGACGACGCCTCAACGGACGCCCGGGTGTGGCCTTTGATCGAGGAATTCGCCAGCACACGGTCCGGCGTTCGAACGGTGCGCCAACCGCAGAACCTGGGATTTGTGCAGACGGTGAATGGTGCCATGCGGCGCAGCCGGTTTGATGTCATCCTCCTCAACAGCGACACCATCACCACCCGGGGCTGGCTCGAAGCCATGCAGCGATGTGCCGCCAGCGATCCCCGCATCGCGACGGTGACGCCCTTTTCCAACAATGCCGAGATCTGCTCCTTCCCGGAATTTTGCGTCAACAACCCGGTACCCAGGGACCCTGAACGAGTCGCGGCCACTATTCGCCTCGCCGCCAGCCGCAGCTACCCGGACCTGCCCACGGCCGTGGGGTTCTGCATGCTGGTCCGGCGCCGCTGCCTGGACCAGTTGGGACTGTTTGACGCCGAGCGATACGGTGCCGGATATGGCGAGGAGAATGATTTCTGCATGCGCGCCAGCCAGGCCGGGTTCCGTAACGTCTTATGCGACGACGCCTACGTCGTGCACCTGGGTGGGCAATCGTTCCTGCCCAAGGGGCTCGCCCCCGGTGGAGAAAACATGGCAAAGCTGCTGGAACGCTACCCGGAATACCAGGCCCTGGTGGCGGATTTCATCCGACGCGATCCCATCCGGCAGGTGCGCGAAAAAATTCTGGCCCGCCAATCATGCGGTGAGGGGCAAAATCCCGGATAATGGCTGGTTGCTGCCCAGCCCCAAACCCTGGGGGCAGCGAGAAAACGAACGGCATGTCTGACAGCGAAACCACATTGGCATTTACCGGCGAGCGCTTCACCCCCGAGTGCGTGCGCGAGATCTGGTATGAACACTGGCACCGTTATGCGTTTGCAGCGGGACTGGTTTCCGGTGCCCGGGTTCTGGACCTGGCCTGCGGCGAAGGTTACGGCAGCGACCTGCTGGCGGACCACGCCGCCCACGTCAGCGGTGTGGACATCAGCCCGGAAGCCGTGGACCATGCCCGCCGTCGTTACGCCCGTGACAATCTCGAGTTTGCCGTGGGTTCGGCAGCGGACATTCCCTGGGACGATGCCAGCTTCGACCGGGTGGTTTCCTTTGAAACCCTGGAGCACCTCTCCCAGCAGCGGGAAATGCTGGCGGAATTCCGCCGGGTGCTGCGACCAGACGGCCTGTTGGTCATCTCCTCACCGGACCGGGCCGTTTACTCGGACCAGGTCGGTTATCAGAACGAGTTTCACGTGCGCGAGCTGTACCGCGATGAGTTGATGGAGCTGCTGGCTGAGCAGTTCCCGGCCGTTCGGCTGCTGGGACAGAAACTGATGTTTCATTCCTGTATCTGGTCCCTGGACGGCCCCGCTGGAGACGCCCAGGTAATGACCCTCGAGGACGGCCAATGCCAGTCAGGTCCGGCGCCGTCGGCGGCGCCCATGTATTTCATTGCAATTTGTGCGGCCCGCTCCGAGCTGCTGCCGTCACCGCCGTCTTTGCAGTTATTCATGGACCAGGCGGAAAGCGTCTACCAGCACTACTACCACGAAATCCGGAAGAACATGAGCGCCGGGGAAATCCTGCAGCAGCGTGACCGGGAAATTGAACAGCTCAGGCAGGAACTGGAACAGTCTAAAAGCCGCTGATTATGGAATTTGAATTAGATTTTGGAACCACCGTTGTCGGTGGTGCGACCAAGGCTGACGAAGGCCCCCTGTATGCCAGCATTGACGGCCTGGTGGCGCCCCTGTCGAATCAGGAATGTGTGTTCCAGGAGCCCGATACCGGCGAAGTGCACGTCATGACCCTGGACGTTCTGACGGCCATGGACGCCAGCCGTCAGTTCCTGCCACTGGCCCAGCATACCCGTCTCATCGAGGAGAAGCTGCCGGCACTCAGAGGTAAGAGCCATGCCATCGAAAAGGTGCTTAACTTCCTGATCCAGCGAAACCTGATGGTGAGCGCGGACCAGATGGCGGCGCAGCTGCGTGCCGACAGTGGGGTGGAGGCTGAAGCACCTGCCGCGCTGGTGGTGCGAACCTGTAATCGACCGGCGGAGTTGAAGCGCCTGGCTGACAGCCTGCAGCGTTATGAAGACCGTTACGGGCGGGGCCTCAGAACCGTCGTGCTGGATGACTCCCGGCAACCGGACGTGGTCCGCGCCAATGCCGACAGCCTGGCCGCACTGCAGGGGAACTGTCACCACCTGGACCGGGCGTGGCGGTCGCGCCTGGCGGACCGACTGGTCAAGGGAATCGGCGACGCTGGTGGTGCGGGGCCGGTGCAACGGATTCTCGGGCTGGACGATCCGGACCAGGTGACCTGCGGCGCGCCATGGAACGCGGCCCTGCTGCTGACGGCCGGCCACCGCCTGCTGATGCTGGACGATGACTACCAGCTGGATGCCCGCCAGCGGCCAGAGTCGCAAAAGACCCTGGGACTGAGTGAACCCGAGTTTGTCCCCATGACCTTCGAGCCCGAGATCGACCGGCTGGGCGAGCAGCTGCAGGCGGTGGACCGGGACCCGCTGGAGCTGCATATCGCCTCCTGTGGGCGAGCCGCCGGGGTTCTGTTTGACCCGTCGCTGGGCCTGTCCGCTGATGCCGCCACCCTGCGGGGATATGACTACCGCAAAATCCGGTCTCTGCTCGGTGGCAACGCCATCAAGACCACCGCCGGCGGCGCCTGGGGCGACTGGCGCATGGATACCACCCTGTGGTTTTACCTGATGCCCCAGGAATACACCCGATCAATTTACTCGGAGCCGAAACGTTATCTGTCGCTCATGCACCGGCCGGTGCTGGCCCATGGCTATGACCAGGCCCAGCTGACGCGCCTGAGCAATTTCACGCCGGTGGGCATCGACAATTCCGAACTGCTGCCCTGTACCGTGCCCACCGGGCGCGGCGAAGATTTCACCTTTGCCGCCTGGCTGCGCTTTCTCTACCCTCAATCCATCTGCGTCAACTGGCCTGTCATGCTTCGCCACGAGCGGCCGGAAACCGGAAGCGAAAGTCCTTACGCCCACGCCTACCTGCCGTGGATGTCGCGCTTTGCCGGCGAGTATGCCCTGTCGCGGTTGGACCGATTCGAGGCCGAAGAGGCGTCCGAGCGCATCCAGGCACTGGCATTCCTGTTTCGCGATCTGGCCGGTGCCAGTCCCCAGCGGAGGCTGTCCGTGCTGCGGGAGTTCCTGGCCTTCATGCGATCGCACATTGTCCAACAGGCCCAGACCCGCTTAACCAGCCTGAAGGACGTACCGCAGCAGTGGGCGGACGACGCTACTGCCTGGATTACCGAGAACGGCAAGGCCCTCACCAGCCCCGGGGCGCCCCGGCTGCGCGACTGGCCGGCAGACACTGACGACCTGGCCTGTGCGGAACTGCTGGCGTCCAGCCTGACGGCATATGCAGAAGACCTGGAGCTCTGGCCTCGCCTGTGGTCCCAGTGCCAGGGGCAGACGGAAGAACTGCTGCGTCTATGAGTTCCACCCTGGCGCCCAGCAACGCCGGCCCCGCGCCGGCGACCCTGGCCATCGTGGTCAACTTCAACGGCGGGCAGTGGCTGCGTCGTTGCGTGCAGGCCCTGCGCCAGAGCTGCCGGCCGGTGTCCATCCGCGTGGTGGACAACCACTCGGCAGACGACAGCCTGGCCTCGATCGGGCAGTGGCTTGAACCTGGTGGCCCAGTACAGCTGATCCGAAACACCGAGAACCGTGGCTTTTCCGTGGCCTGTAACCAGGGTGCGGAAGACGCGTCGTCTTCCTACCTGCTGTTCGTCAATCCCGATTGCCAGGTTGAAGAGGACACCGTGGGCGCCATGGAAGATGCCCTGGAACAGCATCCCGAGGCCGGCATTGCCGGGGTCTGCGTGGTGGGGCCTGACGGGCTGGAGCAGCGCGGCAGCCGTCGTCGGGCGCCGACCTTGCTGGGTGCCTCGGGTTCAGCCCTGGGCCTGGAAGGAACCCGGGGCATCAACCCCCGGGGACCCGCTCCCAGCGAGCCCACCGCCGTGGAGGCTGTGTCCGGCGCCGTGATGCTGGTGCGGGAAGCCTGCTTCCGGGAGATCGGTGGATTCGACGAGGGCTATTTCCTGCACTGCGAAGACCTGGATCTGTTTGCCCGGGCGCGCCTGGCGGGCTGGAAGATCCTCTACCTGCCCCGGATCCGGGCTGTGCACCAGGGCGGCGCGTCTCATCGGGGCCTGCGGCTGCGCACCGAGAGGCACAAACACGCCGGCATGGTGCGCTATTACCGCAGGCACCTGGCCGCCGATGTGCCGCCCTGGCTGCGCTGGTTCTGGCCCCTGGCAATCTGGGCACGCTACCTGCTGCTGGTTCCGGCCCTGGTCTGGCGACAATGGCGGGAGTCACGGTGACGCCCCGGATCCTGGTCGCGGGCGCCACCAACCAGATCGGCGCCTTCATCGTTCCCAGCCTGCTGCGGCAAAGCGGTTCGGTGATCGCCCTGGCGCGGCAGCCCCGTCCGCCGTGGATGCCCTCCAACCCCCAGCTGGACTGGCGGCGGGGTGACATGGCCCAGGCGTCGGCGCCTATCGAAGATGTAGACGGGGTGATCTATATGGGCCCGCTGCGGGAGTTTCCACGGCTGTGGCGCCGGCTGTCCAACGTCAAGCGGGTGGTGGCGTTCAGCTCAACCAGCCGCCTGACCAAGGCGGATTCGCCGGATCCCGCGGAACGCGCGGTGGCGGCGGAGCTGGCCAAGGGCGAACAGCGCGTACAGGAACTGGCCGAAGCCACCGGCGCCATCTGGACCGTGCTGCGGCCCACCATCATCTACGGTGCCGGGCTGGACCGGTCGCTGACCCGCCTGGCCATGTGGCTGCAGCAGAGCCGCTTCATGCCGCTGGCCGGCTCAGGCCGCGGACTTCGCCAGCCGGTTCACGCCAAAGACCTGGCCGAAACCGCGCTGTCGCTGATGCACTACGGCACGGAGGCCCAGGGTTGTTACGAGGTCGCCGGAGGTTCCACCATCAGCTATCGGGAAATGGTGCGGCGGATCTTTGAATCTCTGGACATCAAACCCCATTTCCTCCCTGTGCCCATGGTCCTGGCAAAGGCGGCGCTGCCGATCCTCAAGAATTTTAAACGCTGGCGCGACGTCAACCCGGCCATGATCGACCGGATGAACCAGGACCTGGTGTTTGACTACAGCGCCGCCGCCAGGGATTTCGGCTACCAGCCCCGGCGTTTCCGGCCGGATCCGGAAACCTGGCTGCGCATCGACAAACAACGAGACCTGACTTTCTACTGAGAGTACTGAGACCCTTCTACTGAAACATGGCCCAATACATCTACACCATGATCGGGGTGAGCAAGATCGTTCCCCCCAATCGCGAAATCATCAAGAACATCTCGCTGTCCTTTTTTCCTGGCGCCAAGATCGGTGTACTGGGCCTGAACGGCGCCGGCAAATCCACCGTGCTGCGTATCATGGCCGGCGTGGAAAAGGAGTTCGAAGGCGAAGCGCGGCCCCAGCCTGGAATCCGCATCGGCTACCTGGAGCAGGAGCCCCGGCTGGACGAGGAGCTGGACGTTCGCGGCAACGTGGAGCAGGGGGTCTCGGAAATCAAGGCGCTGCTGACCCGGTTTGACGAGATCAGTGAAAAGTTTGCCGAGCCCATGAGCGACGACGAGATGAACGACCTCATGGCCGAGCAGGGCGAGCTGCAGGACGCCATCGAGTCGGCCAACGGCTGGGAGCTGGACCGCACCCTGGAGATGGCGGCCGATGCCCTGCGGCTGCCGCCCTGGGATCAGCCGGTAACCCAGCTGTCCGGCGGTGAGCGCCGGCGGGTGGCCCTGTGCCGTCTGCTGCTGTCCAACCCGGACATGCTGCTGCTGGACGAGCCCACCAACCACCTGGATGCCGAGTCGGTGTCCTGGCTGGAGAAATTCCTGGCCGAGTTCAAGGGCACGGTGGTGGCCATTACCCACGACCGTTATTTCCTGGACAACGTGGCCGAGTGGATCCTGGAGCTCGACCGCGGTCACGGCATTCCCTGGAAAGGGAACTACTCCTCCTGGCTGGAGCAGAAGGACGAGCGCCTGAAACAGGAAGCGGCCCGGCAGAAAGCCAGGGAGCGCAGCATCGCCGCCGAACTGGATTGGGTGCGCAGCAATCCAAAGGGCCGGCGGGCCAAGAGCAAGGCGCGGCTGGCCCGGTTCGAGGAGCTGTCCTCCCAGGAATTCCAGCAGCGCAATGAAACCCAGGAAATCTATATCCCGCCGGGCCCCCGGCTGGGCGACCTGGTGATCGAGGCCAGTAACCTGCGCAAGGGTTTTGGCGACAAGCTGCTGTTCAACGATTTGAATTTCAAGGTCCCCCGGGGCGCCATCGTTGGCATTATCGGCGCCAACGGCGCCGGCAAATCCACCTTGTTTCGCATGATCGCCGGCCAGGAAAGCCCGGACGAAGGATCCATCAATGTCGGCGAATCCGTGGAGCTGGCCTACGTGGACCAGTCCAGGGATACCCTGGACGGTGACAAGTCTGTGTGGGACGAGATCTCCGACGGCCAGGACGTCATCGAGGTCGGCCGCTATGAAACCGCCTCCCGGGGCTACGTGGGCCGGTTCAATTTCAAGGGCCCTGACCAGCAGAAGCTGGTACGCCTGCTGTCCGGCGGTGAGCGCAACCGGGTTCACCTGGCCAAGCTGCTGAGGAGCGGCGGCAACGTGCTGCTGCTGGACGAGCCGACCAACGACCTGGACGTGGAGACCCTGCGGGCCCTGGAAGAGGCGCTGCTGAATTTCCCGGGCTGCGTACTGGTGATCTCCCACGACCGCTGGTTCCTGGACCGCATCGCCACCCACGTGCTGGCCTTTGAAGGGGACAGCCAGGTGACCTGGTTCGAGGGGAATTTCGAGGAATACCATGCGGACGCCCTGCGCCGGCTGGGTGAAGCCGCTGAACAGCCCCACCGGATTCAATACCGCAGCGTGACCGACGGTTAACCCCTATGCCGACACAGGTGCAGTTCAGAGCAGGAAACAGGTTAAAATTGCCGGACGAGTAAACGGGGCAGCGCCCCGAGCCGGACCGGACAGGAAGGCCGCGTCCGCCCAGTCAAAAGAGAGAAGCCATGTTTGACCCCAAAATGAGTATCGAAGGATTCGACCCCGAGCTGGCGGCGGCCCTGGCCAGCGAGGAACAGCGTCAGGAAGACCACGTCGAGCTGATTGCCTCGGAGAATTACGCCAGCCCCCGGGTGATGCAGGCCCAGGGCTCGGTCATGACCAACAAGTACGCCGAGGGTTATCCCGGGAAGCGCTACTACGGCGGCTGCGAGCACGTGGACGTGGCCGAGGCACTGGCCATAGAACGGGCCAAACAGCTGTTCGGGGCGGACTACGCCAATGTGCAGCCCCACTCGGGCTCCCAGGCCAATGCAGCGGTGTACCTGGCGCTGCTGAAGCCCGGCGATCACATCCTGGGCATGAGCCTGGCTGACGGCGGACACCTGACCCACGGCTCCAAGGTCAACTTTTCGGGCAAGATCTTCGACGCCGTACAGTACGGGCTCAATGCTGACACCGGCCTGATCGACTACGACCGCATGGCCGAACTGGCGCGGGAACACCAGCCGAAAATGCTGATTGGCGGGTTTTCCGCGTACTCCCAGGTGGTGGACTGGGAGCGCATGCGCGAGATCGCGGACAGCGTGGATGCCTACCTGGTGTGCGACATCGCCCACATCGCCGGGCTGGTGGCGGCCGGGGTCTACCCCAGCCCCATCCCCTGCGCCGACGTGGTCACCACCACCACCCACAAGACCCTGCGCGGCCCGCGCGGAGGCCTGATCCTGGCCCGGGAGAACGAGGAAATCACGAAGAAGCTGAACTCACTGGTGTTTCCGGGAACCCAGGGCGGTCCGCTGATGCACGTCATCGCCGCCAAGGCGGTGGCGTTCAAGGAGGCCCTGGAACCGACGTTTGTGGATTACCAGAAGCAGACGGTGGCCAATGCCAAGGCCCTGGCCGCTGCGATCATTGAGCGCGGCTACACCGTGGTGTCGGGCGGAACCGAGAACCACCTGTTCCTGATCAGCCTGATCGAGCAGGACATCACCGGTAAGGACGCGGAAGCCGCCCTGGGCCAGGCCAACATCACGGTGAACAAGAACGCCGTGCCCAATGACCCCCGCTCGCCATTCGTGACCAGCGGTCTGCGAGTTGGCACTCCGGCTATTACCACCCGGGGCTACAACGAAGCCGACACCCGTGAGCTGGGGCACCTGATGTGCGACGTGCTGGACAACATCAACGACGCGTCGGTGATCAGCAGCGTTCGCGAAAAGATCCTGGCCCAGTGCCGGCGGCTGCCGGTGTACCGCCCGGCCGCCAGTGGCAGCGAGGATGTCCGGACCGCAACCGGCTGAGGCCGCGCGCAGTTTCATCCCATGCACTGCCCGTTCTGCCAGGCCAGAGACACCCGGGTCATCGACTCGCGCCTGCGGGGGGAAGGCTTCGGAATCCGCCGGCGTCGGGAGTGTACGGAGTGCGGCGCCCGCTTCAATACCTTTGAAAGCCCTGAGCTGAAGCTGCCCAACGTCATTAAGGGTGACGGAACCCGGGAGCCGTTCGACGCTGACAAGCTGCGTGCCGGCATGGTGCGGGCGCTGGAAAAGCGCCCGGTCAGCACCGAGCAGGTGGAAGAGGCCATACAGCGGATCCTGCGGGCCCTGCGCAACCTGGACGCCTCGGAGGTCCAGTCCCGGGCCATTGGTGAACACGTCATGGAAGAGCTGTCCCAGCTGGACCAGGTGGCCTACGTGCGGTTCGCCTCGGTCTACCGCCGCTTCGAGGACGTGCAGGCCTTTCGCGAAGTCATCGAGCGGCTGGAACGGGCCGCCCCCGGAGGTATCGATTCGCGCCAGCTGTCCCTGCTGGGACACGGTGATGATTCGGACTGATCCGGTCCCGCTCCGCCCGGCCTCAGATTTCCCGGCATGATCCCCGAAGACCTTCAGTATATGCAGCGGGCGCTGCAACTGGCGCGTAAGGGGCTGTATACCACCCATCCCAACCCACGGGTCGGCTGCGTGCTGGTGCGGGGTGGCGAGGTGGTCAGCGAAGGCTGGCACGAGAGGGCCGGCGAAGTCCATGCGGAGGTCATGGCCCTGGACCGCGCCGGTTCCGGGGCCCGGGGTGCAACTGCCTACGTCACCCTGGAGCCCTGCGCCCACCACGGGCGGACGCCACCATGCGCCGACGCGCTGATTGGGGCGGGCGTCAGCCGGGTGGTTGCGGCGACGGAGGATCCATACCCGTCGGTGGCCGGACAGGGTCTGGCGCGGCTGCGGCAAAAGGGGATTGAAGTGGCTTGCGGACTGCTGGAAAACCAGGCCCGTGTGCTGAACCAGGGGTTTTTCAGCCGCCTGCAGCGGGGTCGGCCCTGGCTGCGCGTCAAGCTGGCGGCGTCGCTGGACGGCGCCACGGCGCTGGAAAGCGGCGACAGCAAGTGGATTACCGGCGAGGACGCAAGGCGCGACGTGCAGCACTGGCGGGGCCAGGCCAGCGCCATCATGACCGGCGTTGGCACCGTGCTGGCGGATGACCCCCGGCTGTCGGTGCGGCTGCCAGGCGTGCAGCGGACCAATCGTTGCGTGGTGCTGGACAGCCGCTGGCGCCTGCCGCCCCGGGCCAGGCTGCTGTCCCAGGTCGACGAGGTTTTCTGGGTAGGAATGCAGTCGCATCCGGTTCCGGCCTGGGCCAATGACAAGGCCGACCGACGGGCCGTCATTACGCCCCTGCCGGCCCCGGCCGGCGCTGGCGGTATAGATCTGCACTGGCTGATGGCCGAACTGGCCCGGCGTGAAATCAATGAGATCCAGGTTGAAGCCGGGGAAACTCTCGCCGGGCATTTGCTGATCCAGGGCCTGGTGGACGAACTGCTGCTCTACATGGCTCCCCTGGTGCTGGGCGCCAGCAGCCGGGGGCTGTTTGGCATACCGGCTCTTGAATCCATGGACCAGCGGATCAATCTACAGTGGGTCGAGCAGCGAAGGGTAGGAAGCGATTTGCGGTTGCGCCTGCGGCCGGTCGCGGACCAGACCGATTCAGGATAATCCAATGTTCACAGGCATCATCAATAACATCGGGCGGGTTCGTTCGGTGGAAGAAACCGGCGGCGACCGGACGTTCTGGATTGACACCGGGGATGGCTACCTGGATGACGTTTCCCTGGGGGACAGCATCGCGGTATCGGGCGTTTGTCTCACGGTCACGGCCATGGACGGCGGCGTGTTCGCCGCGGACGTGTCCCGGGAAACCCTGGCGCTGACCACTCTGTCCCGGCTGGGGCAGGGCGGCCGGGTTAACCTGGAAAAATCCCTTGCGGCGGGCGAGCGGTTGGGTGGCCACCTGGTGACCGGCCACGTGGACGATATGGGTGCCCTGGTGAGCCGCAGCGAAGACGCCCGCAGCTGGCGCATGGTGTTCCGGGCCACGCCGACCCTGTCCCGACTGATCGCCACCAAGGGCTCCATTGCGGTGGATGGCGTCAGCCTGACGGTCAACGGCGTATCGGGCATCGAGTTTGACGTCAACCTGATTCCTCACACCCTGGAAATGACCACGCTGGGGGCGCTGGCGGCCGGCGACCCTGTCAACCTGGAAGTGGACATCATGGCCCGCTATGCGGCACGCTGGCAGGAAACTGCCGGAGCCGGGCAGGAGAACAAAGAATGAATACCATTGAAGAACTGGTCCAGGACGTCGCCGACGGCAAGATGGTGGTGGTGCTGGACGACCAGGATCGGGAAAACGAGGGTGACCTGATCATGGCCGGATCGCTGGTGCGGCCGGAAGATATCAATTTCATGGCCCGCTATGCCCGGGGACTCATCTGCCTGGCGCTGACCCGGGAGCGCTGCCAGCAGCTCAGCCTGCCGTTGATGGTCAACGCCAACCAGACGCGTTTTTCCACCAACTTCACCGTATCCATCGAGGCGGCCGAGGGGGTCACCACCGGGATTTCCGCCTATGACCGGGCCCATACCATCCGCACCGCGGTGCGGCCGGATGCGGCTTCCCGGGACCTGACCCAGCCGGGGCACGTGTTCCCTCTGATGGCCCGCCCTGGCGGCGTACTGACCCGTGCCGGCCACACTGAGGCCGCAGTGGACCTGGCGCATCTCGCGGGGGTCGAGCCGGCGGGCGTGCTGGTGGAAATCCTCAACGAGGACGGGTCCATGGCCCGGGAACAGCAGCTGGAAGCTTTCGCCCGGGAGCACCATCTCAAGATCGGTACCATCGCGGACCTGATCCGCTACCGCATGCAGAACGAAAAGACCGTCAGCCGCGTGGCGGAGCGGATGGTGGAAACTGAATTCGGCCCGTTCAACCTGGTGGCGTTCCGGGACGTCATGCAAAAACGGCTGCACCTCGCCCTGGTGCGCGGGACCCCCAGGGCGGATGAGCCCGCCATGATCCGGGTCCACCTGAAGGACACCCTGGGCGACCTGCTGCAGGTCACCGAACCCGAGCTGGGCATGCCCCTGCAGGTGGCGCTGGCGGAGATTGCCGCGGCCGAAACCGGTGTGCTGGTGGTGCTGGGCGACGAGGAACCCAGCGAACAGATTGAACGGTTCATCAAGCGGGAGACCACGCCGCCCGTGCCGTCCACCAGTGACGAGCTGTGGACCTACGGCATCGGCGCCCAGATCCTGGCGGATCTTGGCGTCGGCAAGATGCGCGTGCTGAGCGCGCCCAAGCGCTTTCATGCCCTGGGCGGGTTTGGGCTCGAAGTCGTTGAGTACGTCGAGCCTGCCCAGGCGCTCAGCGACTCGCTGTGAGCAGCATGAACCTGATCGAAGCCCAGCCGCAAAAGGTGTCGGACCCGCAGCTGCGGATTGCCGTCCTGGCCAGCCGCTTTAACCAGCCGGTGATGGACGGGCTGGTCCAGGGTGCCTGCGACACCCTCACGGAATACGGCGTCCAGAACGGCAGTATCGACCTGGTTCGAGTGCCGGGCGCCTTCGAACTGCCTCAGGCAGCGCGGCTGCTGAATGCCAGCGGGCAGTACGCCGCCATCATCGCCCTCGGCTGTGTGATCCGGGGCGAAACCCCGCATTTCGACTATGTGTCCGACGCCTGTACCCGCGGGCTGGGTGCGGTGGCGCTGGATGCGTCGATACCCGTGGTGTTCGGTGTGCTGACGACCGACAACGCCGAACAGGCGTTCGCCCGCTCCGGCGAGGGCGAGAAGAACAAGGGCCGGGAGTCGACCCTGGCTGCCCTGGAAATGATGGGGGTGCTGTCGGCCCTGACTTCGCGGACCACGGATTGAGCGCGGGCGGCAGAAAACCCGGGGCACGCAGGCCGGGGGGTGCATTTGCCGAAAAAGTCCGGGCCCGGCGCCGCGCGCTGCAGGCCATCTACCAGTGGACCCTGACC